>QQTW01000478.1_pt1 | contig 24958 bp, 22 predicted proteins | sample 1904831 | NCBI WGS metagenome assembly QQTW01 (sample SAMN09435610, study PRJNA476489) | Subsurface metagenome, whole genome shotgun sequencing project. | reverse complement strand
ATCTGGTGCAGGATGTTGATGCATATAGAGTATGATGACGCAGGCGGTGATGCCTCTTCTCGTCCTAGAAGTCGGGGTTTTCTCAGTGAAGGAATCGGAAAATACAATATAGTCCCCCCCGGTGCCCTACCCAGCCAACCATGGATACATCCCATGCTAACCTGCTTCAGCAATAACACCAAACTCACAGCAAACTTCAGAGCAAAACTCTTTCCAACAGCACGAGTACATCCCATCGCCATCGCCACTGACATCATCATACTCTATATGCATCAACATCCTGCACCAGATGCCGAACCTCATCCCTACCCCTCAAACGCTCCTCCAAATTCCGAAGCAACCTTCCCAAAGCGCCGGTCCCCGTAAATATTTCTTCAGAGCAAGCACCAGCTTCCACGTGCTGCAACAAGGCACTCAGCGCGTTGAACCGAAACAAGCATCCCGGACACTGAAACACCATTCGTTCATGTACTGGCGAGATGGCATGAATATTTGCCTGATTATGTGAGTGAAAGACCGCCTGGCACGTGTTGCATTGGAAAGGAGTGAGCTCATCGCAGGTGAAGTCCCACCGGTTGGTCCCGTAGAGAGTGCGGAGGTATGGTTGGGACCCTTGGGTGATGTAGTGGTGTGATTGAGGGCAGTTGACCGCCAGACGACCGAGCTCTTGGATGTCGGTAACGCAGCTTTCCGTTTCGAGGTGTAGGGTCATTGATGCGTAGGAGTTGAAGGTCCGAGGACATCCGAAACACTGCACAAGAAATGCTCGAGTCATGGATTGGGTGCCAGGGGTATCAGCTCCAGAGCTGGTAAATGATTGTCTTGAGGCATCGGTTCTGTCTAGGTTGGTTGGATTTGGTGTTACCAAGTACTACTTTTGATCAGCCCCAAGCTCCTTCCCTTGCGTCAGAACAAACACACATTACCCATTCGGGTTGGCCTAGGTTGGCTCGGACAGCGAATGCTCCTTGATGGCCTCATGCTTTGGTGAACACGCGCATAGGCCAGGTGTTCATCGAGGCCTTCCGGATTACGGAATAGCCTCTCACAAACTTGACACCAGGCATGGCGCCCAGAGTCTATCCAGTGCAATTCCAACCCTCTGCGGTGCAAGAAGCGTCTGCCCGGGCAGAGCGGGCATTCTCTAAGGAATCTGTATCTAAACTTTAGGACGACACTCGGTATAGACTGGAAAGCAGCGGGAACCTTGGCGTACCCGATAGTATCGATTGCGACCATGATGACTATGCGACTTGTACAACGGGCAATTTATTAAAAAGCTTCGGGAGTTGGTTGTAAGCTTGAGAGCGCAGGAGTAATGACGACCCTCAAGACTGTTGCATCCTTGGAGTCCTGGTATATCCAATAAGGATGTTGGGACAAGGAAAGATTTGGAAAAGATCCAGCAAATGTGCTTATTTGTATGCATGAAGATGGCCAAAACAAGGAGAAAGTGTTGAAAGACAGATGTACACAGCAGTATAGGACATGGGCGTAGAGCAAATGTGGTCATTGTAAGCCGGCTATTGATTTTTTTGGGGATCATTGCGAATGTCTATGCATAACTAATTAGCAACAGCCAGGTTTTGTGATGAGACTCAGTCGATAACCTGTTGAGTTGAAGCAGACAGCCCAAGGGAGACTTGAGCAGTATGGGAGTGTGGGAGTGATGGGCCTAGAAAGCAACGCCCTGGAAAACTCCGTTACGGCCAGACTTGTCGACAAAAGGGAGTAGCCAGATGCCATATGAGGATTGTGATGCAAGGCCCCACCCGTTGCGGCATGAAGATTTTCCGTCATATAATTGGGAAAGCCCATGTTACTGTATGGCCTACGCTTCTGGTATGGTGGTCCACTGTTACAACCACTTCACGGACTCTGGATGATGTGATGAAGGTTGCCGGTGTTTTCATTTTGACAGATTGAAATGCAGGATAAAACTTCGGTCACGCGGTCCATACAACATATGCAGCTATGAGCACACAGATTGACAAACATCGTAAGAAAGGATCAGGTGGACGACAAGGGTTTCACCGTAACCGCTGGAAATAAGGCTAAACTATTTTGATTCCGGGAAGTTCTGGCAAGAAGCCTCCAGACACCGGTTTATAAGTACAAAGGTCGGGTCACAGCATGAATATACCAAGGCCAAACTGCAGTCCCTTGCGGGCATCCTCTGTGCAAACCAAATTATTAGCGATCTGTGTGTGCTTGCCAAACAGGGGGTTCCCATGATGTATCTTAAGATGCTCAGTTTCGTGGTAGATGAAAAGATTGAGAAAGGCAAGCAAATGAGATGGGAAGCACGTACCGCCTCTACGTATGACCAATGGCAGCGAGAAGTTGAGCTCGAATCGAGCCGCGGGATGACCATAGACAAGACCAAGTCCGGCAGCCATACTAGGCAGCCCGTTGCCCAACGCGGCAATTGTCGACGAAACACTCTGCCGCACCGATGTTGCATCTAAGTCATCTTTCTCGCTTCCTGTCCGCTTCAAAGCCAATAACCGACCCCCATTGATGAAGGCTTGAATCCGAAAGGGCTTCTCAGGTCCCACCCGCGGGAGAGGCACAAGAAGGTTGACACTGCCAGCTGCATACAAATCACCACCCACTGCATCATTACCGTCTCGAGGTCCGAGGCCACCAAGCCGAAATCCTCGGACATCCGTAGGTCCACCCAGCTGGAAGCGATCATTGATGCGGGAGGCTTCCGGCTTGGAACCGAAGCCTATCGGCAGGGGATACATCAAGCCAGTTCTGAATCCGGTCGTGAACGCAACCCCGCTGTTGCCCTCAATTCCTGGTATGGGTATTGGGACGGCACCTTGGGCTTCAAATTCTGTCTTTGCGAATGCGACGTCGCCTTGCAAAGGTCCCCAGCCAGCAAGCTCTAGCGTGGATTTTGTGAAGTAGCCGCTATGTGGCAGTAACGGGTAATCTCTCTGATCATTGGTTAAGGAACATGTAATGCTGCTCTTCACACTGTCACCAGCATCTCCTCTTACAGTAGGCGAGGCTTTCTCGGCCATCCCGGTAACTTGTCTCCACAAACCAGTATAGCCAAACTCGTACTTTCCTCCTCTTCCCAGCCACCTCAGTTTGGCCCAACCCCCCTTAAGGATCTCCTCATGGCTGGCCCATGCCTTCTGGGTTGAGCTTGCCAAACCGCCGGCTTCTCCTCGGAAGTCCGGGTTCGCTAGTATTGGGGCCTCGAAACTGGCTTGATATGCAGATCTTGTCCTTGTCCCCAGTGATGCGTTCAAGTCCAGAGATTCAGCACCTCCAAAGATATTCCTCAGGGTCAGATTTGTGAAAGCGGAGCCTTCTGTATTTCCAGCTTCTGTACCTGTCTTGAACGTAAGACGGCTCTTTTCTCTCACTGAGATGTAAACATCTATGTCTGTAGGAGTAGACGAGGGATCGGTCTGGTCAGGGCGATCGATCGTGATGGATGGGCGCTCGCTGAAGATATCTATTTGACCAATGAGCTCGTAGGAGATTGAGTGATATATTGGAGAGCTATACCATGTCTATGTAGCTTGTCAACGGCATACTGGGTCTCACGGAGAGCTTCAGAGAGGGTGTATGGACGGTCTCGGTTGGCACTGAGCAGAGGATCGACGATTCGTTTGAGAAAACCCTGTCGGGTATTACGGGCTCCCAGAATACGGACGCTTGATATGGTACACGGCAAGGTTGTGTTGGCCTCGATCAACTCGCTCAATCTCCTTTGCTGTTTCTCGTACAATGCTCGTTCCCTTTCGTTCACTAAGCGCGTCTTCTCTTCCTGGGCCTGGTTATCCCGTCGCCGAAGCTTTTCGAAGATCTGGAATTGTTAATTAGGTCTGCGTAAAGCTTCAGCAGGCCGTTCGATACTCACGCCATCTTCTGAATCAATCTGCCCGGCCATTGAAAGCCTGAGCTGAAACTGACGTTTGATCCAAACTTGCAGCAGATCCCAACGGCCGCGGCTATCGCGCCTCTCGCAGCACAAATGCGTCTCCGAATGTCATCATTCACTACTAGCGTGCTACTCTCTTCTATCAGTAGAGATCTCTCGCTCTCTCGCTCTCTTTCATTCTCTCTCATTGTTAATGCTGCAGAAACAAGGTTCTCTTGAGGTCACTGTTGTTTAAGTCTCACGAACAAAGCAGACCGGCTTTATCAGCGTAGTGAATTTCACAAACTCCGCTTCAGACCAGCGCATCTCTCCGCCCTTCTTTTCATCTAATCACTCCTTATTCAAACTACCGCCCGGGCATTTACACAAAGTCTCTCCATCCATCTCTCACCCTTCGCCGGGCACCTCCCCAAATGGCCACCCGCGCCGCCAACAAACGTCTAACCCGTGAATACACCACCATAACCGCCAACCCTCCACCCTACATCACCGCGCACCCGTCCGAATCCAACATCCTCGAATGGCACTACATCATCACCGGCCCGCCGCAAACACCCTACCATGGCGGTCAATACTGGGGCACGCTTCTCTTCCCCTCCAACTACCCCTTCGCTCCTCCGAGTATCCGGATGCACACACCATCCGGGCGTTTCCAGCCTTCCACGCGACTCTGTTTAAGCATCAGTGACTTCCATCCCAAAAGCTTCAACCCGGCATGGGAAGTCAGTACGATATTGATCGGCTTACTCAGTTTCATGACAAGTGAGGAGATGACGACAGGAAGCGTGAGGGCTAGCGAGCACGAGCGCAAATTCATGGCCGCGAGGACACGGTGGTGGAATTCTACTGGTGGCGGGAGCCGCACGAGTCAAGATGCCAGAATTGGTGGGAATAAAGGGGTTGGCGCCGTCAAAGCTGGAGATGGGGGCGTCAAGTTTCGGGCCGAGTGGCCGGAGTTGGACGAGGAGAATTGGAAGTGGATGACGGAGCATGGGGTTGATCCTGCCACGGGGAATCTCATACCGGCTGAGGAGGGACATCCAGCGAAAGCGTGCTCCAAGGAGGTGGCAGCGCTGGCACGAGGACCGAATGGGAGTGGGAGTGGGCTGGGAGCCGTGGTGGGAGGGGGTCATGCGTTGCAGGATGCGGGCAATGGGTGGTTAAGAAGGAACAAGTGGTTGGTGGTTGGGGTGGCGGCTGTCACTCTTGTAATGTTAAATAGGATGTTTGGGGAGGCGACATGATGGATGTTGTACGATCAGCAGGCGCCTGTCATTACAATGGATGTGTCATTTGACGGAAGCATTCCCGGTCCTCCCCGGCCCCCTCCAGATTCAATAGTACGGTTTGCTCCTCCATCACACGGTTGGTGGATAGAATAAAGGAATCGATCGAGTGTGCATCCGTATCCATTCGGCCAGTCCATTTGATTATATAAGCCGTAAAATTTACCAGGAAAGAGACCATCCATTTGTACGAGGAAAGGGGTATCATTACAAACGTGAGACAAACATTCTGTCGCCCAACCCCTCATCTAATGGTTGTTCTTGCTCGAATTCTCCTGCGCCCCATACAGCCTTACTTTACTCAGAAGCACTCTGGCCCAAGGCTGCGCGGTCAACCCCACATGCAACAACTGCTCATCATCGTCACCCAGCGTGGAGTTATATCTCACCATATTGCCCGACCTTTCCAGCTCTTTCTCGATTTCCTTATCCGTGTATGCGCAATACTCGCTACCCAGGGTTTCGTTCAATGCTTCAGCAAAATCGGCCGCCGCCCGGAAAGGTCCCCTAATCGTCCTTCCGGCTCTCACAAGTTTGCTAGCGAGGTTGGCGTCTAGCCATAGGCAATACATACCGAGAGTCCAGGCCATCTGAAGGCCGAGAATAACGTAGAGGACGATGCTGGAGAAGCCCCTGAATATTCTGTTAGTCAAGGCCGTTGACTGTCAGACCGAACAAGCCTATGACGCGTACCATACGAAGTAAGGCTTGTTGAAACAATGTGTACTCGGTTTCATTTCAGCCAGGCGAAACATGCGGTCATCATAACAGTAGGCCGACTGCCAGAATTGCGGTGGCGAGGAATTATTGAAGTAGCGCATATGACCATTGATCGTGATATTATATTTATAGTACATTTCTCCGCGGTCGATGTATGGCCCAGTCAGCCCGGTGTCATCAAGCGGCTCTGGTGTTTCTTCATAGCCCCATTCGTACGGCTCAGAACGGTCTGTAGCGGGCGGATTAGCTCTTGCTGAGTGTTGGTTTACCTACCTAAGACTTACAAGTAACCATTACCCAGAAAGGACTAGACGCATTGACTCCAGGAGGGGGCTGATCTAACTGCCAGTTTTGGGAGTAACGATTGACGGCATCAAAGACATGGGCGGGTGGTCCTACGGCTCGAGTATAATTCCTGTCGAAGCCAAGCAAAAGTCCACCAGTGACGTTGAAGCAGCTTTTCAGATCATCCGAATCCGCCGTGATGAACTGACCAGTGGCCAAGTTGAAGCCGGGCGATGAGGGGCTCACGTAACCAGTCACGGATTCGATCAAGGTTGGAAATGCTAGAACATAGAGCATTGCCAGAGCACACCATGTCAGGTACAGTTTCCCTCTCCAGCCTCTGGTAGAAAAAACGGCCTTGGTAGCGTGCCATGTTGCAACCAAAGAGGTGGAAGAGAACACTAGGGAGGCGTAGAGCTTGTAGGAAATGGGCTCAATCTCCATGGAACGGAGAAGAGCGTCCATAAAGACGATATATGAGACAGCAGCCAGGAGCAGGCGGCCTCCTTGTCCAACTAGTAGATCGAATACCAAGTCGACAAACTTGGCCTGGGCAAAAGTAAGATGGGCAGCGCCTCGTAGATTGATTTGAAGGGCCGATTGCCAGCGAGTCGAGTTCTTCTTGTTGACCAGGTCACATGAAGTCTCGGTCAATTGGATTCCATAATCGTCCCACTCGGTGGCTGGCAGGAGGTGTCTGATCTTCGAGATAAGTACGGCAAGAGCAACTAGGTTGAGAACCGTAGTCAGGGTGGCGATGACGAAGAGACGGTATCGCGGCCGGCCTGGGAGAGGCTTCGGAGGTAGTCTCGATGTTCGCTTGGCCCATTCATGGTCGGGTTCTGCTTGGGTGGGAACGGGTTTTCGATGGATGATCTCGTAGGGAGGAAGGGTATCCACGCGCAAGGTCTTTGCCATTGATTATGCCGCAAGTACGCAAGGAGGATCAGATTGAAGGAGTGAGAAATTGGAGATAGTGCGACTCAAAAATCCTTGTGGACATAGCTTGGACATCGCTTCTGTGCTGGGAGTCGGGGCTGTGCCGTATCGTACAGGACAGCAAGCGGAATCCTTCGCGTTGCACAGCCATGTCGCGGAGGGCGAGACTGGTGAACCAACTTACTGTCGCTGCTGTCTCGATCGACGATACTTGGATTGCTATGTCCTTGAGACATCATGAAGCTCGGATAGATGATCTTCTGGGCTGAACGGCAAACATCGATGCAGTGGAACCAAGCTTGGGACGGTCTCTGTACCACTAGCGCTGTTCTCCACACGCATAAGGTAAGTACCTCAAGGTATCGTTAAAACCGTCAACTCAACACACGAGAACAGGATTGTTTAGAGCCCGTGATGGCTCTGATTTGCGACTGACTTCGCCCGGATTGCATAGGTGGTTACCGATTACCTGAAACCGTGGCAATGCTCGTTGGTGACTTCTAATATGCCCCAGCTACTGTCCGACCGAAAGTGCTAGAAGGTATTCCCCAAAGATGATTCAGCACAATGACTCGACGACATTGACGCGACGTCTCCTGCGACATGAAGCTTTTTTCAACAGATCCAACCTTCAAGAACCTCTCTTAAAACTCTGATCTCCTTTCAGGGATCGCTCTTCCGTAAAAGTTGTTTGCGCTGCTCAAGTTGATGTCAAGACATTAGTGTTTGTCAAATACTTCGACTTTCTACTACTACCTACCCGAGTATATTCTTTTTTACTGGTCTTGATTATTGCATATGTGACCATCATGAGTACGGATCCCACCAATTCGATCAAATGGTCATCTCAACTTTCTGTCCTTCCCACCAGCCAGACCGCTCTCTTAAAAGGCGATAAGATTATTCTGCCCCCTTCGGCTCTTGAGCGACTGCTCTCCGCCTCTACTGTCACTGTGCCGTCAGCATACCAACCACAGCCCTCAACATTCGATCCGTACAATCCATACGCCTACGCAGCGGAGCAGCAAGCAAGGGCACAGCTTGCTGAAACACGGCAGGACCTACCGCACCCTTTGACTTTCAGACTCGTCAATCCGCTAAATGGCAGAGTATGTTACGCCGGAGTTCGAGAGTTCTCCGCCGACGAGGGCTGGGTTGGTTTGAGCCCTTTCTTAAGAAATTCTCTTGGATTCAACGAATCCAGTAATGTAGAAACAACCAAAGCCTTACCGAACGGTAACCACGCTCACCAAACATCAGATGAAGCCGAGGCGAAGCTGACAGTCCATTTTGAGACACTTCCCAAAGGTACCTACGCCAGGCTAAGACCACTGGAAGCTGGTTATGACCCGGACGACTGGAAGGCATTACTCGAGAAGCATATGCGTGAGAACTTCACCACCTTGACCAATGGGGAAATCCTGACGGCCCAATCTGGTAGAGAAGAATATCGCTTTCTTGTTGACGATTTGAGACCCAATAACAAAGCAGTCACACTCGTTGACACAGATCTCGAAGTCGACATTGAACCACTCAACGAAGAGCAAGCAAAAGAGACCCTGAAGAAGCGTGTTTTGAAAGCCCAACGGGCTTCTGGTACTGCCGAGGGAAGTTCTCCAGGTGGCCTCATTCAATTAGGGCAGGAGATACCCGGCCATGTCCGACCTGGAGAGTATGTCGACTACACCCTCGAGGATTCGGGCAAATCTGAGATTTTGGTCCTTGAACTATCACCAATAGATGACGATCAGGACATCGATCTCTTTGTAACACCGGCTGGGCCAAAGCAGCGCTCTAGACCAAGAGAAGATGAGCATGTGTTTGCCGACTTCTCTTCCCACCCAGCCAAGCGAGTCAAAATCTGGCATTCTAACGTAAACATGGTAGACACAGAAGCAGTTTGGATATCTGTTCGAGCATATGAGCATGACGATGCGTCACTTCAATCTGAAACTGCTGCACCCATTGCCTTTCTACTTCGAGTCACCTCCGCGCCGTCCCGCCATGAGCTTCCACCAAAATCCATGCTGGCCCTTCCAACCGACGATGAAGAGCTCTGCACGAATTGCCATCAGCCCGTCCCCAAGCGTACCATGTTCCTCCACCAAAATTTCTGCCTCCGCAACAATATCTCCTGCCCCAAATGTCAAGGTGTCTTCCAGAAATCCTCGCCGGAGTGGAAGAGCCATTGGCATTGCCCGCACGATGATTCTCACGGCAACACCTTTTCCTCCCGCGCCAAACATGACACTCTTTATCATACTCCTCGGACCTGCCCCGCTTGCGCTACCCTTTGCAACAACATGTCAGATCTAGCACACCACCGTACCTCAACATGTCCCGCAAAACCAATTCTTTGCCAGTTCTGCCACCTCCTCGTCCCCCAACGGGGACCCGATGATCCAGATCCCACGGACCCGGAAGTACTATTGTCGGGCCTGACGCCCCACGAGCTCATCGACGGGGCCCGAACCACAGAATGCAATCTCTGTTCTAAGATCATCCGACTCCGCGACATGGCCACCCACCTCAAACACCACGACTACGAACGCCTCTCCCGACCCACCCCTTCAATCTGCCGCAACATCTGCTGCGGCCGCACCCTCGTCGGCTATTTCTCCCCTGACGGCAAACGCACGACTCGAGAGGGAGGCATTGCTACGTTCAATGGTATCGAGATGTGCAGCTCGTGTTTTGGGCCGTTGTACGCCAATACCTACGATCCTGACGGCAAGCGATTGATGAGGAGGGTCGAGAGGAGATATCTTACGCAGATGATGACGGGGTGCGGGAAGGAGTGGTGTCGGAATGCTTATTGTAAGACGGGACGAGTGAATATGGGTAAAGAGCCGATCAAGGATTCCAAGCAGATGAGTGCAGAGGCGAAGTCATTGACGAGTGCTGGCGCAGTGAGCTTTTGCACGGATGAAGCGAGTCAGAGGAGAAGAGAGATGGCGGAGATGGTGGCGGCCGAGAAGGGAGAGGGGGATGGGTTTGTGAGTGGAAGTTTTGCTGAGGTGGGGAAGGGGAAGGGGAAGGAGAAGGATGACCAAATGGTGTTAGGGGGTTATGATATAGGGTGGTGTGTCAATGCTTTAGAGGTGGAAAAGGGGAATCTGCTCAAGGCGAGGGGCTGGTTGAGCGGTTGGGCTGTGTCAAGGGGTGATGAAGTTGCGAGAAGTAAATGAATGATCCTGGATGGATATATGTCTCTCCTTAGAGTGGTACAGTCCGCTAAACTGCCTGCGGACAACTTTATTGTTACATAGATTCGCTGAATCGCTATAACATTTTTGTCCCTCATTTTCATTCTCCCAGTCGCTTTTGCACACACCATAATTTCATCCACCGACTCTCCCTCCCAACCCGGCAACCCCCTTACTACTGAAAATGCCCATGATGCCGAACCCCGTATAGAACAACCCCAACGGATATGCCACCAGGCCCCTCATACTTCTCATCCTCCCCACGGCGCAAAACATGCCACTACTACTGTACGTACACCACACAATCGCCAAGGTGCTCACCACATATCCGCCCAATGTATCCATAGGCGCCACCACGCCCACCAAACTCGTCAGCACGAGCGGAAGTAGACAATACCCCAACACGCTCGCACTCCGTGGGAATGTCAGCGTGGAATTCAAGTGGCCGGATATATTATCATTGCCGTGCGACGAGTGTCCGTGATGATGACTGGGGGGGTGCGGTGGAGATTCGTGATCGGGTGGGGGGGACATGAGCGAGAAGATGGTGTGGAGGCTTAGGGAACCGACGAGGGCAAGTCCGTAGATATAGCCGAAGTGGACCTTGCCGCTGAAGAGGAGGAAGGTGCCGAAGAGGAGGAAGAAGAGGATGGGGCCGGCGAGGTCGGAGTCGTCCATTATATGTTGGGATATTGGAGCTAAGGGGTTGAGGACTGTGAGGGTCTGAGTTTTACCCATCTTCATTAGCTTCTAAAGAGACGGAGACTCTGATGCATGGGGGTGATTGATATATATGTTTACCTTCCCCTTAATATGCCCGAAATTCACCCCCAACTCCTCCAACAGCGGTGGCTCCCCCTCATAGCCCTCCGTTCCAAACGCAGCCAGCCATCCCGTCCTCAGTCCCCCTTGTTCTCCCATGCGTCCGCTCACGCCTGGTGCGCCCGCTCCGCCAAAGCCCCCAAACCCTGATGCTGAACTCGCACCGTAGGCATTGCTTTGTGGACCGTATGGATTTTGCGATGGGGTACTACTATAGGGATATTGAGCTTGTGAAGGGGTGCTGTGGCCGGAGACAGGCGCGGGATAGGAGGATTGGTAGAAGTTGAGGTTTTGAGATTGTGGGTTGTAGGGAGTGGAGGACTGGGGATAGTATTGGGCCATTGTGGCCTACACAGGGTATAGGGTTCCCAGAGGATAAACGAAGGTTGGATACTGGGCGGACCGTATTCTTTCGTGTATTGCGATTAATAGCTTCTCTGCGTGCAATGGGGGTTTGAGAATTACGGTCGTTGTTGATTAGGTAGCTTCAGTCTGCGAGCATGGGATACGAATACGATACCATTCTTGGCCGACGAGCATCGTGGCCTTTCACGAACCAGGCTACAGTCAACATGAGAAGATGCTACACAAAGTTGCGGGGTTCGTTGATTTCAGTAGGACATTCAGGCGTCCATTAGCCATTACAACTGCGAGTGAAATCTACTGAAGATACGTTTCGGTCATCTATCATGCACCATATCACAATCGTCAGCATACACAGAGAGATTATACCACTTTATGTTTGATCAACGATAGCATCCTTCCAGGCCACACCACCGTAATTAAGTACCGGTGTCGGGTCTGTTGCAGCTCTGTCGTAAGCCATCTTGTTGGCCCCAGGTGAACGATCACCCCAGCTCAAGACCCCTCTGTTCGCACTTTCCTCCTCGATGATACATCTGCGACAATCGGTGGCGTAGTTGGAGGTGGAGTTAACCAAGCAGCTTACAGTGAGCCAGCCGACCATCCGCTGATCCGTTCGGTCCCTGGGAGGTAAATGGATTTGACGGTCAAGCGTTTTAGTCCTACCTTACCAATATCTAGGCACAAATATCACGCCCAAAGCCTTGCCATACTATAGCTATGTTTCGGCGTTCTTCGATCTACCTTGTAGCACCATGGATAGGATAGGACGATGAAGGAGACTGTATGCAACCATTAATGAGGACTGCATGAGGGTGATGATTGTGAATGCAAATGAGCGTGCTTCGACCTTTCATGAGACGATGGATAAGGCCCGTGATATCTGCAAGTGGCTGATATCAGGCCTCACTGCCAACGCTTGTGGAGAAAATTTACAATCATGATTCAAATTGGAGAGAGGTGTCAAGTGATAGCCATGACAGGAGAAGGAGAAAGAGATCCACATAAACAAACTCGTGTCCCATCTAGTGTTGCTCACTGTTCACGTAGGATGTGGAAAGAATAAAAGACTTTCACTTTTCCTGAAACACCGCCTCAATCCTTCTGCAAGCCATACTCCCTTGAACAATGATGCGCCGCAATATCAGAGTTTCGACTCATTGATTGCGAAGGCATGGTTTCTTCGTCTGCGGTATACGACCAGGCCTTGGGCCAAACCGTACCCGCCAGAAGAATAATATCAGGAATTATAGAGTAGATGATGTATCTTTCGTGCAGCAAGTCACACGTGACTTCGCGCTCCCACCTCTTAACGTTGTCACATGATGAACCTCTAATTTCTATTCATATTTCGAATCAATCGAAACGTTTATTATGTATATCTCTAGATATGTTCTTATTAATATGTTGAACCTTCACCGTATATCTCATTTAAATCATTGTCCCTAAACTTGAAGTATCGCCCTCCATCTCGATCCTTTCCGCTCTGCTTTGTTCGTTTCGACCTCGTTTCTCGTCACTGGCTTGGTCTTCCCCACTGCTCGATGCCTAAGCCCACGCTTTCCCTATTTCCATTGCCCATTTTGACCTTCTTCGTTCCGCGCCTAGCATCTTCATACATGCTACCACTTCCGAGACGCTTGTCGATTCTATCATTCCCGTCTCCACGGTACTTCTTGACGTGGCCGATAATCTTGGTTTGATTGGTTTGATTGGGCTCGATCCTTGCTTGTACTGATGGTTTGTGATGCTGACTGGATCGAGCGCTGTTGTCATTCGGATTCATCGCCGACCGTCGAAGCATCTCAGTCGCACGCTGACTTGCTTGGGAAGCGGTTACATGTTCGATGTAACCTTCACCTTCGTCTTCAGACGCTGAGATGGTACTGTCACGGTCATCACGTTGGGGAAGTGGGCACTGCGCGGGATGACTTGGATGATTCGGCTTATTCGAATGATTTCCGGCTGCAGAGAAGGTGGCACGAGGGCTGATTATCCGTTGAGGGGTTGGTGTGAGTAGGGCAGTATCCGCCGTGACTGGGCGTGATCGATTTGGGGTCGATGGCAAGGATGAAAGGGAGTGAGCACCGCGGATGTGATGAGCTTGGTTGAATTTTTTAGTTTTGGTCCGGGTAGGAGTTGAAGGCACACTGTTGATCTCATGGTTCTTTAGGACCGCGTCGGCGAGCAAAAGGGCATCGAATGTTCCTCCGCTCCCAGGAGGGCGGTTGACAGCGTGGGTCGGTCGAGCGGTCGCCGGGGTTCTGGGTGTACGGTGGTGAGCCGGGGTCGGGAATTCTGTAAGTGGCGTTCCATTGACTGATATTGCACCCGAAGATCTCATGGCGTTGAGATGGTCCCTATTTTGTCGAATGCGCTGCCGTAGTAAATGATTGTCTTCCATCAAGTCTTCGTTCGTCCCACTCAGATCACGGATCAACTTCCTGGCTGCATGCATTCTATGCTCGAGCTGATCATTTCTATCTTGCAACTCTCGGCATTTCTTAAGGGCGACATCCAGATGACGCTGAGCCGTATTTTGTGGCGAACGCGGGCTTAAGAGTCTTGGAGACGCCTGGAGTACTTGAACTTCGCGACGAGTCATCTCACGTTCGACCTCGGCTTTACTAGCCGCCTCGCTAGTCTCGATGCTGAGGAGATTGTGCTGCAACTTGGAATGCGCGGCCGACATACGAGCCTCGGTCAGAGCAGGTAGCAGTTCAGTAATCAATGTTCGGACTTGGTGCTCTGGCATTTTCTCCACGGCTTGCATGGTCGGAATTTCACCAAAAAGTCTCCCTTGGGTGATAGGCGGTCCAGACTTGAAGGTTGGTGGTGGAGAAGCCAGTGATGGCTCCGGCTGGCCGCTCGGCATGATAGATTTTGCATGTTTCGGTATCTGAGTTGATGGAGGAGGTGTCAAGTCAATGGGACCTGGAGGAGGCGTTGAACGGACTTGAGAGTCTGTTACGTCGGTGTCTTGATTCTGACCCGAAGCTTTCATGAGGCTGGGTTTCTCTTGTCGCATTGCATGTGGTGGAGATGGAGTACGAGGGATGGAGAGGTCGGGCATGCTGGTGCTTAAGTAGATCACACAGGCAGACCACGGCGGATCTTTCAATGAAGAATAAGGAGGTGAAGGGAGAGGTTGTGTTTATCGGATTTAATGGATCTTGATGGTGCGCTTCAATGGCCGGCCAGGCGTGAATGCACTTAGTGGTGACTCAGGGCGAGACTGTAAGCAGACGGCCTGGTCAGGAACTCGAGATGTATTATGATTTTCAGTCAAGCAGATGCAAGTGGCAGCATGCATGGATGCCTGAGTAAAGCACATAGGGACGCCAGAGTCTGGTGGTTGGTGGGATATGCAGTTGGGATGGCTGGGGACGTGGGCAGGGACGGGTCGAAAGGCGACACTGATCTGACACGCACTAGTGGTGGGAACCGGAAGTTTGTGCGCTAGACGCGGAAACTGGACGGAATGTTTCCGTGTCGCATATGGCAACCAAAATATCCACTTGCAGTTAGTACCTTAAGGTAGTCAAGATGGAGAGAGCAACAGCACATCAAGCTTGAGGACTCCACTGAACGATATTTCAGAGTAATAATACAGCCTTTCCTTCTTCGCCCGAAATGACAGAGCCGGTGGCAGACCAAGTTAGGCCAAAATCGGGCATTCCCCGCTTGTCAAGACTGCCCGTTCGCAGTTCGATCTCGAGCATTCATCGACCGGAGACCTCCACTGATGGTGGACTTAGAGTCAGCAAGACCGAGCCTGAACAAATACTAGTTCAGAAATCAAGATCCAGACCAGCTCCACCCAAACTTCGAGGACCAGAGACCAAATTGTTCGTGAAGCCATTGTCCGCTGTTGCAGCATCCCGAAAACCTGTCCTAAAAGGACCGTCTCCAACCGAAGCACATGAAGAAAGCTATATCGAGTTCCCACAAAGACATAGCTCCAACCAGGAAGCTATAAAACTAAGCGCCGGAGAATCCATGGCTTCATTATCCGACAGAGCCATCCAGACACTATCCCATATTCCCCCGTCTCCTTCACCCAGAAGGCGACAATCAGGTTTCTTCCCGAGCGACAGCCCGGCAATAAGACCTCCTTCATCGTTAGGAAGGAACCGTCCGGTCACCAGCGCCGACTTCTACCCTCCTCTACCCACTTCGAGACCGACCTCACCATCCAAACGTTCTCGACCGGTGAAACTTCCAGCCGTTAATGCCACAAAGACCCAAACGATCGCGGCAATTTCCGCCACCAAGAAGCCCTCACAGCAAAAAGATGTTGCCATGGTAGAGACTTCCACCAATGCGGCCTTGAAACCCGCTCTTAAATCATCGGCCGCTTTAAGAGAGACCATAGCCAATGCCAAGGCGGCACGGCGAGCGGTCCCCAAGTACGATGGCGACGACATCGCAAAGCCCATGAAAGCCGATCGGACTTTCGATTTTCCAATCACTGGTCTGGAAGGCGACTTCCATATCAACCCTCTGCGCAAGCGGATAACTTCTGCTAAGAATGATGGTAAATTGGATATCTCAGGCATGAAGCTCAAGGTCTTCCCCAAAGAAGTACTCAACATGTACGATTCGGACAACACGACCGAAGGACCTACATGGTACGAAAGCGTCGACCTAATTCGATTGAATGCCGCAGACAACGAACTAGGCGACCTAGGGTGGGATTGCTTGGAAGAATCATCGGAGGACACAGATGGCGGGTCGCCTGCAAGTATCTTCAATGGCTTACAGCATCTCAATCTTCATGGCAATCGTCTACGGTCTTTACCAATGGTGCTCGGCAACCTTCATCAGCTGACGGTGCTGAACCTATCACGCAACCGGCTCAGTGATTGCGTAAGAGACCTATTTCACATCTTTCCAAAACTTGAAGCTCTGCGCGAACTTAACCTCGCCGAAAACGGCTACACCGGATGCCTTCTATCCTTATCTGGATGCCGGAACCTCGAGGTTGTGGACGTACACTGCAATGCTTTCGACGGTATTGCAGCAGATATATCGACGTGCACGAAGCTACGCAAATTGGATGTCTCCAGCAACAGAATTACGGCAATACCAGAGCTCGACTTGCCGAATTTGACGTCGCTTAATCTCTCTTCAAATCACATCAGCCCCCTCGCTCTCATGGCAAATTTGATAACCCCACAACTGGCATTTCTTGACATATCGACCTGCCGGGTAGACAGTCTCTTATGCTTGTTGGGGGACTTGCCAAATCTAAAGACACTCATTGCTTTCGACAACTGCATTTCAGCGCTCAATGTGGATCATATCCGAGGACTGGAGATATTGGATATCAGAGGCAATGATTTGCGATCATTACCCCCAGAACTGAGTTTGCTGGGGCTCAAGAAGCTACTCGTTAGTGGGAATCCGATGAGGGCTCCTCGACGGGAGATACTAGAAGGAACCACGGAAGGGTTGATGGGATGGCTGAAGGGCCGCTTGCCGGCTGGTATGGTCGATGCTGAGACTTTTTGAGCATATTATGATCATAGCAAGTAGTGGTTTGGCGTAGCATTTTGGAAAGCGATAGTATGTTATGATTGAATGATACTTCATGATCAGATGGTTTTAACATGCTTTGCATCACGGGATTGCTTGAGTAACACGCCTGCGACACCTTGCTGTTCGGCCCAATCTGATCGACGGAAGAAATAGCACCGTCATGTCGATACAACGGGACATAGTCACTGAGTAGAAGGCCGGTGGCATTAGGCATTAAACGCTTCCTCTTCCTAACTCTGACTTCCACCCCACCGCCTAGCTCATATTCCTTTACTTGAGATAGCTGAGCGATTTCAGACTCTAGTATGAGCCAATGAAGATTTCGGATATCAACGAAAATGACTACGCTGCGCCGACCAGGGGTATCAAATCTCGTCCCAAATGCCATCATACATAATATCCGTTCGCCAAATCGAAGTATCAATGCGCTATCCCACCGGCTGGCAAGAATAGGACTTCAGCTCCTCTTCTGGTATCCTTCCGCCAACCTCCTCTACCCTAGCAACCCACTTCGTACTCCACTCCGTGAACTCATCCTCCTCGTCATTCCACCCATTCTTCACCTCATCCACGCATCTGCCCGCCATAATGCTCATGAGTTCCATCTTCGCTTGCACTAAATTTGGGACCTTGTCGTACAGCGCATCCGCAAGGTCGTCGGCTGCGGTTGAGAAGTCACTACAAAATTGTAGCATGAGGCTGAACTGCGTGACCTGGTTCGAAGGAGGGAGAGAGGCGGTGGAACTTGTGCGGGTGAAGGGAGGGAAGGTTGAAATGCGGCGTTTGCGGAGGGCTGGGTAGAGCATTCTTATGAGCTTTAGTAGTTTCAGTACTTTGGCTTTCGTGGCGTGGATGTCTGTGAGTTGTAGAGATGCCATTGATGGCGGTCGATCGTTGCTTTGAAGGTCGATATCTTTGCCTCCATGCGCCATGCCTCGTTGCTCCGTCCTGATACCATTGACCTCTTTTTGCTCGTCTTTCACCAATTGTTTACTCTCTCCCTCCTCGGCCCCACTGTCATCTTCCATATCGAATTCGTCTTCCGCATCAGGATCCCACCCCTCCACTTCGTCGATAACATCCTTGATCAAAGCCTCCCATTCATTGGCTCTGTCCATCGCCACCCCAACAACCCCTACCTTCGCAATCTCAATCAAGCGATCACATACACTCCACACCTGCCCTGTCACCCGCAAGATATCTTCCTTCTTCCCCACTTGATCCTCCAGCAATACAAGCGCATCCGCATCGTCATCCGCGGCTGCCGTCATCGCTTCTACATCGTTTGCCAAACGGTAAATCGCTGATACGAGATCCCGCAAGCCATTATGCACCTCTTTGTGAATTACGTCGCCATACACCTCCGGTGTAGATATCTGGGAGACCGACATTAGGCCTGGTAGGCATTCCGTGGATATCGATGTGAGGATTGATGCGATGGCTGAGGGGGTGAAGGGCTTGTTGAGAAGCAGTAGCGACAGTTTCGTGCCTTGCGCTCGAAGGACTGAAGACGAATCATGAAGGAGTGCGAGTGCATTTGGCGGGTTACGGATTATTATTGTATTGGGGCAAGTGTTCTTGGACAGCTCGGGAGAGAAGCCACTAAGGACGTCGCGGAGCGTCTCCAGGGGCGTATCGAGGGTGCTGAAAGATGAAGAAGAAGTCATGGCTATGAGACTATTCCCGCAGAGCATTCAATGGTAGAGCGCAGTATCTCGGAAACCTAGGGTGTTGAGCACTCTGTGCAGCGATAGCTATCTGCCAGCGGATATCCGGTGCATTGCCATCGGTATGGAGCTACCGATCCGATGCACCTCGTCGATGAAAGCGCAGGCAGAGTGGGCATGCTGAGAAACGGGACAAAGAACTCTTTATACTGAAGGAGAAGAGTGGGAATTTAGGCACCAAAATTCCTTGGAGGCCGGTTATAGACTCCCAGAAAAGGTTAGGGTTTTTTTCCACATAACCGAAGTTTGGCCGAAAGTCTTTACTTTGACCACAACAACTCAACAGAAGCGCCTGACGACCTTAAGGGGCGACCTGTTTGTCAGACATGCATATAGGAGTCCCGTCTTACTCTCGCTGATGCCTCGCCGTAGTACCGTCCATGAAGCGGCTCTTTCAAACAGGACACTCGTAGTCGACAACGGTGCCTACACGATTAAAGCAGGTTTTGTCTCACAAGCCCCAAACCTAGATGATTGCCATACAATTCCCAACTGCTTAGCTCGTGAGCGTGACAAGAAAGTATGGGTTGGCAGCGAAATTGAATCCATCCGCGATTTTGGGGAGGTGGCTTTTCGGAGACCCGTGGAGAAGGGCTATCTAGTGAACTGGGAAGCGGAGAAAGCGATCTGGGATTCGACATTCTTGGGGCAGAAGTCAGAATTGCACGTATGTGAAATCGACTCTCTTGGCTGGCTATGGGATACTCAGGGGAAAGGTAGTGCGATCCTCACGACACCAACCTAATTCTTACCGAGGCTGCCAATACGCCAGCTGCTTTGCAGACAAACTGTGATCAAGTCATTTTCGAGGAGTACGAGTTTGGATCGTACAGTAGACACATCGGTAAGGATAATCTAGATCCAAGGTCGATGAGCAATGTGTTCACGACATTTTCCAGGCCCGTCACTGAATGCCTATCACGACATCCAACACCTCTTCGGCGCCTCCGCTCGAAATGCCCAAATTCCGGTCCTGCCTGCAGAATGTCTTCTTGTGATCGACTCAGGGTTCTCCCATTCAACAGTAACACCACTGTACAAAGGCCGCCCCATCCAGCAAGCCATCCGACGTCTTGATGTTGGTGGGAAGCTACTGACGAACTACCTTAAAGAATTGCTTTCGATCCGGCATTATAACCTCATGAATGAAGAACAGCTGGTTAATGAAGCTAAAGAAAAAGTTTGTTTTGTGAGTAATGCTTTTAGAGAAGATCTGGAGAGCACTTGGAGAAGTGCATGGAAGAAAGGTAGGCATACGCAGGAGGACAACACGGACGTTGTGGTTGATTATGTCCTTCCGGATTATAACGCCGGCAGCCAGGGATACATGCGTCCTCACGACCCTTCTCTGGCTGCCAAGGTAAGAAAGATGGGCGCAATGGCAAACCCGAATGGTGTCGTGGAAGACTTTATGACGTTGGGAAACGAAAGGTTTGCCGTTCCGGAATTGCTCTTCAACCCTGCGGATGTTGGGATGAAAGAAGCCGGACTGCCAGAGACAGTGCTACAAAGCTTATCGGGGCTGCCACCGGGGTTGTGGCCCGCTATGCTGGCAAACATCGTTGTTGTGGGAGGGAATTGTTTGATTAACGGATTCATGGAAAGATTGTAAGTCTGCCTTAGAAAGAAAGGTTCATTTTACTGATCCCTCATAGAGAGACAGAAATTCGTCAACTTGCACCTACGGAGTGTGTCGTTAGAGTTGCAAAAGCCACAGAGTAAGTCAACCTACCTCCGTTGTTTCGTCGGCTGTCAAAGCGGGCGTCCATAGTCCGATTGACACGTAATTCGGATCCCCTGGCCCCGGATAAGATACAATTGTCGGCTAACTTCTTACAGCCCGATCAAATCTACATGGTTAGGTGGAGCTTCCATGGCTGCTGATCCTACGGCACTCAAAGCAGTACAGGTGACCAGGAGAGAGTATCTCGAACACGGAAGCGGATGGCTGTCAAGAGTCTTTGCTGGGACCACAACCAGATGATCAGCTTTCCCGGTGCATCTCTTTCGAAGCATCGACTTTATTCACTGCAGGCTCTGAACGGACCATCTGCTTCGTGGGTGATATCCCGCTGCTCTTCCATCAGTACTATTACCTCCTATTAACCTTCCTGGATGCCGCTAAATCTAGAGCTGCTCAAAGGATAGGGCTGATTGATGCGGTTTAGTCTATGATGTTGGATTCAACTCTGCCATCTCCCTCGGACCTGGAAGAGGTGTCCCTGGATGCCATGTCTACTTCAAGAAACTCAGCGTGAAACCTCCTGGTTTGAAGATATCCCTTAACATCTACGATGCGATGACCAGTTGAATGTCAGGTACTACTCCTACTAGCCTCAATCGATGAGAATCTCCTGAGCATCTTTGAATTCCTCCACCGGCGGCGCGACTTCGCTCCCCATCACACTTGCCAATTCAATGCTTGTCAAACTTAACAATCTTGATGAATTGTTTGAGCGCTTCAACTCCGCGAGTGGAACTAGAGTCAATCGATTAGCACAGGGGTTATGTAAAGCGGTTCCCACGGTCACTCAATTCTCACCAATCTGAATACTTCGAGCTAGAACGTCTCTTCCCCAGGCCTGTGCATCGTACTCTGTGGGTCACCATGGCAGGGATTCTCAGTCGCAGCTCTCCTACAGCCAGCGTATCAAAGCGGTCTAGAATCTAAACACAGGGTCTCCTGTGGATCTACGCAAAACAAATCTGGGGTTTCCAAACCGCCGAGTGTTTCGAACCAAGCCATCCATACACTTATCTGCCTAAATTCGTAGGTGTGAAGTCTTTGTCCGACTGACAATCCCAGGGCTTTGGACAAGTGGTAGTCTACCAAGGGTGGAATCCCATCATGCTAGCTAGCCCGATCGCACAAATTCTATCAAGCCTGCAACACAAAAACCGGAAATCATGTAAATTCACATTTCTGATGGCAGTGTTGGTCTTTGTTTGTTAGTGATCAAGCCCCACATCGATACTGGGGCGAATGGCGATTCTTCAGAAAGCCTGTGTTCTTACCTTCGGAATTTCACAAAACCCAATGAAGACTGGGGATAACCACATGCCGCTGCTTATCAAAAATCCTTGGTAAACCCGCGGTTCGTATGTCCTAATAATTTCTTATGGATGCCGATACATGGGTAACTAGAACATGAATGTCTGTACAGCCAGAAATCTAACGCACTGTATGGATTTGTTCTTAGGCTATCATCGATGAGGCGGAATATTGACGTAGGACATAGACAATTTATGATTGCACAATTTGAAGACGGGAGTGCAGCTTCTCGGAGGAGAACCGGTAGGTTCTGGCCTCAGATGGTGAGGGACTTCTTGACTGTTTAAAGGCATCTCATTGAAATTCAATGCTAGTAACAGTGTAACTTGTTTCACCAACTCCTGACACTTTGTGAACTTCGTCAAGTCACATTATGTACCTATACCATTTGTGATCATTACGATTCCACCCTCGGGTTAATCGCGCTACCTCTCTACCTAAAGTGATCAGATCTCTTCCATCAACAAGTCAACTTCACCAGGTCGGGACATTCATATTCTGTTCCCGGTCAGGGTATTTGGTCAACGCAAATGCATTCTCCAGCTAGGCCACGGACTTCCTGGTAATCTGACCAGCCCACTTTGATTCTCCTTTTACTTGTTAGGCACGACACCATTATTCAAGCAAATAAATAGCCGAGACCAGATATTTCAATGAATCATAACAGCTGCCTCTCCGCTGTCGGAGGGTCTGATTATGGACAAAGCCAAGGCTCTGGTGCCCTTCCTGGCAATCCGCCATTGCTCCCTCGAGAAATCGGTGATCAGAATGAGAAGGGCACAGACATTAGCTACGACTGGTATCGACACGTAGATGACAATCAACACCCAAGCCAATGTGGCGGTAAGTACACTGTTTGCCCTACCTTACACTTCCCTCCTACAGGTGGATCCGACACCACTTCATACGGCCCTGAATATCTGTTGCCAGGACTCAGTTCATTCCGCCCTCGCTCCAGGTGCCAACCCCCAGTTCCAACAGACAAGCAACCGACTTCTCGATCGCCCCAGAGCGTCGTGAAGCAGGAACAAGGCATTGACGAGAGCCTTATCGCACGTGAGCGACTATTGAAACAAGCTGCAAGGGCATCAGTTAAGATGGTGGTTGCTCGTCATCACAAGGAGGCCAAACCAATGTCCCACCCAACAGCATTCGGCAAACGGCAGCCATCAGCTTCAGATTACAATCAACCTTCAGAACCAAGTGCAAACCAGGTATTTCGTCCACACTACCCATCGACAGCTCAGCTGATCATACCACTCCGTCCCGGGGCTCGGCTCACTTTACACGATGTCGAACAAAATTTGGCCTCGCTGAATCAGCAGATCAATAATGCGAATCTAACATCAGACACCAGCAAAAAGGAGCGTCTAGCGAATGAGAAAGAACGCGTTCTTAGAGTTTGGCGAATTCTGAGTACGGAGAATCTCGAACAGAAGAACGGCAGCGTCTCCAACGCAGCCCTTCTTGGCAACTTGACGGAACGACATGCTCCCAGCGACCTGTGCTCGAAAGCGAGCGATCGATATGCCTGTATGCGCAACAAGGACAGATCTATCGACCGCTACGTTCCAATTGACCGCTACACCCCGCAACCCAAGACTAGAGGTTCCGCTAATCTAATAAAGCGACCTAGGGAGCCATCACCCGAGGAAGAGAATGAAGTGATGGCCGAAGTTATCACCCAAATCAACTGTCTCACGAAGCGAGTTGCTGGCTTACAGCATGAGCAAGGACCCCGGAAGAGAAGGAAGGGTGCTGCGGAAGCGCTTGCTGTTGCCCTTCGGGCGAGTGTGGAGGAGCTATTGGCTAAGACAAAGGACATCACTAGGTAGAATGAACAGGGGGATCGCATGGCTTGCGTGAATATTTCATAAGCCTGTAGCAAGCAGCAGCAATCGGGCAGAGGAGGGCAGCTGATCGATGCGGAGTCATTCAATAACATCATCGGCGCCTGGGTACGTCTGAGAATTATATCTGTTGTCTTCGGGGGTCTGGACGGGCGAGTGAGTTTGGCGCGGCCACGTCCATCCGCTCCGTGGAATCATAATCCTTGCAGTTGATGCAGCTTGTGAGTACTTTGTAGGAATAAAGAGCTTCACCAAATATATAACCAACAAAGTTTATCAACCAAACCGTCAGAATTCCATTACATGGCTCTATGTCTTGTGCCCCGAGTACGAATTGTCACTTGACACCTTGCAAGCTCCTTAAAAACAATCTTGAATTTGAATGACGACCACCTCAAAAAAGGAAGAGGTGACAGCTTGGAGTTTTGTCGATTTTAGAGTGGATTTAGACTCTATTCGCAGCATACAATTAGAAGAGACTAGAGTGCTAGAGGTCTGTTATGGAGCTGAATTCATACTCAATGAGAGCCGGATGATGAATGTAATAGATATTCAGGCTCCCCCTCTCGTTAAGCCTTAGGGTGTTTCGCTTGCCACTCAGATCACCCCAATTCTCATGTTGAAAAGGTATTCTCTAAGGTTGGACGGTTCATGATCGACGATGGCTTGTTTAATGAAGGTCCCAACCTAGTCAAGTTCAGAGACGGGATATGCTCCATGATAGTATGTAACGAAAAGCACCGGAGCACGACATCGGCGTTCGACTCAGCCAGGACGGGGCGTCGTTTTAGTTTGAGCCTCTTGTATATCATACTGCACCTTCGCAATGGACCAGCCAACTTGGACCAAATCAGTTGCACCTACATCAAACTATGGGGACTACACGGCAAGCATGGATGAAGACCAGGTATCCGATGTGCGAAGTAGGCGACTTGCACACCACATGTCTTGAACGTCGCTGAGATACCTTGTAAGGTCTTCTGAGATGCTGGGGGGCATTGAATTTACCAAAATCGTCCACCGCCAGCATATAACCGATATTGTCAGGTAGAGTGACGGAAGTTTAAAGCCATGCCAGGCCCAGCGATGATATGGCATGAAGTTGCCTCTTAAGATATGTCGTCTAAGGGGAGCTACACCACACCGTAGTAATTTTGGGACTTTTCGCGCAACTTGATTACTACGGTGTGGTGCAGTTCCTAGGGTGGTGCAGCTCCCCGTAAGGCTGAGTGGCTTGGCGCCCGTCGTGGCACCTGTGACGTG
>QQTW01000477.1_pt1 | contig 24960 bp, 19 predicted proteins | sample 1904831 | NCBI WGS metagenome assembly QQTW01 (sample SAMN09435610, study PRJNA476489) | Subsurface metagenome, whole genome shotgun sequencing project. | reverse complement strand
GTTTCAAAAATTCAGTGGCGATTTTAAGTATTAGTATATATAAGGCCAAATTAAAACTATCGGTAATCACTTTTGATACCAATCATGATTTCACTTTTTTATAATTACTACTCAAATTAATTTGAGATTTGCTGTTATTAACATATTTAAAGCATCTCTGCAACTGTACATAAAAATGATTGTTAATTAATAGTAAATTCTACCCAAAAATGTACAGACGCGATGTTACTCGCGTCTGTAAAAATCTATTTTAATGAATCAAATCTTTGCCTAATCTTATTGGCGACAAATTTTGCTGTTAGCTAGGAATTCAAATCCCTGGTGGGTGGAAACTTCCACAAATATTTTAAGCGAGCTTTCTGTGAGTAAAAATTTCAAATTCCAGATTGGGAAATCAGCGATTGGGGTTTAAATTACGTAATAGTCGTGGATTATTAATAGATGATGGTTCTGGATTATTAGTAGATAATGGTTCAGAACTAGCCTCTGGACTTGGTTCAGGACTAGGTTCTACGGGTGGTGGTGGATTTAAAATTCTGTCCCATTCAGCGATTTGCTCTCGTGCTTCTCGGTAAGCATCGCTACTGCGGCGAATTTGTTTTGCGATCGCAATCGCACCTGGAATATCATATCTAGCTTTATCTTGGGCAATTATCAGTAGTCGATGTCCCCACTCACTCAGGGCGGGATTAACTTCACCGCGTAATGGGCTAGATCTTGGTACTCTATCTGCTAGGCGCATTGCTTCTGCCAAAGCATCTGGAGTTCCCTGTAGAGCTATTTGCTGTGCTTCTCGCCAATTTTGTCGCGCTTGAATTTGCCCTTGCCAATCGCCGACAGCTGCTTGTGCTTCGCCAGAAAGTGCCCTTCCTGGTTGAATTTGTTGTGCAGCAGTAATCGCAGCTGGCAGATTGCCAGAACTTGCTAGTTCCCGTGCTTGGTCGAGATATGGTTGGTCTTCAATAATTTGAATCTGGCGCGTCCAATTGCGAATTTTTTGTCTGGCTTCGCGGTAGAGGGCGCGTCCGCGTGTAATTCGACTAGCTTCGTTGATAGCGGTTTGTAAATCTGATATTTCTCCGGAAAGCGCCATTTGTTCGGCATGGTCGAGGTAGGGTTGGTCTTCAAAAGTCTGTACTTGTGCTTGCCAGCGATTGATTTCTTGCCTTGCCTCTTTAATCCGGGGGTTGGTGTCTGGAATCATCGAAACTTCAGCGATCGCTGCGCTTAAGTCTGCTACAGTTCCTGGTTGGGCGAGTTCTCGCGCTTTGTCAAGATGCTGAACATCTTCGATCTCTAGCTGCCAACGGGCGATCAGTTCTTGAGCTTGGTTGTAAAGCGGTCTGTCCGTCTCCAGCTTTTGAGCAGTCATAATCGCTGTTTCAATGCTGGGAATTGTACCTGCCCAAGCGCTACGCTTTGCCTGTGCTATGGTGATGAAATCTTGAACCTCCATCTCCAAATCGGAAATCGGAGGAATTTGATTGGCGATCGCGATCGCTTCATCTGCATCCTTTCGATCTAGATTTGTTTGAGCTAAGTCCAGCATTTTTCGCCCATAGTCTGGAATTAAGTCTTGGGCTTTCTGGTACATATAACTATCTTTATCTACGGAATTAACCAGCTTCAGGGCTGCTAACAAATTCTTCATCCCTCCCCGGTTGGCTAGAGCTTCCGCTTGTACCAGTTTGTCACCATCTACCCGTGCTGATTCAATTTTGTACTTCAGTTCGTCATATTTAGTATTTTCCCAGTATTCATTGCCCACATTTAGCAGCCGCACAGCAGTCATAAACGCTTGATGCCAGTGCTGTTCGGGGATTTCTGCTTCTGCTGCTGTATAAATTGATTCTGCCTCTGACCAGAGCGATCGCCATTTAGAGATCTGTTGCTTTACTAAATTATTAGCGACATTATCTTGAGGAATTTTATTAGCAATAGCGATCGCATCATTAAGTTTACCTGCCTGAAACCGATCTTCTGCCAAAACCAGGATGTCCTGCGACCACTGTTGCACATAGCGGTCAATTTCTGCTTGCATCGGATGATTTTTTGGCAGAGCCTTAACCAAAGCGATCGCCTCAAGTAAGTCAGCTACAGTTTGCTTGCTTGCCGCCACTTGAGCGCAGTGTAGCCTCACCGAACCCGAAGCCAGAGGCCAAAAAATCGACGGACAGTTTGGCGCAGAAGGCAACTTCAACAACACTGCCACTGCTATGAAAGCAACACTATTAGATGCCAGTGCTGCTATTGCTGCCCACAGCATCCAGTTTTTCCACCGCTTGTGGCGCGTAGTATCGGTAGGAGCCGACGGCTTGCCTGTTGCTGGTTGCGAAGATCGTGCCCACCAGCTTCTTTGTGCTGTTGAAGAGTTTGAGCTGCCAGAAGATGGCATTTCCGAGTGTGTTTTTGGTAACGCTGAATTGACTTTTTGTCTCGGTATGCGCTTATAGGTATCTCCAGCATCCTCTGGAGGTTGAGAACCAGGAGTGCCTGGAAGTTGAGACTGGGGCTGCTGGCTGCTGGCATCCCCAACATTGGGGGGATGACCAGTAGACCAATCTTCTGGCATACTCCGATCGCTCATTGCTCAAACCCAAATTTTCGTAAATTAGCCTTGACTTTGACTAAAAACAGCCGTCGTTGTCATCCTACCTTCATAACCTACAATAAGCTAGATTTTAACAAAATTGTCATTTGTCATTTACGCTCGGTTTTGGACGAAGCCCAAAGGATAAAAACTTAAGTTTCTGCTTCTGCTTTTAAATCTGAGATTAGCTGAGCTAGTTCATCGCTGGAAGCTTGATAGACTCGACCACAAAAGTGGCAAGTTGCCTCAGCACCATCATCTTTTTCGATCATGTCTTGCAATTCAGCTTCTCCCAGCATTTTCAAAGCCCCTAAAACTCGGTTAAACGAGCAACCACAGTGAAAACGCACCAACTGGGTTTCTGGTAGAATCTCTAGCCCCATATCTCCCAGCAGCTCTTCCAAGATTTCTGGTAGAGTTTTGCCAGCCTGCAACAAAGGTGTAAATCCAGCTAGCCCAGCCACACGAGATTCTAGAGTTTGAACTAGTGCTTCGTCTCGTGCTGCTTTTGGCAAGACTTGAATAAGTATTCCTCCAGAAGCAGTAACTCCTTCTGCTCCAACAAATACGCCTAAAACTAGAGCCGAAGGCGTTTGTTCCGAAGTAACCAGATAATGGGTTAAGTCATCGCCAATTTCACCTGAAACTAATTCGACCGTGCTGGAATAAGGGTAGCCGTACCCCACGTCTCGGACTACATACAGGTAGCCATCGCGTCCAACTGCGCCCCCAACATCTAATTTTCCCTTGCTATTGGGTGGCAGTTCAATATCTGGATTGCCTACGTAGCCGCGTACCGTTCCATCTAAGCCTGCATCGACTAAAATTCCTTCTAATGGCCCGTTGCCCTTGATCCGAATATTGATTCGCGATTCAGCACGTTTCATGTTAGAGGCTAGTAACAATCCAGCTGACATAGTGCGACCTAGAGCAGCTGTGGCTACATAGGAAAGCTTGTGCCGCACTCTTGCTTCTTCAGTTAGTCTAGTGGTAATTACACCTACAGCCCGAATTCCACCCTCAGCAGCAGTGGCACGAATTAACTGATCTGCCATGAAAAAACCTTACATTTCTTTACAAATGCCTTCTTTATTATTCTAAATTGGAGATTAAGCTCAAGGTTGACGGTAATGGTGGCAAAATCCGTAATTAGCGATCGGTGCTAAGGGGAAAAAGACATAATGATGAATTGAGTATTCATCATTATGTCTTTTGTCTTATTAGGTCAGAATAAAAGAAAAACCACTAATTACGCCTATCATGCTTGGTAGTTTTCAGCAAAGCCAATTGCGCATTGAAGTAGAAGCATCAGAAAAGACAATTCGGGACAGTTTACTTTGTCCGGAACATTTACAGAAATGGATTTTCCCTCAACGTCTTTCCTCCGGTTTGCCAGAACAACTAGAATCGGGGATGACATTTACTAGCTCGATTGGGCCAGTAGCGATTGGGCATCAAGTACAAGTAGCCACACCAAATTGTTTACGTCTTTTACTTAACGGTAGCATTGACGGATTTCATGAATGGTACTGGGGAGAAGGCTGGGTGCAATCTCGCTTAGAGGGTATCTCGCTGCTGCCACTTAACTTAGCTCAAACCCTAGGGTTGTTAAACTTACGACAATTTTTAGCAACCCAAAAGTGAGCGGCGAATGACGGCCTCTAGTGAGTCAAGCTGGAATTTTGGATTTTAGATTCTAATCTGGGCAACCAAAATCTAAAATCTAAAATCTAAAATCTAAAATCTAAAATCATTTTCTGCCAACTAGTTCGGCTACTAATGCTATCAACGCATCTGGTTCGATGGGCTTAGAGAGGTGGTGCTGGAAACCAGCAGCGATCGCGGTTTGGACATCTGAGTCTCTTGCATAAGCCGTCAGAGCAATGGCAGGCATTTGTTTTCCCTGCGATCGCAATTGACGCATCAGTTGATAGCCGTCTTCTTCTGGCATGGCGATATCACTAATGATAATGTCAGGCTCATCTGGCTCCAAGTGAGCGATCGCTTGTTTGGCTTGTGCCGCTGAGGATACAGCCGCTACCTTAGCTCCACACTGCTCCAACAGGATTTTCATTAGCTCGCAGGTATCAACTTCATCTTCTACGACAAGTACCCGCACACCGTCGAGGGGCAAAAGGTCAGTGGCTAGTGGTTTTTCTCCCTCAGCTTCCCCTGCTCCCTCAGATCTCCCTGCTGTTTCCACTAGAGGAATCTTGACAGTAAAGGTCGCCCCCAGCCCATCACCAAGGCTTTCTGCACAGACATTACCGCCGTGTATTTCTACCAATTGGCGGACAATTGCTAGTCCCAGTCCTAAACCTCCTTGCGATCGCGTACTGCTGCTATCTGCCTGACGAAAGTAATCAAAAACATAGGGGAGAAACTCTGGAGCGATTCCTTGGCCCGTGTCTGCAACTTGAATTTGAGCGTAGGATGTAATTGGTAATTGGTAATCGGTAATTGGCGGTTCATTACTATTAGCCATTACCACTGACAGCCGGACTTCCACTTTGCCCCCATTTGCTGTGAACTTAATCGCGTTAGTCAGCAGATTCCAGAAAACTTGCTGTAAACGGTTGGCATCTCCTAAAACTAGTAGCGAGTAGTCAGTAGCCAGTGGTGTGCGATCGTTGGTGAGTGGCAATTCGATGCCCGGATTTTGGATTTTGTATTTTGGAAGAGATTTTCTCGCCATCTCCCCCATCTCCCTCAGCTCCCCCATCTCCCCTAGCTTCCCCGGCTCAAGAATAGAGGGTTCGAGTAGGAGTTCAAGGGAAATATTTTTAGCAGTGGCTGCTGGTTTCATTACATCAATAGCCGCATTTAGCACCGAAATTAAATTGACAGGGTGAAAACTCAAGCGCAAATTGCCGCGAATAATCCGCGAAATATCCAGTAAATCTTCAATCATTTGGGTTTGCGCCTTGGCGTTGCGCTCAATTATCTCTAGGGCGCGAGCAGCTGCATCTGCGTTAAATTTGCGAGTGCGTAGCAGAGTAGCCCAACCCAAAATGGCATTGAGAGGAGTACGCAATTCATGGGAAAGGGTGGCGAGGAATTCATCTTTCATGCGGCTGGCTGCTTCAGCAGCTGCGCGGGCTGCTTGTTCGCGGGCTAACAGTGCTTGACGCTGTTGCTCCACCTGCTTACGCTCTGTCATATCTTCGATCGCGCCTTCATAGTAACAAACCTTGCCCTCAGCATTTCTGATTGCTTTAGCGTTGTGAAGTACCCAAATTATCCTATTGTCATGGGTGCGTAGCTGTGTCTCAAAATCCCCCAATACATCATCGCGTTCAATTTGCTCCCGCCACTGTTGCATAACCTCAGCGTCCATATGCAAACTCAAGCTTTTGACCTCCAATAGGGCTTGTTGGTTGGCATAGCCTAACAATTGCACTAGTGCTGCGTTAGCTTCGAGAATCTGCCCTTCTGGAGTGATGCGATAAAGCCCGACTGGTACTCGCTCGAACAATTCACTGTAGCGAGTTTCTGCTTGTTTGAGTGCAGTGCGATCGCGCGCTTGTTTTAAGGCAGAACGCACGGCTATGGGCAAACGGAAGTAGTGTTTGGGCGATTTCATCACGTAGTCATCTAGCCCTGCCTTCATTGCCTCAACAGCGACCTCTTCGTTACCGCTGTTGGTAAACATTACTACAGGTATGGTGGGATAACGAGCTTTAATCGCACGTAACACGCTTATCCCATCATTCCAGCGCAATTTGTAGTCTGTAACAACTAAGTCAAAACTGCCTGCTGCGATCGCCAGATCGTAAGCAGACGCTTCTGCAACCTGCTCTATAATCAGGTCGTCAAATGCCCGATTCAATTCACGGATTGCCAGGAGTCGATCATCCGGGTTATCGTCAATCAGCAGGATGCGTAGTACCATTTTTGCTTGAGTGCAGAGGGGCTTTCAGGGCAGAGGTTAAAATTGTTTACTTTCAATGCTTAATTGACTGATGTGATGCTTTATTCATCATATTCACCAACTTAACAAGAATTTGGTAGTAAGTCCGAGCTAGTTCTTGAACTACCTGAGTATATTAATAATTCAATTTAACTGCATCGAGCTTGGTTAGTGTTTTCGCTCCTGTTATAAGCTTTGTTTCTGCTGCCTTAAACAAACTCACTTAATTTATATAGCAGCCTCATAACGTTGCTAGCAGCTTATGTCAGCCAAATTGGCGCACCTAAAGCGGCATCCACCGCTGCTAAAGCGCTCTAGTTCGGCAAACCAATTATCTATTCGTTAGCTAGAGGCAACTCTAGCCAAAATTTGCTACCTTGACCGAGTTGTGATTCGACTCCAACACAACCGCCCATCCGCTCCATACCTTTATGTACGATCGCCAAACCAATACCAGTACCAGAGTAGCTTTCCACTCCATGCAACCGCTCGAAAACTCGGAAAATTTGTCGTTGATGCTTTGGCGCAATTCCTATTCCGTTGTCTTCAATCCACAGATGTACCCATTTGCTAGTGGTTGGTGAGATAATTCTGAATTCACCTTGTCCCCTTGTCACCTTGTCACCTTGTTCTCCAATCTCCTCCGCCCACACACGCACTTGGGGCTGTACGTCAGGAGCGACGAATTTAACCGCGTTTGCAAGTACATTGACGATCGCACTCAGCAAAGTAGTGTAATCGCCTATGACTTCTGGCAGTGGTTCTGCCACTGATATTTGAGCTTGGCGCTGTTGAATTTCCACCTCTAGTTGAGTCAATGCTTCTGTTACTACAGCTGATAGATTAACGCGCGATCGCTGCAAATCAGCCCGACTCAGGCGGCTGTAGTTTAGCATATCTTGGATTAATTTATCCAACCGATTAGCAGCAGCAACAATTCGTTGGGTGTATTCTTGACCAAGCGGTGGTAGAGAGTCGGCGAAATCTTCTAGCAATGCTTGAGCAAATCCCTCAATCGCTCGCAATGGTTCGCGTAAATCGTGGGACACAGAATAGGAAAATGCTTCTAAATCTTTGTTAGTAACTTCCAGTTGTGCTGTTCGCTTTCTCACCCGATGTTCTAAGTTTTCATTCAACGAGCGAATTTCTGCTTCAGCGGACTTGCGCTCGCTAATGTCTTCCAATAAACCATCAATCGCTGTTTCCCCATCATTAGCACTAAGAGTCTCGCTCAATAAAACCCAAACCCTGCTACCGTCACTGCGTTGCAACTGTAATTCTCGCTCCCATTCCAGATTAGAGGAGCCTATTTCCCGCCGGATGTATAGCTGGTGCAAATAAATCTCTTGAGCTTCTGGCAATGAATTTACTTGCAAAATCCGCAAAAACGCGGCATTGCCTTCGATTAATTCTCCTGCTTGAGTTGCCCGAAATACACCAACATCCAAGCGATTCAGCAAAAATTGCAAGCGGTTTTCTAGATGAATTGCCCGACGTTGGTTTAGTGCGCCATCTAATGCCGACCTAACCGCAACTGGCAAGCGGATATAGTGTTTAGGGGATTTGAGGACATAATCTTCCAACCCTGCTTTCATTGCCTCTACAGCAATTTCCTGACTACCAGTATTCGTAAACATAATTACTGGGCAATCGGGATAGCGGGCTTTAATCGCGCGTAAAACTGCAATCCCGTCAGTCCAGCGCATTTGGAAGTCTGTAATTACCAAATCAAAATTACCTGCTGCTAGCGCTCGGCTAAAACCTTTTGCCTCAATAATTTGCTCTACCTGTAGATCGTTAAATTCACGCTGCAACTGGCGGATGGCGAGAACTCGGTCATCAGGGTTGTCATCGAGTAGTAGAAGGCGTATTGTCTGACTCAAAGTGCGCCTCCCTTGAGTTACCGAACTCTCTTCTTATATCAATTTTCTTAAAGATTTGGACTTTCGTTGATAATCAGCCAGTATTGGTTGAGAGTTTGAACCATATTAAGTAGAGAGTCGAACGCCACTGGTTTGACCAAGTAGGAATTTGCCCCAAGGTCATAGGCACGGTTGAGATCTGTATGTTCTCTCGAAGATGTTAAAACTACTACAGGCAGTCGCTTCAGTTTTGGCTGTTGCTTGAGCCATTCCAGCACCTCTAACCCAGAGCGGCGGGGCAGTTTCAGGTCTAGTAGCATCAGCATGGGCAAAGGATAGCGATCGCGATCGGCATAAGGTTCTTGACCGCTAAGATACAGCACAGCCGCCTCCCCGTCTTTCATCACTTGAATCGGGTTAGCCAAGTTTGCTTTACGAAAAGCACGTTGAATCAGGAAGACATCATTCGGGTCGTCTTCGACTAATAGAATTGTGTAATGGGTAAAGTTAATCATTTGTCAATAGTTTTTTGTTCAGAAAAAGTGACCAATGACTCATGATTACTAACTGCTTTGGGTAACTCTATCCAGAAGCGGCTGCCTCCATTGGTTTGCGGCTCGATCCCAACCCCGCCGCCCATACGCTCCACACCTTTGCGCACGATCGCTAAACCAATGCCAGTACCTGGGTAACTTTCCACTCCATGCAGGCGCTCAAACACCCTAAAAATCCGCTGGTAATATTCTGGGGCAATACCGATGCCGTTGTCTTCTATCCACAAACGTACCCACTTGCTAGTGGTTAGTGGTTGGTGGTTAGTGGTTGGTGAGATAATTCTGAATTCCCCTTGTCCCCTTGCCTCCTCCTGCTCCCCTGCTTGGGAAAACTCCTCCGCCCACACCCGCACCTGTGGCTGTACCCCAGGATTGACAAACTTGATCGCATTAGCTATTAGATTGGTTACTATCTGCACCAATATGGTGCGATGAGCGATCGCTTCTGGCAACGGTTCTTCTACCCTTACTTGGGCATTTTGTGCCTGAATTTCCATCTCCAATTCTGCCAGTGCTTCTGCTACAACTGTTGTCAAGCTAACAGCCTGTAAGCGAATTTCACCACGACTCAGACGGCTATAGCTTAGTAACTCGTTGATTAAGGTATCCATGTGACGAGCAGCCGTAACAATTCGCACTGCGTAATCCTGAGCTAACGAATCGAGTCGATCGCTGTAGTCTTCTAGCAATGCTTGGGCAAATCCTTGCATAGCCCGCAATGGGGCGCGTAAGTCATGAGAGACAGAATAAGAAAACGCTTCTAGTTCTTGGTAGGCTTCTTCTAACTGTGCCGTGCGTTCTCTCACGCGCTGTTCCAAGGTTTCGTTGATCGAGCGAATTTCTGCCTCGGCTGCTTTTTGCTTGCTCAGATCGAGGGCAAAGTAAACACATAGTTCTTTGTCGGATTCCAACAGGGCAGCACCGATGAGAACGGGAACGCGACTGCCATCTTTGCGGATGTATTCTTTCTCAAAGGAGGGACAATAGCCAAAGGATTGCATCTGCGCGATCGCTCGTTCATCGCGATCGCGATACTCTGGGGGTGTGATTTCCTGCCAATTCAATTTGTCTGTTTTCCGAGCCTGCCCCGTGTAGCCGACGATGTGCAAAAAGGCATCGTTTGCGTCGATAATCTTGCCATTGAAATCAGCAAAAACAAAGCCGATAATATTCGCCTCAACTATCCGCCTAAACCGAGCTTCGCTTTGTCGCAGTATCTTCTCTGCCTCTGAGCGCTTTTCGATATCCCGTTTCACCAGGTAGTATACTAAACCCAAAAGGGCTAAACTTGTCCCAGAGGCAATGGAAAAACTCAAAATTAATTGTTGAGCGCTGGTTTTTGCATCTTGAGAGCGTTGCTGCAATAGCTGCCGTTCTTCATTCTTCATTTGGGCAACCAAGGCGCGGATCTCGTCCATTTCTTGCTTACCTTGCTCAGATAAAACAATTTGCTGGGCGGCTGCAAATCCTTTCTGTCGTCGTAAGGCAATCGTCTGATTCAAGTAATTGAATTTTTCGGCGATCTTCGGCTCTATGGTACTAATCCGTTGCTGTTGGATGGGATTATCTACGGTCAGCTTTTTGACTTGCTGTACGTGATCGTTAACACTCTTAGTAGCTGTGTTATAAGGTTGCAGAAAATTTTCTCGGCCAGTAATTAGATAGCCGCGCTGCCCAGTTTCAGCATCTTTTAGAGTGGAAAGAGTGCCTTCGAGTGCTGCAAGTACTTCGTTAGTATGGCTAACCCAATTGCTAGTGGCGATCGCTTTTTGAATGTTGTGATATGTTATCCCTGCATTAATGACCAAAATTGTCAAGGTCGCGCCAAAGCCAACGGCGATATTATTATTGATAGCCCATTTCATCGTAATCTTATTTATTGCAACCGCTGACCTTGATAAAATAAGTATAAACTACCAACAGTTGGTATAGTGGCACTCTCATAGTAGAGAAACCAACGGCAAGAGGCAAAAAAGAACAATTACCAATTACGCCAGTTTCTGCTGGTGAATCCTAGCGTTATTACGAATCACGAATTAACAAATGACTTTATCCCTTGCCCCTAATGATTTGATGGGCATCACCTTCAGACTGTCTATGGCCTTACTCGTTGGGGCGATTGTTGGTTTGGAACGTCAAATCAGGCATAAACCAGCAGGTTTAAGAACCCATATGTTAGTAAGTTTTGGTGCAGCCCTGTTTGTTCTCATCCCCCTGCAAATTTCTACTGCTCAAGAAGGTCGTGATGCCATTAGCCGTGTCATTCAGGGCGTAGCAGCTGGCATAGGATTTTTAGGTGCTGGGGAAATCTTGCACGAATCTCAGGAGTCGTCAAATCTGGCACAGGTGCGCGGACTCACCTCTGCTGCGGCTATCTGGGTTTGCGCTGCTTTAGGAATTGCCGCAGGCTGTGGTTTATGGCAAATGGGATTAATTGGTGCTGCACTATCTTTAGTGGTTCTGAGTGTGTTTAAGCGATTCGAGAAACGCCAATAAATAATTCGTAATTCGTAATTCGTAATTAAAAAACAACTACCAACTACCGCATTGCCAATTACGTATAATTTCGTGGCTCAAGGTATTATAGCGAACATATTTTGGATTGCATATGTGCTGTGTGAACTCCAAAGTTGAGCTATTTTTAAGCAGCCAAGCTGCAAGAGCAAGTGCGATCGATTAGAGAAAAATACAGAACTTGACACTCGCCGCAATAAATTGACGGCGATTATAGTAGGGTGGGCAATGCCCACCTTTCTAGTTTCCGAGCTGCTGCCTGAACTTGGGAGTGCGTAAGCGTGGCTAGAAGTAAAAGATTGAGTAATGAGTCGATTTTTGAGAACGCATTGGCTGTACCTGGATCGGGCTCTGCCAACAAAAGCTCTAATATCAAGGAAATTTTGCTTCTCTACAAATTCTTTGAGGGTAAAAATATTGTTGCTGATTTCAGCTACCTGAAAGCGAGAACAAAAAATTTCACCCTTCACCCTTCACCCTTCACCCTTCACCCTTCACCCTTCACATCGCCCCTAATTAAGTCAAATCCCCCTCCAGGTAGGTCATTTAAACGGTAGCGCCCAGCTATCGTAGTAATTTTTAACTCTGCATCAACCAGGCGAAATTTACCGCTTTATTACTTGTTCGCTGCCCTGCTCGTCGCTGCACCTTGCCCTACTTATGGAACTGATATTTCAATTACTTGCCGTACAACCAGCATCACAAACTTTAACTAAAGACCCATTTATTCCCTTTGTGATTCTACTTTTGGTGATTTTAGTCGTACCACTCATATTTGAGCGGCTAAGAATACCAGGATTGGTAGGATTGCTGGCAGCAGGTGTAATTTTAGGCCCTCAAGGCTTACACATATTCCAAAAGGGAGCGCCGCCGATGGATCTGCTGCCAGAGATTGGGTTAATTTACCTGATGTTCGTAGCAGGGCTGGAAATTGACATGGAGCAGTTCCAGCGGACGCGCAATCGCTCGTTAACCTTCGGCATCTTCACCTTCCTAGTTCCCTTAATTGCCGGAACGCTAGTAGGGCGTTGGTTTGGCTTTGGCTGGAATGCTTCAATTCTGATTGGCTCTTTGTTCGCTTCCCATACGCTGTTGGCATATCCAATTGTGAGCCGCTTGGGGGTAATTAACAACGAAGCCGTCACAGTCACAATTGGAGCTACTATCTTCACTGACATAGGTTCGCTCTTAGTATTAGCGGTTTGTATAGCGATTAATGCTGGTGAATTTTCAGCCGTGCGATTAGCGACTTTGTTAGGCTCGGTAGTTATTTACGCAGTTGTTGTTTTGTTTGGCTTCGATCGCGCTGGCAAAGAATTTTTCCGTCGCACCGGAGACGACGAGGGAAATCAGTTTTTGTTTGTTCTGCTGGCGGTGTTTTTAGCTGCTGTCAGCGCTCAACTAATTGGGATAGAAAAAATTGTTGGAGCTTTCTTAGCAGGATTAGCGGTAAACGATGCTGTGGGGGAAGGGCCAGTCAAAGATAAAGTCGTATTTGTGGGAAGCGTGCTGTTCATTCCCATTTTCTTTGTCAGTCTTGGTTTACTGATTGATATTCCTGCCTTTATTAAGAGCATTAGCACGATCTGGATCACCGTAGCAATTGTAGTTGGGTTAATTGTCAGTAAATTCCTGGCGGCATATCTGGCGAAACTGGTATACCGTTATAGCTGGAACGAAATGCTAGTCATGGGGTCGCTGTCACTACCGCAGGTGGGTGCAACTTTGGCCGCAACTCTAGTAGGCTATGAGGCTAAGTTGCTGGATGAAAGGATATTAAACAGCGTCCTTGTCTTGATGCTTGTCACTGCAACACTGGGGCCGCTAATTACTAGCCGCCTAGCCCCAAATTTGATTGTCTCAGAAAATCAGATCGAACCAGAGTCTACGCCAACATACTGGCATCCTGAAGCAGCAGACACTCCATTTAAGGTACTGGTTCCAGTCTATAACCCCAAGACCGAGCAGTATTTGATTGAAATGGCGGCTTTACTTGCTCGTCAGGCACAGGGACAGATCGTACCGTTAGCGATCGCCAAAGCTACTGCTCATATGGATGCACCTAAATTAGAGACTGCTTTCCAACGAGGAGAGCAATTACTAGAAAATGCCACTACCATCAGCCGCGAATTAGGCGTGGAGGCTGAACCATTGCTGCGAATTGACGATGCGATCGCTCAAGGAATTACTCGCGCCAGCCGCGAACAAAAGGCAAGTTTAATCGTCATCGGTTGGGGGCGGCGTACTGGTTTTCGCGCTCGTTTGTTCGGTAATGTGATTGATAGCGTATTGTGGGCGGCTAATTGTCCTGTCGCGGTGACACGGTTACTCAATTCACCCACACAAATTCAGCGCATCCTCGTACCAGTGGAAAATATTACGCCCCAGGCTGTGCGCAAAGTGCAGTTTGCCCAAATGTTAGCTGCGGCTACTACAGCCCAAGTTACGATTTTAAACGTATGCAGTCGCCGTACTAGTACGGCAAAAATCGCGTGGATGCGATCGCAACTCTCCCTCATAGTTGATAAATTAGCTTTGCCAACTCGTCCAGAAATTGAAATCAAACCCCACGATAATGTATCTCAAGCAATTCTAGAGGCAGCAAAAAGCTCTGACTTAGTAGTCTTAAGCTCTAGCCGTCGTCGCACCAGTGCAGGCGGTTTGATAATTAGTGATGTCACAGCCCAACTGTTAGCTGCAATTCCCTGTTCGCTTGTGATGCTAGGAGAACCACAGCCAGCGGCAGCAGATGCTTTGAGTGAAACCTCCTCACCACAGAAAATTACTTTGAGCAAGCGTCCGTCTTCACAAAATCTTTAAATTAGTAATTACCTCAATTTTTTGCAGCGCCCCTTGATGTCGTGTCATTAGTCATTAGTCCTTCGTCGTTTGTACAAATGACTAATGACTATAAAGGCGGGGTAACTTGCACCCTGCATAGAGTTGCGATCGATTTCTTCCCGGTCGCTTTTGGTCAGTGGTGCGTCCTCTCGGAAACTGACATTAAAGTAAATCTTTGCCCAAAATAGCGCACGGGTTCGGGTATCCAGATCGGCAACGCGCCGGGTAAGGCGATCGAGTTTAACTACAACTAGTGCTTGTGCTTCTCCATTATCCAAACGTGCGTTTGTCGGATTGTAGTCCAGGACGATTTAGCGTTTTAGCACTCAGTCCAGCATTTGAGAATAACCCATAATTCATACGACTTATACATTAAGTCATACATTTTGCTAAACCCGATCTTAAACATGGCGCTTGGAGACTTGTATTAGTGAGTATCGATAGCTAAGGGTTGCTTGAGATTTTGCAAGCTGAGTTTTGTCAGTCAACCAGGGTGCGTCACCCTACTTTTTCTGCAATAACATTGCTCTGCTGTGATTCCTACAAAATTAGTCACCTTTACAAAAACTTTAATATTTTGTTGTAGATTTAGTAAATTTTGAGTTTCAAAACCACCTTTTGGAACTATTTTTTGTTAAATTTTTTTTAATTTAGGGAATAATCAAATCAGCATTTAGCCGTTCGGCTCTCCGAATTGTCTTGTCATTGTTGCAAGTGTGACAACTGTCTTTCATCCTCTAAGGCAGGATATTTGTCACAGAGCGATCGCTTAGGATAGGAAAAATGCGAATGCAAACCTCGATTAAAACTGTTGTAACTAACTAGTAAATCTATGAGAATTTTGGTAACAGGTGGTGCTGGGTTTATTGGTTCTCACCTAATAGACAGACTGATGGCAGATGGAAATGAAGTTATCTGCTTAGATAACTTCTACACTGGTCATAAACGTAACATCCTCAAATGGTTGGATCATCCCTACTTTGAATTCATCCGCCACGACATCACTGAGCCAATTCGTCTAGAAGTCGATCAAATTTATCACCTGGCTTGTCCTGCATCTCCAGTTCACTACCAGTACAACCCAGTCAAAACCGTCAAAACCAACGTCATGGGAACCATGAATATGTTGGGACTAGCAAAGCGGGTTAAAGCTCGCTTTCTTCTCGCCTCAACTTCAGAAGTCTATGGCGATCCAGAAGTGCATCCCCAAACAGAAGAATATCGAGGTAGTGTCAATCCTATCGGCATTCGCTCCTGCTATGACGAAGGCAAACGTATTGCTGAAACTTTAAGCTTTGACTATCATCGGCAAAATGATGTCGATATTCGGGTTGCTCGCATCTTCAATACCTATGGGCCGAGAATGTTGGAAAACGACGGACGGGTAGTGAGCAACTTAGTAGTACAAGCTTTAAAGAATATTCCTTTAACAGTGTACGGTGACGGTTCTCAAACCCGCAGTTTCTGCTATGTCTCTGACTTAGTAGAAGGACTAATGCGGCTGATGAATGGCGAACACATCGGCCCAGTTAACTTGGGCAATCCAGAGGAATACACTATTTTACAACTAGCTGAAAATGTCCAGAAGCTACTGAATCCGGATGCCCAAATCAAATTTGCCCCCCTACCACAAGACGATCCGCGTCGTCGCCGTCCAGATATTACAAGGGCGAAAACTTGGCTAAATTGGCAGCCTACAGTCCCCCTATCAGAGGGTTTAAAACTGACAGTAGAAGATTTCCAGCAACGTCTTGAATCCGAACAAGCAATAAATTCCACTGAAAAGTCTGGAATTACTGAAAAAGCGAAGTAAGTATTGACTAATATCCTCTTCACTGCTACGACAGACTGTGTGGTGAAGAGTTGTCAAGCGCACCTGCAACCCAAAACCCGATCCCAAAAATTCCATTACCAATAACTTTAAGGATAGACAGAATATGCGTGTTTGCGTAATTGGTACAGGCTACGTTGGCTTAGTAACTGGTGCAAGCCTCGCCCACATCGGACATCAAGTCATTTGCGTGGACAACAATGAAGAAAAAGTCAAATTGATGAAGGCTGGGCAGTCACCGATTTTTGAACCGGGACTGTCAGAAATTATGCAATCAGCAATTCAATCTGGCAACATTGAATTCACAACAGATACCGCTGCTGGGGTAGCTCATGGGGAAATTTTATTTATTGCAGTAGGAACTCCACCTCTACCCACTGGTGAAAGCGATACCCGCTACGTTGAAGCTGTTGCTCGTAGCATTGGGGCAAATCTGGACGGTGGTTATAAGGTAATTGTGAATAAATCAACAGTGCCAATTGGTTCGGGTGACTGGGTGCGGATGATTGTACTCGATGGCATTGTCGAACGCCAGAAGGTACTAGTCGGAGCTGGTGGCGGTGGTGATATTACAACTTTGGAAAAAGTGCCCGCATTTGATGTTGTCAGCAACCCAGAGTTCTTACGGGAAGGTTCAGCAGTATATGACACCTTCAACCCCGATCGCATTGTTTTAGGCGGCAGTAATCCTAAAGCGATCGCGATGATGAAAGAACTATATGCCCCAATCGTCGATCGCTCGTTTGCTGAAAATAAAGCTTTACCACCAGTACCTGTACTAGTTACTGATATCAGTTCGGCTGAAATGATCAAGTACGCCGCTAATGCGTTTTTGGCAACCAAAATTAGCTTTATCAATGAAGTTGCTAATATTTGCGATCGCGTTGGTGCTGATGTTACTCAAGTCGCCAAGGGAATTGGTTTAGACTCGCGCATTGGTAACAAATTCTTGCAAGCAGGTATTGGTTGGGGTGGTTCCTGCTTCCCCAAAGATGTCTCGGCACTAATTCATACCGCCGATGACTATGGCTACGAAGCTCATCTGCTCAAAGCTGCTGTAAGCGTTAACCAGCGTCAACGTTCGATTGCGATCGAAAAACTCCAGCAAGTACTAAAAATCTTGAAAGGTAAAACTGTCGGACTGCTGGGGCTTACCTTTAAGCCAGATACTGATGATATGCGCGATGCTCCCGCACTCAATTTAATCGAGCATCTCAACCGTTTGGGAGCCAAGGTAAAAGCATACGACCCAATTGTTGCCCAATCTGGGATGCGTCACGGACTAACTGGCGTGTTAGTAGAGACCGATCCTGAACGCTTAGCCGACGGTTGTGACGCATTGGTACTTGTAACCGACTGGCAACAGTTCCGCCAACTGGACTACAGCAAGATGGCTTCTCTGATGGCTAACCCCGTGATGATCGATGGTCGTAACTTCCTCGACCGGGAAGCCTTACAACAAGCTGGATTCTACTACGTAGGAGTAGGACACTAAAAAGTGTGAAGTGTGAAGTGTGAAGTATGAAGTATGAAGTGTAAAATTTAATATTTATCCTTCAGCCTTCAGCCTTCAGCCTTCATCCTTCAGCCTTTAGATTAGCCATTCCCTGGAATTTTGTCGATTTGAGCATAACCGCTAAAAATAAGATTTTTACCTTGAGTTTCTAGGCGGTTGAGTCGCATTTTTACGCCATCTAAGTCAAAGCGATCTAAATCGACCATATTATCCAGAATTTCCGCCATTGCTTTGGCTAGAGCCAAAGCTTTTTCTTTTTGGTCTGACGGCACGGTTTCTAATTCAAACTGCGGATTTTGGAAGCTGAGCCGCCGCCGCCGCTCTATCCCTAGGGTTGCCGTTAAGCAAAGCGGTACCAAGTTGCCATTAGATAAGTCTGCTGTAGCCAAAATGCGTACTTGATTGTTAGGTAAAAGTTGCAGCTCAACTTGATCGAATGAAACTGGTTCACCTCCAGATAAGTCTGTTAAAGCGGGTAAGGTTAGGTTCTGGAGGCGTTTTTTGACTAGTTCTGCCTTAAAGGCAGAGTTCATGCCTGTTTCAGATAATGTGACGTTAGCAACGGCTTGGGTGGGTTGCTTGAGCGCCAGTTTGCCACTTAAAACTGACCCAAAGTCAATAGCAACAGCGTCTGTCTCAAAGGACATCTCTTCCACCCAAAAATCTTTACGGATGACCAAGCCGCGCCCGTTCATCTTAAAGCTATCAATGCTGCCTTGCAAAAGTTTGCTCGAAGGATAGCAGCGCACAAAGACTTCTACTGACTCGCTTTGAGTAAACAAGTGGCGAATCGTTTTGCTGGCAACGGTGTTGAGCATTTGCTCTCCCCAGTCAGTGCCAGTTGGATTGGTTAAACCAGTAAATCCGCCGAACATTGGGTTTGCGTTTCCAGAAGTTATCTATACTTTTGTAACAAAATGTGAACGAGGCAGCAAGCTCTTGGGGAACAATTCTGCTGATAAGCAGGCGTAGGATGGCTAATGTGAGTAGTTTTCGGATTTTACTTTGTTTGGTAAATCCTAGCAGAGAATCCGCATACCCCGTTACGGTCGCGATCGCCACCAACTTCTAGTAACGATTAATAAACAAGGCTCTACGTGGTAGGTGTTGGCTGCTAAATTTGAAGATTTGGAACTCTCAAGGGCTAAACATTTCAAAATTTTGGCAACTAAAAACTGAAATCTAAACTGGTGTGATTTGTACAAATTTGCCCGAAAGCGTGAAGCAATAAGATAGATCTGCAAGGCTAAAGAAATCCCTACACCTTATACACTCAAAGCTTTTAAGGATTTTATGCTAGAGTAATTACTGAGAGTGAGTTCGGCAGTTGTGTTTGGTTTTGCTAATTCAGACACCTCTGCGAATCGACATCTCTACATAATTAGGATTCTGGAGAGATTTGAATGTCTATTTACGTGGGGAACCTATCTTTTAAAGTCACCCAGGAAGACCTCAAGAGTGTTTTTGCCGACTATGGCACCGTAACGAGAGTGCAGTTACCCACAGATCGTGAAAGTGGTCGCCCTCGTGGTTTTGGCTTTGTGGAAATGGAAACAGAAGCCGAAGAAGACAAAGCCATTGCAGAGCTAGATGGCGCTGAATGGATGGGACGAGCAATGAAAGTAAACAAAGCGAAGCCCCGCGAAGATAGAGGCGGCGGCGGCGGTAGAGCGGCAGGTGGCTGGAAAGGAAGTAACCAAAGGGGTTACTCCAGAAGTGACTGGTAGTAGGCTAAGCTCGATACCGTATCAATCGATCGCCTCACCTAAGTAGAAATTTTTAGCTTAATCTGTCAGCAGCCATTTATCCAAATGTCTGATTTGGCGTGAATATGCGTAACGAGCGGGTAAGATAACTCCGATCGCCGCGTTGCACAGTTCTAGGGAATTTGTTGATTGACATTTTGTATCTGGGCTTCCAGTTACAAAAAACTTGCAATCATCTAAACTGTATGTGCAGCGCTTTTTTATTTGTATTTTGTTTGTATTTCAGCAGGCGTAGAGGCGGGTTTAGTGTTATCTGCTGTCTCACAAGCACAAGAGATGCGATCGCCCCCCTACTCTATTTCTTCTTGAATTGGTACAGGCAAACTGGATAAGTCTGGTAACTGCACTGGCTCGGTTTCTGTTTGCTTTTCCTCGATCTTGATTGGTAATTGTAACGGCTGTGGCTGCTCGATCCAGCAACTTGCAAGCGGTAGGGTTTGCTCTAGATCGTCCAACGGTCTTGGAATTACCATCACGGTATGGAATTCGCCAATTCGCTCTGCTTCGTACATTCCTGCCTCAACTGCTATTGCGACATTAGATACCGAACCGCGAATAATAACCGTACACAAACCATCTCCAATCGTTTCATACGATGCTAGCTGGACTTCCGCCGACTTGAGCATAGCATCAGCTGCGCCAACCATAGCGGGAAATCCCCTGGTTTCCAACAGTCCTATAGCCTGATTAGCTAAGCGATTGTTACCGTCCCTTTGAGTCAATTGGTGAAGGCGATTACCAATCGGCAGTACTGCTTCTAAATTAGGCAGAGGGCGGGGAATCACCAAGGTAGAAACCAACTGACCAAAGCTTTCAGCCATTTCGGCACCTATTTTAACTGCAAGGCGGACATTAGCAGTCCTACCCCTGACAATGGCGCTACAGTAACCACTGCCGATTTTTTCATAACCGACCAGGGTAACTTCAGCTGTCTTCAACATCATATCCGCCGTGCCAACGATCGCCGGAAAGCTGCGGGTAGATACTACACCCAAAGCCAAGTCCTGAAAGTTGTCTATTTGATCCATGTGATCCACTCGCCCAGAGGCGATAAGCCCTTGATTTTGTGCCTGCATTTTACTACGCGCCGATCGCACGCCCATTATCGACTAGAAATTTTAGATTTTAGATTTTAGATTTTTAGATTGAAGTGCTACAGGTATTAGCCTTCCCTCTAAATTTTAGATGGTTAAATTGGGCGTGGCTGGTAATATTTAGAGGATTTTGACACTACCGAGCTTGACTGGAATCCAAAATCCTCAATCCAAAATCATTTGACTTATGGGCTTTGAGAGTCAGCCGATCCTTCTGGTGGTGGATTCAAGGCTTGTCTGTGAGGAAACAAAGTTGACATCAACTGATGCAAAGCAGCTTTCCCATAAACTAATTGAGCGCCATTATTATTTGCTAATTGGGCTTGGGTTTGAATCTTCTCATCTGACCCCGCCCCGCTCGAAGGCTGGCTCACTTCTGCCGTAGTTGCAGGAGGTGCCGTTGTCTCGTCGGCTGCTGTTGAGTCAGCCAAGGAGCCATTATTGTTTGCTGATTGGGCTTGGGTTTGAATCTCCTCATCTGGCCCCGCCCCGCTCAAAGGCTGGGTCACTTCTGCCGCAGCTGCAGGAGGCATGGTTGTCTCCTTGGCGGCTGTTAAGTCAGCTTTGCGACTGGTGTCACCCAGTAGGGAATTTGGTGCTACAACTTGCTCTGGCTCAATCGAACAATTCAAAATTGTTGTAGCTGAACCAATGCAAGCATTCGCACCAATTTTCCCGCGACCGACTAGCAAAACGCCTGCTCCGATTGTGGCTCCTGCCTCGATTTCCAGAATGCCATCACGAGCGTGCAGCACAGCCCCCATAGCGATACAGACTCCAGCAGCGATAATAATCTGACTGTTTGGATCTGCTTGCAGTATCACTCCGGGAGCGATCGCTGCACTTGGATCGATCGTCACCTCGCCACTGATGTAGGAATTAAAGTTGCACGTTAAGTGCAGCGGCGACAAAGACATTGGGATTGGAGCCTCGCAGGTAAATTAACTACCGGGGCGTTGGATAATTGTCTCCATAACCCGTTTCTTTGCCTTGGGTTCAATGCCAAACAAACGGACATATTCCCCTGCATGATTTGCCAAACAATCCTCTAGAGCTGCCACAGCTTCTGATTCTCGGTTAGTAGTAATGGGACTACAGCTAGCCCACGAACCAGTGCGGAAACGGCGCTGATCTACGTGTTCGGTACCGATTTTATATCCAGAATTTATCAGGCTACGTACTTGCTCAATTGTTTCTGGGCTAAGCTTAGAACTCGTTACCGCTGCACTACTGCGGTTGCTAGTGGTAGCAGGAGTTGCCCCTGACGAGCTTGCAGCCTGGGAAACTGGGCCATCTGGACGTTGGATAATTGTTTCTAATACGCGCCGCTTGGCTTTGGGGTCAATTCCAATTAGACGCACGTATTCCCCAGCGTACTCAGACAGATTTGCTTCAATTGCTGCCAAAACATCGGATGCTTGTTTGGAAGTAATCGTCTCGCAGCTTTGCCACGAACCAGTGCGGAAGCGACGCTGATCTACGTGTTCGACACCGACTCTGTATCCTTGAGCTAAAAGATTGCGTACCTGTGACGAGATATCTGCGCTCACAGGAGAACTGGAACTGCCACGACTGCTGGCTGCTGGGGTAGCAATTTTAGCTGTTTTAGTAGTAGACTGAGTCGCCTGACTGTCTGGGCGTTGGATAATTGTTTCTAATACGCGCCGTTTCGCTTTGGGGTCGATGCCAAACAAGCGGACATACTCACCTTCGTGTTCCGTCAGACAAGCTTCTAGAGCCGCGATCGCTTCTCTTTGCGAACGAGTATCGATCGGACTGCAACTAGCCCACGAACCAGTGCGGAAACGCCGCTGATCTACGTGTTCTGTCCCGATCTTGTATCCTTGAGTCAAGAGGTGACGTACTTGCTCTACTGTTTCTGAATTGAGGCGATCGCTGTTCATTGTACTTGTGCCTTTATTGCCATTTGTCCCATTAACTACGTACGAGCCAGATCGTTCATTCCGAATCGGAGTAATACCAGCATCATCTTTACCACGTAGAGAACCCGATCGCAAGGTATCATTTGTACCTACTACGTTTCGAGCGAATTCCCGATCTACCTTTTGTACATCTGGTAAGCTGTCAGCCTGCTGCTGATCTGTAATTACCGCTCCCGAAGGCACATACTTGCCAGGAGCAATTTCTACATCTTGAATTAAGGCGTGCATCATCACAATGCAGCCCGATCCCAATCGTGCATTAAAAAGTGTGGAGCGAAAGCCAATAAAGCAATCATCTCCGATATATGCTGGGCCGTGAATTAGCCCCATGTGAGTAATCGAAACATTTTTACCAATCCACACTGAATAGTGCTTTTGGTCGTCTCCAATTACTCGTCCTTGCTCCAAACCATGAATGACTACTCCATCCTGAACATTGGTGCCTTCACCAATATAAAAGGGGCTGCCTCGATCGGCACTAATTGACGTTCCAGGTGCGACCGTCACATTCGGACCGATGTAAACATCCCCAATAATGTTAGAGAAGGAATGTACGTAGGCGGTTTTTTCGATCTTTGGCTTTGCTAAATTATTCGACCGAGGGGTCGGCAAAGCAGCAAAGCTGCGGGCAACCATACAATAAATTCCTCTGACTGAAAAAGCGGTTCGATTCTATTATTTTCTCAACAAATGGGAACTCAGCCTCAAGTTCTTTGAGAGTGGGAACTCAGCCTCAAGTTCTTTGAGAGTGGCTAGCGATAAGAGTCTTTTTTGCTGTAAATGTTGCCCTTATCGACACTGACAGTATCAATAATTCCCACTACCAAAGCATCGAGCGGCTGCGCTTCACTGCCTGCAAGCTGGCGAGCTGCACTGCCACGACTGACTAGAACCCACTCATCTATTCCAGCACCTACTCGATCTGCTGCCACCTCGTACTTTGGTAAGAGTTGACCTTCTGCATCTATCAACTGCAATAACAGCAGTTTTGCTCCTCGGAGGCTTGGCTCTTTCTGGGTACTTACGACAGTACCCCGAACTTTGGCAATTTGCATTTAAGCTTAAGGTCTGTTATATGGGCGAATGCCGCTGACACTTTCTCTAAATTGCTCTACTGCTTCGGTGTAGCGAATTGGTAGTACGTATTCCAAGTTTTCGTGCGGACGGGCAATGATGTGAGTAGACAAAACTTGACCGCCGTTTACCCGTTTGACCGAATCTACACCCGCTGCTACAGAGGCTTGCACTTCTGAAACATCGCCTCGCACAATTACCGTAACGCGACCGCTACCAATTTTTTCATACCCTACTAACGTGACGCGCGCGGCTTTGACCATCGCATCAGCGGCTTCCACTACTGCGGGAAAGCCCAAGGTTTCTATCATTCCAACTGCAATTGCCATCTTTTTTAACTCCGTTACTGAAAGCGCTAATCGTGATTAATTGCCAGACTTAAAACTGATTTATTCTCTTACATTCGGAACTGTTCTACAGCTTCTGTGTAGCGAATCGGCAAGACATATTCTAGGTTTTCGTGCGGACGGGCAATAATGTGCGTAGACAAAACTTCCCCACCATTTACCCGTTTGACCGAATCAATTCCAGCTGCTACAGAGGCTTGCACTTCTGAGACATCCCCCCGCACAATTACCGTAACGCGAGCGCTACCAATTTTTTCATAGCCCACTAGGGTAACGCGGGCAGCTTTAACCATTGCATCAGCCGCCTCTACAATAGCAGGAAACCCTTTTGTCTCAATCATTCCGACAGCGATCGGCATTTTTACTCTTCTCCTTGATAGCGTGTAGAAAAACCTACTGGAATCAGTTTGTCTGCAATTTTTAGACGGAAATACCCATTCTTTAATTTAGAAAAAAGCCTTCCTGCATTTAAGGATAGGGAAGCGAGGCTCCCCTGACAATATAAATCATTATGATGATTTTGAATAACTGAGTTTAAAAAAACTTAACTGTCAGTTGACAGGGTAAATAGCTCTACTAAACTGCACCTGTTTGTGTACTAGCTTCTTTTGTTTTATAATTTTTTAATTACTTTTAGATAAAACAAACTTATAGCGGCTCGAATTCCTACTAACGAGCGATTGCCATTGAACCCACAATATGGCTATAAATTCTTGCTAGGTAGCAACGGCAAACAGCCAAGACAATACTCGATCAAGTGCTATAATTACCTAATCTCAAGCTAAATCAAAGTAAAGTCAGCGGAATGAATTGCAATTTTGTTGTGAGAGTTTAAATAAGGTTATTTACTATATCCTAATCCCTTGATTCAACGTTTAGTGTAATTATAAGCATTCGTGGTTGATTTAAATCATTGAAAAACTAGAATGTTAGAACAAAGAATTTGATTTTGAAAAAAAGCTTTGTCTAAAGAAAGCCAATTTAGTCGCTTAAGAAATAAAAGTTTTTGAGTAGCAAATTTTCAGGAAAATTGCCATGACGCAGTTTTTGTTTTTATCAAGTTGGTGGGTGCCATTCTATGGCTTGGTTGGGGCAATTTTGACTCTTCCTTGGGCAAT
>QQTW01000476.1_pt1 | contig 25041 bp, 26 predicted proteins | sample 1904831 | NCBI WGS metagenome assembly QQTW01 (sample SAMN09435610, study PRJNA476489) | Subsurface metagenome, whole genome shotgun sequencing project. | reverse complement strand
TTATTCCTAAGTGTAAATATTTGAAGCATTCATAATTTCTTACTTCTTTAAACAGGTCTTTATACTCTGCACAATACTCGTCTATAAGCGCTATTGTTGGTTGAGCATCTCTAGGCAAATGCTTCAAGATTTGTAATTCCACATCCATTGCCCTACCTACCTTATAGAGATTTGTCCTTCAGTTATTTATATTTATTATATTCGGAAACTGACAAAAGAGGGCTATAAGTTGCTTTTTGGCGGTTTTTTGAATTCGCCAACAGTATCTTCGCTAGGTTTACCCCTACATGAGCAATAAGTCACGAACTGAGTTAAACCGGTACGATTATTCTAGGTTCGGGTTAAGTTGACAATGCCTAGCGCGATCGCGCTAGGCATTGTCAACCCTCTACCGCCTCGACAGCTTCCGTATGAAACCTTAGTTGTATCGCGCCCTATTAAACCATGAAGCTAGCTTCCTTAACTCTCTCTAGAAAATAAGGGTACGTCCTTGCTCTTGAGCTTGTCCTTTAGTGTAACTGACTCTATGCATTACTTTGCCATCACGGTTTAGCAAGCGGATCTCACCACCTTTGTTTGATAATTGAATTGAGTTTTTAGGCAAAGTGATGGTCGTTGTAGCAGCAGGAGCCATTACGTTGGATTGGTCTGATAATACATATCGGTTGTTCATCGCATCCAATAGAAACCAGCCCTCAAGTGAAACTTTAGCTGACCCAGTGTTGATCAAAGTCACCGTCTCTTGCCCTGGATCGTCTCCTAAAGGATTGACCAGCGCCGCAATAATCCTCACTGGGCTATCTACAGTAATTGAAATGGGTGGTTGTTCAACATCTGGGCGTGTTGTCCCTCCTGAGGAAGCATTTGTATTGTCACCTGCCGATCCCAAATATTTTGGGAAAAATGTCCGAATATTTTGGCTGTTGTCACTTCTGTGCAGTTCTAGACTGTATCGAGCCCCATTAATCACAGCTTCTTTCGGTGCCCGTGCGCCTAAATGAGCACGGACTGCCCCGATCGCCATGAGTCCTTCAACGCTGCATCCAACAAAAAAACCGCCTATTGGTTTAGTTAGAGGACGAGTGGCTCCACGGTCATAATCTGGGGCATCCCATTGAAAGGAAATAGTGACCGATTCAGGAAAGTTCTCCTGACCATTGCCATATTTACCCCGCAGGTAAACGATACGATCATCTTTAAAGCCAGGTAAACGGTGCCGGTCTATGGTGGAGGCAAGACCATCATCTAGATAGTATTTATACCAAAAGTGATAGCCTTGTACCTTTGCACCCTCTTGCTCACCGACAAAGACATGTTCAAACCCTGACAATTCAGGATCGCCACCTTGGGAAAAACGCCGGAACCAAAGTTCTAGCAACGTCGAATACCAACGTTGGCTTGTAATGACGGTGTTTGTAGATTCTTCTACATATTGGCGGGCGACTTGCATCGGTGCCGAGTCGACAATTGCAGACAAAAGGTTGTGCACCTCCTCACGCTCTTGAGGTGTCTCGACCTCAGAATCTGCTTCATCAAGGGCATAGTTATCGAACAATGCCCGGACAAGATCGTAAGTCCGCATTTTTGATGGTGGAATTTGCACATCTGGCAGCACTTTAAAGTCTCGTTCACCCGTCGCTACCGCTGCCACCTTGACGTAGCCTTGTCCTGAATCACCATCTTGACTATCAAGGATGGGTTTAACACCACTACCAGTTTGGTCGGCATCCCAGATTTGCTGATAAATGTCCATGTCTGACTCCCTTTGTAAGAATTTCAAAATTAAGAAACATTGTACTGAACGCTGATTGACTTGTTGTCCCCACTACACACTCAACACTTGTGCATCTGCCATCGGAAGCGGAATAGAATATTGTGCTTCCTTTGGTGATTGGAAGTATTTTTGCGGTGATTGTGGCGATCGGTGCGGAGAAAACTATCGGTAAACCATTGGACAAAATAAGGAAAAATTAGGGTAGATTTGGGCGAGTATTTTGTTTCTCCAGTTTGGCGATACCAAGAGCGCAACTCCTCTACATTTGGCAGCTTTTTGTCAAAGTCTTCTGTCGGAGCTAAATCGAGTTTTAGGTAGTTCTTATTGGTTAGAGGTTGCCAATCACGCGGTGGAAGATGAAGCCCGCTATAAGTGCGATCAGTTAATGAATCCCAAGAAGTGTAGGCAGACAAGTTACTAAACGGATAAGGACGAGTAGGAACTTTATAAATAGCATTGTTTACGAGGAACTTATTAACTATTTTCTTGAGAGTATCATTGTTTTGAATTAAGTTCCAAATTGGCTTAAAGTGAGTTAAGGCATAGGTTTCTAGTTCGTTTCTAAACCCGTCTTTGGACGTATCCCTTTTTGCAGCCATGATTGTTTCTCTCTGAGTTATGTAGTTTAATTGGTTTTATTTAGTTGTGATACTCAATATTGAGAATTGCTAGTAACTTTCAGAGAGTCGGTAAATATTTATTAGCTAAGCTAGCTATTTCATGTGCTTTGTCTGTCCCATTAATACACCGTCTAGCCTTAACAAAATCGGTTACATTATTATTAATATAATCGGTAATTTTACGACCTGTAAATGCTCCAGTCTTGAATCCATGAACCAAGATAAATAATGCTATATTATTAGCCATTGCTTTGTCGGGATTGTTAGCTAAATCAACTCCCAGAATCTGAGAATACTTCGAATAATTATCTTTCCAGGTAAGTTGTACGTATCCACGACCATAGTAAGGAAAATATCTTAAATTTTGCTTCCGCCAATCCTCACTTAACCAGTATGATTCCCGAACAGGTTTAAACGTTTGTGCTGTCTCCCATTCTGTTGTTGCTAGCACATAAGCAATTTGGGTTCTTAGTCCAATTCCTTTTGCCTTGCACTCCCACTTAATTGCTTTAATTGTCCCTTCCTTAGTAGAAAAGTCATGAATTACCCCTTTCCCAGTTTCATCTAGTTTCTCTTGAAGTGTTTTGACAGAACCAGAGCCAATTAAGTCAGGATTGCCCTGAAAAACATCAGTTTTGAATTCAGCCCAAGCATTACGAGTTCTTGGACCAATTAGTCCGTCTATCCCGTTGTCATCTCCTTCTCCCATTGGGTAACCAAGGCGACTGAGAGCAGTTTGCAATTCTATTAATTGATTTTCCGTTAATTCACTAATAGGTTTTGGTTCGTCAATTGATATTAGTTGTACGAGTTTCATTAGAAAACAGTTTCCTTAGATATTTAATGATTTTTTTACTGAAGCTAGACTGTATCTGCTGGCTATACAGAACCATAGATTTACTTTTGCTACATACTTATCAACGCCCGTTCCCTACGTTTCTGGATAAGTTCCGCTCCTTTCATAATTCTTCACCTGAGTTAATTAACTAGCTTTATACTTGACCAGGAAATTACTTTTATTTTGATTCAAATAGAGGTATCAATTTATTTTCAATCGCTTGCTATTTGGACTGTTAATCCTAACGTTAGGAGCCTGCTATTTTGATAATGCTTGAAATCAAAGGACTGCGTCTTCAATCAGCAATCACACCCAATTTGTTGTGCTTTGTGCAGTTCCACACCAGAGCTATAAAGTCACAAATTCAGCATAGTGATGAACAGGGTGAAATGAATTGATTCACCCTGCTGTTCCTATCTATGTTGTTTCTAAGTCTATTTTCGGGTATCTCCAACTGCGGTCTCATTAGCGCCTCGGCTCATAAGGCGGCTGCGGTCGTGGTCGCAGCCCCGTTCCACAGCTGATGCCGATGACGCTATTACAACCCTGGGCGTCTCGGCGGTACTGGTGGAGGAGTCGTCCCTCTCGGTGGCGGCAACATTGATGTCACTCGATACCCCTGCGGCGACGAAGCACGCGCAGCAGGCCGAGTCTGCGGTCGTGGTCTCAGCGGCGTTTGAGCAGCGTTCGATGACCTTTGCGATAACGATGACCTTTGCGATGACGATGACGATGACGATGACCTTCTCACTGGCGCTCTCCCTACCGATGACGATGACACTGACCTTCTCATTGCCGCTCTCGCTGCTGACACTGCTGCCGCTTGCGATGACGATGACACTGCTGACCCTACTGACGCTCTCCCTGCTGCCGCTAGCGATGCCGATTGCGCTGCCGCTAGCGCTGCCGTTGTCGGTGATATTCCTCGTCGTCGTAGTCGTCGTGGTGACGGTGACGGCGAGCCGCTCGTTCTCCTTGTGAAGTCCCTCGTTACGCCGATCCTGAGCGGTAGTGCCGGCGGGCGACTCCTGCTGCTCCCCAATGAACTGATGCTCCTCATTGTGTGGAGCGTCCTACCAACTCGTTCTCGGGTTCTGCTCCTGCTCCTTCTCCCTCTCTCTTCTGACCCGCCCGTGACGGTATTGGTGAGGGACGACAACCCGCTCCTGGGATCAAGGTTTGGGGTATCAAATGGGTTTGAGGGCCTTCTCCCCCCTGACTCCAGCGCCAAGGCTTCAGCAGTATCCTCGAGAAAGCTAGAGATCGCTTCCAAGTCTTCAGCAATATCCTTATAAGAGATACTTTCTAAATTGGGAACGCGCTCTTGCTCAATCGCTTCTAATTCCTCTGGTACAAACTCTAGGCTTTCGAGTTCCGCTTCGGTGAACAACTCAACTTGTTGGATTGTGACTATTTGTGCTTTCATGATTTTCTCTTTTGTTGTTGATGTGGATTGAATTGGGATTTAATGACGGTGATATGAGCCGACGAAGTGCTGAGTTAAATGTGTTTAAAGACGACCTTCTTGCCATCAAGTTTGGGAATCCAAATCATGTGATACGGATAGGTAAGCGCCTCGGTCACAAAGTCTCCAGCTTTAGGCTGGCGATGCCGAACGCTAATTGCGATCGCCTCTGGGTCTTTTGTTTGAGAGCCATTAATTTCGACTTTGATAATCTTAATTGAGTAACCGCTAGTCGGCTTTTGTCCAGCAAAAACGGCAATTACGCTATGGCGGCTAAAATCAACTTGAGGAATCGGTGGTGGTGGCTCGGTATTATAAGTGTGTAGTTGCCAAACATTACTCCATCGCCGTGAGCTGCGGATCGCCATTTGACGGACATTTAGATAACTACTATCAGTCCCTCGTGCGATCATTGTGAAATCAATGTTCATTTTGAATTTGAACCTCCTTACTTAGCTTTTATTCTACTGACACAAAATTCTAGCGCTGGAGAACAGGAACATCATGCATTAGCTTGTAGGAGTAAGTTTTCTTCTTGCCAGTTGGCGTAATGAAATTGAGGTTTAAAGTGAGCTTGTATTGAGACGACTTTAACTTTGAAGGTACTTCAATTCCAAAGTCGCGGGTTGTTTCTGCTCCGACTCGCAACGTGCCATAATTTTGTTCGGCACTTGTTACTTTAATACCGTGAGGTACAACTAAGCTCGCTTTCACTCCTTGCATTGTTTCATCCCCGGTATTTCGCACGGCAATATTGACCTGCTGTAACAGTTTCGATTCTTTAACCGTCGGTCTAGGCGTTACTTTCTGCGCTTCTGGGATCGGTTCTCCGGCAATCTGCAACGCTTCAACGGCATCCACCAATCCTATCCCTTGGGCATTTTCATCAAACTGGGAAGTATCCAGTTTTTTGGCAGATTGCATCAGAATTCTCTTGACCTGCAAAGGTTGAAGCTCTGGAAATTGCTCTAAAATCAAAGCAGCTATCCCAGCAATATGAGGGGATGCCATACTGGTTCCCGACTGCCTAGTGTAGCCGCCACCACGCTTTGCAGACATAATCGATTCACCAGGAGCCAAGATATCCGGCTTGGGCCGCTCGTCGCTTGTTGGGCCCCGGCTGCTAAAAGGCATAACCCTTGTACTATCACGGCTAGACGCTCCAACGACAATCACATCGCCCCTGGCATCTGCCGGGAGAGTAATGCTTCCGGGTCCAGGTCTTTTGGTACCTTCATTGCCCGCGCTTTTTACTAACACTAAGCCGAGTTTCGTGGCTCGTTCAGCTATTTCAGAAACGGCGCTATTACCATCTAGCGTTAGGCTAGGTACTCCCCAACTACAGTTGGCAATCCGTAATCGCTTTTCTTGCTGCATATCCTTCACAACATCCTCAATCGCATCAGCACCCTTCGATCCGGTCGATCCTCCGACTTGAGTGGGAAAAATCTTATAGCTCCAGATTTCTGCCCCAGGTGCCATGCCTTTGTACTTGGAGCCATTGCCTGCGATGATACCTGCCACATGAGTTCCATGGGGATGAGGGTTGCCCCACTCTTCATTGGTGTAGTTCCGCTTGTGAACCACACGACCATCGAGGTCAGGATGGTTAATGTCAACCTCTCCATCCAGGACAGCAATGATCACGCCTTTGCCTGTACCAACCAGTCCTTGGGTCCTGGCATCAACCACACCCACCCTAACAGCGCTCTGGTCAAGTTCCAACTTCAATGGCTTATCAGTTTCTATTTGTTCTACATCACTGCGACTAGCAACTTGTTTAATTTGGGCAGGAGTGAGGTTGGCAACAACAGCATTTCCCAACCTTAAATGTTCCCCAGTCGCTGCGTCTGGTAACTCTTCTAAAAGTGACGCGATCGATTCATTTGCCATGCTTTCAAATTCGTCGAACTCTTGGAATTCCAATTCTTCTCCGTGATTACGATATAAGTCTTCTAAATCGTCGAACTCGTTCTGGAAATTGTCGAACGACTTAGTTGGTTTGTAATGAATAATCACTTGTTGGCGCTCAGTAGACTCAATTCCGCCTTCTTGAGCCAGAATTTGATACTCTAAAAGATTCTCAATTTTATCATCAATCTTGGCTCCCCACTGGTCGCAGACTTTGCTTGAAGCGCTATTGAGTTGTTCATCTGTTAGTGTTAAGTATAGATCATCTTCTAAAGCCAAAGGATTGTACCTCCTGTATTGATGAAAGAAAAATTAGCTATTAGCCCTTAACTTCCTAAACTGAGAAAGGAAAGCAACCAACTTGCTTCAAGTAAAGGGAGGGCTGGCGTAGCATTTACGCTTTATCACCTTCTTGTCACTCCTCGACTCTTTTGCTGCCGCCGCTGCTTTTTGTGCTTATTTACTGCGATTCCAAACGTTCCCCCACTAGATAAGGCACTAATAGCACCAAATATAAGTGGAATTACCTCGGGCGCTTCTTCAACTTCCTCTGGTTTAACTCCAGCCTGTTTGCGAATCGGGTGAAACAGGGCAATTGTCACAAGAGGGAGGTAGAGAGGAATCATCCAATGAAAAAGCTTGGGCACCTCCTTAGCCAGATTTGGTGTAAGCAGTTGGGTGATCGCAGTTGGACCCATGCGAACGGCAACTTGCAGTTGGTCACGAGTTCTCGGGTTGCTCGTAATTTTCGGCACCAAGAGCTTAACGATAATTGTGAAGGTCTCCAGCGACAGCATGTTCGCAGTTTGACTCAGATTAGAGGAAATATTGCCAGTTATGTTAACACTAGGGGGAGTATTAACATTTGCTTCATAACTATATGCTTCCTCTGCCCCCATCCAACTCTTCGGCGCTTTGGCGACACTCTTAGAATTGACATCTTCCAAGTTAATGCTCTCTGTTGACTCAGCTTCAAGAGTTTCTAAATCTTTCAGTACGAACTCCAGGCTTTCAATATCTGCTTCGGTGAATTGTTCCTGGTCTGCTTCGATTATGTATCTTGCCATGATTGTCTCTTTTTTTGGGTTAATTTTTTGCTCTTTAGTTTTACGACTGACACAACTAAATGTCATTCCTTGTTAAATAGAAGCTTTGGTAAGCGGAGCGTAGTCTCTAGAGAAGGTGCAACTAAAGCTAAAACTCAGATCTTGCACCTAACGGAAAAGCAAGGTTTCTAAGTTCTCCCATTTTCAGTCGCGCGATCGCTTAATAACTGGGAAGCCTTACTTGGAGCGAAGATTAGCCTAAAGGTAAATAGCTAAAACATTTGTAGTAGAAGAGTTTGAGCTTGGTGCAAGATCTGAGTAAAACCCTCTAGCTTTAGTTGCCCGTATTGAAGGAAAGTTGCTTCCCTCTTCAAGAAAGGGTGATTAAGGTAGAGTAGTGTAAATTCCAGGTTAAACGCCTGCTTAAAGGAAGGCAAACTAACTTGCTTCAAGCAAGGCAAAGGCTGACGTAGAGGTTACATACCCATTACTTCTTGCCACCGGTTATCTTTATTTTCTTGCTGTTGCTCCTTGGTATCGCCCTGTTTACCGTGCTGATTAACATGGGAATATCACCGGAGAAAAGTTCTGGTTCTTTTACTTCATTTGCTTCAACTCCAACCTGTTGGCGAATTGGGTTAGCCAGGACAATTAGCACAGAAGGGAGGTAGAGAGGAATCATCCAATAGAAAGGCTGGGTCAACTCGTTAGCCACACTGGGTGTAAGCAGTTGGGCGACCGCAATTGTGCCTGTGCGAACAGCAACTTGCAGTTTGCCACGAGTTTTCGGGTTGATCACACTTTTCGCCACCAAGTGCTTGACGATAATTATGAAGGTTTCCAGCAACTGCCTGTTCGCAGTTTTGCTCAGACTAGAAGAAATATTACCAGTCATGCTCTGGCGGAAGGGAGTATTGGCAATTGCTTCATAGCCATATGCTTCCTCTCCCTCTATCCAAGTCTCCAGCGATTCGGCAATGCTCTTAGGATCGACATTTTCCAAGCTGATACTCTCTGTTGACTCCGCTTCCAGCGCTTCTAATTCTTCTGGCGCGAATTCCAGACTCTCAATATCTGCTTCAGTAAATTCAGTTAATTGTTCCTGCTCTGCTTCGATTGTTTCGATTGCATATCTTTTAGTTGCCATGATTGTCTCCTTTTTTGGGTTGATTTTTTGCTGTTTAGTTTCGCGGCTGACATAACGAAATGTCATTCCTTGTTCAACAGAAGCTATGGTGAGCGTAGTTTCTAAGAAAGGTATAACCAGAGCTAGACGGTTTCTAGTTTTAGTTACCTGTATTAAGGGAAAGTTGTTTCCCTCTTCAGGAGAGGGTGACTATGAAGTAGAGTAGTGTAAGGGGTGTTAAGTCGAACTAAAGCCTGAATTGTTCAGGCATTTTGCCTAACCTTTTTTATCCTTTGTCCTCAACTTTAGAAGCTGCCATTAGAGTCAAACTCAGGCGCTTCTTCGACTTCCTCTAAGCCGACTCCAGCCTGTTGGCGAAGGGGAGGAAATAGAGTACGAGTCACCTTGGGAACGAAGATAGGAGCCAGCCAACGGAAATAGATGGGTAACTGGCTGCTCACGCTTAGCGTAAGTATACGGGAGACCGCAGTCGGACCTTTGCGAACAGCGGCTTGCAGCTTGGCACGAGTCTTCGGGTTGCTCATGATTTTCTTCACCAATTTCTGGATGATAATTGTGAAGGTTTTCAGCAACTGCTTGCTCACAGACTTGCTAGGACTGAGGGGGGTACTGCGGCCGGTACTGCCATTGCCGCCGCCAGAGAAGAGACTGTTATTGCCATAGAGGGTACTGCCATTATATGGTTCCTCTCCATTCATCCAACTCTCCAGCGATTCGACGACACTCTCAGGATCGACATTTTCCAAGCTGATAGTCTCTGTTGACTCTGCTTCAAAAGCTTCTAAGTCTTCTGGCGCAAACTCCAGGCTTTCAATATCTGCTTCGGTAAATTCGGTAAATTGTTCCTGCTCTGCTTCAATTGTTTCGATTGCGTATTTTTTTATTGCCATGATTTTCTCTTTTGTTAGTTAATTTTTTGCAGGTTAGTTTCGGCTATAACACAACGAAATATCATTCTTGTTGTTTAGAGAATTGCGTTACTGAAAGGTTTTTTCGTAAACAATCAAAACAAACTCTTTGATTACCTAAATAATAAAAGAGTCTTTTAACTTGTTTGCCAATACTCTTTTCATATATATAGTATTTCGATTTAACATAATTTGAAAGGAACTATTATTAGGTGTTACAAGAAACAATTATTAATTTTTTTTAGATACTGATAATCTACTTCATATATAGCTTGTGGCTTTTTTAATCAATAGACAACTGTGCAATCTTCTATAAAAAGCAGCAATGAGCAACTGCCGAAACAATTACCCAGTGCTGTAATAATTCATAACTGCGTAAATCTACTCTCTTTAGGACTTAATGATTAAGGCAGTTTTACTCTCAATCATTAATGTGATAGTAACGTTCAGCTAAATAAGCTTTGTGTTTATAAAATGTAGAACTTATTTAGCAAAGGATGCTTTTTAATATTTTTAGTCTCTATTCAGAATTACAAATTTTGCTACTTCTAACTATTTTTTCGATTTTATTTATTTCTAAGCTACTTTACAGTGCTGAATTCCTCTCCATGATCGGGGAGTATATTTATAGTAATTGCGAAACTGACGGTAGAAATGATTGGTGTTTTTATAGCCTACTTTTACAGAAATATCTTCAACGGAAGAGTTAGTTTCTAATAGCAAGGTGCTTGCTTCTACTAGCCGACGCTCAATGATCCATTTATTAACTGCTTTCCCTGTAAGTCTCCGTACTAAGTCGGTTAAGTAAGCTGGGGAATGTCCAACTGCTTGAGCTACTTCTTTTAATCCAATCTTTTGGTGATAATTCAGTTCAATGAACTCAAAAACCTTACTTAGTCGGGGAACAGACGGAAATATCGACCCTTGAGTCTTTGATTCAGGTGGTAACTGAACAAAAACAAGACCGTCTTCCGCGCTTATCACATCAAATCCCGCTATGTATAAGTATTTAATTAAGATATTTAGGGTTTTAGGATTAGCATCATCTACTAAAATGTTAAGCATTTTATCTCTTAAATATTTACGTTTTGAATTTCTTGGGTAACGGAGCTATCATGGTTATTTTTTTGTCAAACATTAACTATCTTGGCAACATTGTATGTTGACGCTCACATCTGAATCAGTTAACATTGCCCCATTCCCCTCGCTGGCACAGACTAAAATTAATTAGAAGACAAATTAGGTTTAGCCTCTTCTTGTTCTACTTCCTCAGGAGTTGGCGGTTTATTCTCAGGTCTTTGCACAACCACACCTAGTAAAACGGTGGCAATACCGCTCACTGTTTGCCCAAGTTTCGCATCAATAATTCCTTGTGTTGTTAAGACGATAGAAATACCAGCGATGGTACCTAGAACAGTACCTAGAGAGTCAAGCTGTCTTTGGTTAAATTTCATAATAAGTATTGAATTAAGGTTGGGTGTTTGAAATCATACATCCTCATTTTTCAGGCGTTGCCATAGTTCCAACGCGCACGGTAACTGCGCAGGTCAATATGCGTGAACCCTGTCGAAGTTACCTAGTCCACCACGACTACCATGCCAATCGTTGAGACTTTGGAAGACTTGGTGAGGCGACAGATCAGTTGCAATGTCAGCCGCATCCCCAAACAGGTGACGTGAGCTGGAAACGCCGCCCACTGCTCTATTAACATCACTTGGTCGGTAACCACTGGTAATGGTAATTGGGCGATCGCCTAGCTGCTGCCGCACTCGATCTAAGTATTGAGCCAAATCGATTAAATTTTGTACAACCTTGGAAGATTCTGGCACCCTTGTCAAGCCTTTTAGTCAGTTCGCTCCAAGTAAAATAATTAGAACCAGGTACAAGCTGAGTGGCACCAGCTACGCCAACTATAGGAAAGCGAATAGCTGATTTAACGTTGTGTGTGGCAGTGTCGTTGGGATCTGGATGAAGCTCAGTAGCATTCAGCAATGCTTGATCTGTAATTTCACCAAGAATACTAGGATGCTCTAAATACTCAAGCTTTTTAAATTTAGCAAATGCAGCAAGTTTCTGGGGTACTGGTATCCCATCAGCAATGCTATCAAGTAGACCAATCTTGATAAGTTGTTGCTGAATGGCTTGAATAAGATCGGGCTGAACATCAACAAGCTTTAATGAACCTTCAAAATTTTTGAGGAAATTTATCATGAATCTAACCTTTTAAGCTATTATCTGACAACAGTGAAACTTTTTAATTAAACAAGCAAGTTCGTAGACTTAAACTTAAACAACAAGGAGTTTATTTTTTAGTGAAGTTATCAAGCTGTTAACAATAAAGTAATCCATAATCAATGTATTTGTCTAGTTTATCTAAGATCAAATAAGAAGTTTAGCCTATACTAAGCAAGATCGAATAAATAGCTTTATGCTAGTTAAACTCTGATAAAACCGATTAAGATCAAATAAACAATTCCATACTAATTAAGGTTAAATCAACATTAACTAAGATCAAATAAATAGCTTTATCTTAGTTAGGATTAAATAATAAATCCTATTTTTTGTTCAAAAATATGTGTATAAGAATTGTATTCAAAGTTTCATATCTCAATTTCCTTCTATTTAATTCAGGAAAAAAGATTAACCATTTAATTATTGTCGAAAGTAACAAGAAAAATGTAGAATTAAGTCAATAGAGTTAGTATTTGGTTTAGATAATAGCAATAATGATTAGCAGACGTAAAATAGATAGTGTTGTAGCAAAGAATAATGGTGATGAGCTAAGAAGGGCAAGAGATGATCTAGGTCTGACAAATGAAAAAATTGCTGAACTTATTAATAGTGATAAAACTAATAGTGTCATTGTTAGTCCAGTAACTGTAGCTAAATTTCTCAGGGGGGAACGGATAAAAGAAGCTCCTGCTAGATACATATGCCGACTACTTAAATGCGATCCCAATGAAGCGATCAACTATAGCGAGAAACAAAAGAGACATGCAGAGATAGAGGAGGAGAGGAGGAGAGATGCAGAGAGATAGAAAAGGAAAAGGGTTGTATTGCAAAAAGTGGTAGCCTGAAATAATTCTGCTAGAGAAAATAATTTCACCGACCTCTAATGAATTCTAAATCCCCATTCAAGTGGAGGCACTATTAATCCGAAGTCATCCTGCGTTGTGTCCGATGGTATCTAAGCTACCCCCTTTCCTAGCACCACCGCCAAGTAGTAGAAATGGTGAACGAGCGGGGATTGGAGGTACATCATACAATAGTGTTCCGTTGGGTACAAAAATATAGTTCAGAAATAGACAAGCGATGCCAACCGCATCTGAAGCTTACTAATAACCATTGTGTTCTATTGCGTTTTACGCAATTTAGCTCTGTTGGGCAGGAACCCCACTTTTTGCAGTGTGGGCAGGAGAAACTTGCATTTTTTTCTACCTGCAATTATTCGATTCCATATAGGTTTTCTAAGTGAGAAAGTGCCTCTGGTTGCCGCTTTGTTCAAATAGTGCAGCGTTGCATAACTTCTAGCCCAGCATGATCAAAGGGATCTAGTTCCATTAATATTGCTAAAGCTAAGATGCGATCGCTAATCAGCTTTATTTGCTCGATCTGCCCTACCTCTAATTCAATTTTTTTGAGATGCTGTGTTCTTAAAAATACTTCCTTTTCAAATAATCGGACTAAGCAACCATATTCGCCAACTTCAGTAACAATCGTCCAATACTTGTTATATTTCAAAAGCTCAAGCTGGCATAAACTTGATACTAAGCAAACATCGCCAACATTGTAATTATTTGCTACTGCAATAATATGATCTGTTTGAAAAGTGAGTTCGGCTCCTAAGCCTTGCCAAGGAATTAACTCTAATCCAAACTGTTTAACTGCAAGGCTTGCTGATTCTAAGACTGATACAGAAATATTGCTAGAGTAAGAACAAATTATCTTGGCATCTAGATTTTTGTTAATCGCCCCTCGATACAGAACTACTTGCCCTACCGCTTTATATAGAGCATCTCTGTCTGGCAAATGTTTCAACTCTAAGACGGCATTATCAATAACAATATCAGCAATGCCAACTGAATTTGGCACGTATTGTCTACAGTTGAAACCTTGCTCAGTTAAATGAATCACTAATTCGTCTTGAAGCTCTCTTCCGCTAGTAATCATAAGTTTTAAGTTATTATTTATACATCATTTTAACATTTATCACTTAGCTTCATAGCGTTTTTCTGCCCACTCTAATAAGTCCATTTGTGTTTTTGTAAAACAAGTTTGTCTTGCCAGCCCTTCCAAAATCCACCATATAGAAGAATCTAGATCGTCACGTTTTGACAACCTTTTGATGCGATCGCTCACTTGCCGAATCTCTAATGTATGTTGTTCGTCTACTCTTTCCAATTCATTACCCTTGCATCGCACTTCAGTATTTCTCAAGGATATATAAACTTTGTATCTGCTTGATAGAACTTCAGTAACTATGCCCCACATACCATCGTGTTCGCGCAAAGTAGAACTGCCGCCAGAGGAGATTTCAACTACATCGCCTTCAATATATGTTGGAATTGGTGGCTGTCCTAATCGCTCCCTAATGCGTTCATTTAAAATATCCTTAATTTTTTCACCGCTAGGAATTTTGCCATTTCGTACAGATCTCCCCCAAACCGTAACCTGTTCCTCTGGCTCTAAATCAACTAAGTCTCGGATTTGTCGCTCATTGGTTGGGAGCAAATGTGTACCAATTTCCGTTTTGGTACACATTTGAAGATCAAGATTTTGCAAATTCTCTAAAACAACCGCAGCACTAATCAACTGATAAGGACGAGCGCGCTTAAAATTAAACCGTTCCTTGCAATATTCTTCAAAAGTTTCATACGTACTTTTGTACAACTTGCGATCACGTATTTCCTTAAGCGCAAACACCGCCTCTCTAAATACCGACTCTGCTTTGATAAAAGCCTTTTCTACCTTGCGTTCTAAATGTTGGCGAAGTCTTTCCTCGTCAATTGAGAGTTCCTGCAAGATAACTGACCCTTCGCCATGCGATCGCTGCCTGTTGTGGAGTGCAAGAATCTCCAAGGGCGGCGATTCTTGCGCGTCTGTGCTTGCTAGTTCTTGGGGCTGCGCTAATTTCTCTGGGGGGAGAATTAGCTGCTCACCATCCGTTTCTATAGTATCCGTGTAGTCAGTCTTGACCCCCATCATATATTCCCGAATTGCTGGATGCGATACATGGTTCGGTGGAATTAATGGTTCTAACGCTGTCTCCAAATCCATTCCTCCCTGTCTCAATTTTGAGTGACGTTTTCCTTTGACATCCGTTGCTGTAGGAGTCGGCAATAGACGTAGCTCCGTTTCCAAGTTCCGTCCCTGCTTCGCCCCAGTCCTTGCCCTGCCATTTGCTCCCCAAGCTGTAGGAGTCGGTAAAAGTTTTAATGCTGTCTCCAATTTGTCCCCCCCAGGCGGTCGGTACTCCTTCGATGCCCTCGAATAAGCCACAGGGGTAGGCAATAATAAACACTCGTTCTCGGAGGTGGGGCGCGCCGAGTTCCTTTGCTGATATGATGACCGGATCTTCCCACTCGTAGCCAGCCATTCGGAGTCCCCCAAGCACTGCTCGAAGCCCTCGATTAACAAAACCTGCCACGTTTTCAATAACCACAAAAGTTGGCTTGGATTCCTCAATAATCCGCAGCATTTCAAACCAAAGATTGGAGTGGGGATTAAGCAATCCTTCTCTTGCTCCAGCGGCACTAAGACCTCGGCAAGGAAATCCGCCGATAAGTACGTCGGGCTTAAAATCTGGGGTGTAATCTCTAATGTCTGAGTGGATTGGTGTATTAGGGTAATGTCGGGTGAGGATTTGTTGTCTGTAGGGGTTGGATTCGACAAATCCCGCGACTTGGAATTGGTCTGTAAGTCCGGCTTCAGCAATTCCAAGTTCGCAGAGGCTGCCCACTCCTGAGAACAAACTGAGGACGGTAAGGGGTTGAAGATCGGAGGAATTGGTTTGTTGCACTGGCATAGTTTTAGGTCTAATGGGTCAGCAGATCCGGGGTCTTTTTCAGGTGGAATAAACCACTCGTCGCCATATAAATCATCAAAACGAACCCAACAACTAGGCATAGAATTTCCGAAGTTTGGCGAATGAAAAACACCGTGTTTCTTAGTTAGTTTGTCAAATACGCGATCGCCTTTCTTAAATTGATTTAGGGCAGCTATAGTTTCAACTTTTTGAGTTTCTACCTGCTCTACAGTTTTTCGCATGGTGCTATCTCCTTGACGTAGATGGTTTGCAACCCGTCGAATAGGCTGTTATTTGTTGGTTTTTTACCCTTGGGTAATATCGAAATATGAGTAGCGAGTGACATCAAAATTTTTCCTTTTGAAATTTGACTGATTTATAGAGAAATTCGTACTTTGGCGGTGGACTATAGGGCATGGGTGAAGTTTTAGAATTAACGAGTCCAGCAGAGTCCGGCTCAAAAACTTCGTACTTGCCGTTGCCATTAAGAACAATTTTGCCCAACTCGCGGGGATTACGGATTAAGGTTACTTTTTCTTTCTGGCTTAGGTGGGGGAAGTGAGAAAATAATTCTTCTTTAGTTAGGGGCGCATTGCTCAAGATAGTGATCGCTCTTTGTTGGTCAGGAGTGTATCGGATGATTGGGGTTTTCAAAGCGTCAGTTCCTCCCAAGACAATGATTTAATTTCGCTCCAAAGCGGCGATGCGCGACCATCTCTAAAATGAATACGCAAGTCGCTACCTTCGCTACTGCTTCCGTTTATCAAGCCTCGTTTAATTGCTTTGTCTACCCACTCTTTCCATCCATCGGTAACTATTGGCGTAATTTCTTCACGTGGTACGCCTTCCTTTAACGCCTTAATCAGCACTCCCGTTAAATTGCACCTCCAACCTTCGTTAACTGCTTTTTTTAGCCGTTGCAGCGCCGCCGGAAAATTGATCCAATACGATGCGATTGTTTTCTTCACCTGAAGATTCAGTTGGACATCTCTACTCACAACCGAAATTTGAGTACAACAAGAATCTATCTGATCGTTAGTAACTCTGGTTTCTTGTATTTCATTTTTTAAGGCAGCAACAGGCAGTGTTTCTGTTGTATTTTTTATTTCATTAGATAAGTCTTTTAATGTGGGGTCACAGGGTTCAGTAGATAGTGACTCAAAGATACTTTCCAATGTCCCTTTAAGGACATTGGCTCCCAGTAACGTTTCTAGCCATTGCTTGCCAAAATTAAACCAATTTCCAGTATTAGCAAATCGAATCAACTGACTGTAAGTTTTTAAGGTATTCCACCAGACCAAAAGATTTAATCTGTTCTGAACGGCGTTTGTTTGCAACAAATATTGATAGGTGCGATCACTACCTGCTTTCTGTACCCTAGCGATTAATCCCAGTTCCTCTAGCAGCAAACCAGCTTTCATAAAGGTTTTACGAGTAAATAGTCCGCCCACCGCGTCTGAGAGAGCATTGCCACTTAACCGAACAAGAATGCTTTTACGCCGCTCTTTTAACCAATTTGTCCATGCTTCCACTACGGATAACAGCATGGCGGCGGGATGACTGCCTAGCATAGCTACATAATCAGTACGAATAATGGCAAACTTTGATAGGTCTGGATGCTCAATCATCTGACTCATGACAAGCCTCCTTTATTCAAAACCAAACTTTTAAAGGCTGCGATCGCGCCAGTAATAAACGCATTTAACCAGAGAGCAAAACTTGGTTCTGAAAACTCTGCAATAATTGCATTACGGTCAGGCAATCTGTAATTATCTAAAATAAGTCGAGGTAGAAGACAAGTAATAAAATCTTGGGATAACCGTACTTCTTCTCTACTGCTTAGTTCCTCAAAGAGGAAATTAATATTACCAGTGGCACTTAGCAGTGGATAAAATGAATGGAGATCGCAATCTAAAAAATTGCTCAACTCCTTTATTGAGTGTTTTGCAACGCTTCGCATCGTTGGCAGTAGATACTCAAACTCTAAACTGACGGCATACAATCTTGTCTCCCAATCACAAACCTTGTAGCCTTCTATCCCTTCTAGTAACTGATCGAGTTCAAACCATTCTCCAAATATTCGCCAATCTGCGTAGCGTTTATGCAGCTTTGCTTCATCGGTGGGCGCGTCTAGCGTCCAAGCTGATATAATCTTTAACTGATACGGCGATTGCTTTTGGATATCAGCAGCCCTAGCTATTGGATTAACCGAGCGCCCTATTTTGTAGCGGTTTGTCCCTTCGGCATGGATTAAGTAGATATATCCTTCACGTCCAACCGGGATTTGAGTAAGGTAATCCTGCATTACCGTACCACCCACATTTTCAAAAGAAGGCATGGTAAAACTGGGGCTTGCAAATCGCCCCCTTCGTTTCTTATAATACTCATAGAGTTTTGGTCTATTCCCGTCTTTTGCGGGAGTCTGGTTTGGGCAAAGCACTTGTTTACGCAGGCGCTTGGTCATACGTGCTACATTGGTAAATGAACCAACAAGGTCACAGTTAACCAAACTGTCAACGACTGAACAAATTACAGCATTTATGTACGCTTCACAACCAACAAATGCAGAAGAATTTTTAGAGCTTTCGTACAGAGACTTACAAGAAGTGACGGAAGTAAATATTAGGCATTGGTCAAGATGGTTCAATGGCAAATCCACCCCTAATCTAGATACTCTCGAAAAGGCAGCGATCGCATTAAAGATACCACTGCCAGAACTTGTTGAAGTATTTGTTGAACGCCGATCGCGCACTATGCAATCTAAGGAAGCAAAGTCTGCCTGAAGTTTAGTGACATTGCTGAAGTGTTGGGCGAGGAAGCTGCTTATAGTTCTTTGCCAAGTGTCTTCTCCCTTAGTACAGACGGCTTCACTATCTTTCGCCAAGCGTTCCCCATTGCGCTTACCATTTTTCCAAACGGGAATCATTTCCCCCTGTTTAGCAGTATGCCATTGGTGAAATTTTTTGTTATGCTCTTTCAGGTGATTAGGATCGTCCCATTCTATGTGTTTACCCATTGCGTCTCACTATGGCGATAAGTCGTAACTCTCACAGATTCACGTTCTCGATCTATTCGTTGAGTAGTTTTTGGCGTAGAGGACGAGAGATCGGTTTTAACCGATTTCCAAACCTGAATTGCTGGGTAAGCGATCCAAAACCTTCCGCCAAGAAAATTTGAATACCCTGGTTCCGTGAGCCTTTTGGCTTTCGTACAAACCCTTGATTGTTGCGATTCGCTAACTACTCCTTAAAGCATTTAAGAATGGTCTTTTAATTTAGGTAGTGTTGTAAGACGTGTTGCAACTGATTCAAAACTCCGGCTGTCGAAAGAATTTTGAATCAGTTGCAACTCGTTTATAACGCTATATATCCCAAACTCGATCCTGTAATGATTGCGTTTCAGTCCTCTCGTAATTCAATTTTTTTATTATATATTAATTCATGTTTTTATTACAAATTAATTTATGCACTACCTATGCAAGTCTTCAATAAATCAAAATATCATCTGAAAAGACTTGCTAGACAAGAGTTTAAATTAGGGAACTCTAAGTCTAGCAAGAGTATTTAGGTACTTTATTAATTAATATAGGGAAATATAAGTAATCTTATTGATAATCTGAGGTAGTATGGGAGAAGACAAATAGCTCCTGAGTAAAATGACAAACGTTGGTTACGGAAAAATAGCGCGAGATCGAGCTTGGCATCTTGTGGCAACTTTGATGAACCGTGGAGAGAAAGAGGGTGTGAAATTAAACTGCAGTAGCGCAGACAAATACTCCCTAACAGTTAAGGCAACTCTTCGAGAGATAGCAGGTTGGGCTAAGGAGTTGCCACTTAAACCTGAATTGGAAATTGAAGACGTACGTCAGTCCTTAACTAAGCACTTGGGGAATACGTTCTTACAAATTATGATTGATGAAAGAGAACGGAAAGCTGGTCGAGGAGCGGAACAGTGGGAATTCGAATTGCAACTATGGTCGACAAATCTGGATATAAATAAAGATAAATTTTATGAACAATGGGAAAAAGTGTCTCAATTGAAAAAATCAACTAAATCTTCTCAGGGATTAAACTCGAGTAATATATCGACTTCACATCAGCAGGAAACAGAAGATCAAGTAAATGTAATCTTTATCTCTAGCAAGGAGAATGAAAATGAAGTTGAAAAGATTCAAAAACAGCTAGAGAAAGAAGGACTAAAAGTGAAGAGACCGTCGAAGGATAATCGTGCTGGGGTACACTTAACAAAGTGGGGAAATCAGATTATAAAGCAAAATAATCCAGTTTCAGTCGCAGTTCTTGTTGGCAAAAATGAATCGAATCTCTGGAAAGACGACAAAATAATTTCCCTCTTAAACACGTTTCATACAAAAAAGTGTTTTCTAATACCTGTACTTCTCTCAGATGCTTCCTCAAACGCTTTCGAAGAACAAGACGTTCCTCACTACCTCAAAAACTTCACTGGGGATGCAACAGTTGATTTTACACAGGGTAATTTTCCTGAAAGCATTAGCAAGTTCATTCATGCTGTTAGAGGAGAACTGCCATCTATAAGACAACAGCTTGAGACAGTCTTCAGTTGCAAGGGTAGAAATGAAAAAGCTGGTAATTCTAGTAATCCTATAGAAATAGTTCTTCCAGCATATCCTCTATTATATTCTAAGGAAAAAGAAGTGGGTAAATCAGGTTTGGAAGAGCAGCCTGAGATTAAGCGCAAAAAAGAAAAGGCACTAGAGAATCAGAGGCGATCGGAAACTCTAACTTCAAATTTCAATGATGTAGTAGCTTATTTATCGCTCGATTCATTATTCCAGAAAAACTACCTTCCTACGCCTCTTGAACCTATGAAAGATGAACAAATTAATCTTAACGACCAAAAAGAGCAAACTTATATTTTGATAGGACTTTCAAGCTCACAGTTTGATGTTGTTGATGATCTTTCTCAGAAGTATGTTGAAGAAAAGTTTTTTGAAATTATTGCTGGTAATAAGGGAAAAGATGGCTTCTATCCATTTCAATTTAAATGCAGTCACTATGATATTTCCAAACAACGTATAGTTCCAATTGAGGATTGTTCGGACCTCTACACAGAGAAGAATTTGGCATTGTTTGCAAAATTTAAAATTGGCAGTAAAAGAATAATTGTATGTGGTGGAAATACAGAAAAAGCTACTAGAAAGCTTGCATGGTATATTGAGCATTATTGGGATGAGGTTTATCGTAATTTAAAAGATGAAAAAGGCAGCGAATTAGAATTTAATGATTCATTTGCAGTAGCTATTGAAACTCCTAATGATGAGCAATCCCTTACCGCTGACAACTTTAAATTTGTACAAAAATGTATTAAAAGATAAATTTATATAACTATGTATTAGGAGAATGTTGCTTATATTATTTAAAAAACTATATCTTAAGCTAAGATATAGTTTTTTAAATAAACTTTATGTTTTCGTGTAAAAATTATTTTGTTCGATCAGTTTTTGATAATTATTATAAGATATTACTTTGACATCATTAAAGTGGCATGTTGCAGGGTGAGAAAAACTGTTAGTATGCGGTTGAATATATTTGTCAGTTATATTCAGCGTCGAAAGTCCTATATCTGATGGGATAAAAGTGTGACTCACACCACGAGGAAAACAGATGACACTAGCAAAATCAAAGGGTATTCTAACAACAGCGTCAAATTCTAATCTTGGATCATGAATCATAAAATCTGCACTTGTTAATTTGCATTTAGATGTAGCAATAATAATTGAATCTACTCCATGGTAATGCGGCTCAATATTATACTCATTAAATTTAATGTCTTTAAATTTATCATTAGGCGAATCGTGAACAAGCCTTGCTGCAAACTCTTTCATGTATAGTAGAGTTGATGTCGCAGGTAGTTGATGTGGTAAATAAAAAGAGGCTGTTTGGAATCGCTTATCTTTATCTAGATTATTAATGCGTTTAAGACTAGGATGATAGCATTTACCTACATTAAATAAAATCTTTCGCTGGTTCCAACTTTGGCAAATAAAATCTTTGACTCTCTGTTGGGTTATATCTCCAACGATAGATTGGAGAATTTTTTCAATTTCATTATGAATATTTGAAACTGGAATCGTTTCCTCATTTGGTTGATTTCGCATTTATTTTCGTTTAAACGACTAACCCGCCCCTCACTTGACTTCACCGCCAAAAGATCACATCTTCAAGACCAGATATTATATCATGTATTTGCAACTTTGTCATCTCCTCTAAATCCCAGTGATCGCCTGATGCCGTTCTTTTACCTGTGCTGAGAGTTTGTAAATTGAGGTAAGTGCGGCTTTTTTAACTTCGATTGGACACTCTTATGAATCCAAATACAGACTAGAGCTATCAGTTGGTCGCGCATGAAGGTGGATAGCCGCCGAGATACGTGCAAAATGGGATACGTTGTAAAGTTTTGTAAAGTGAGTTGTCAAAAGCCTTGATATACTCTTGTTTCAGCCTCAACCTGAACTTGACTATTCAAAGGAAAATATTCCCTAAAATGGTCATTTACGGGTAAGTTTAAAGGACGAAAAGGCTAAAAGCTTAGTTTTAGCGTGCAAAAGTTTGATTCGCCTACTATCATTTTTGGGCAAGTTAGTAAATCACAAGGTATTATTTACAACGTGTCCCTTTTTGCCAGTATCTCGGCGGACACCCAAGTAGCTACAAATTCAGGAATGCTTTTTGGTCGCTCTGCTCTGGGTACATCGCGCAAAGCACAGATGAGGATTAATTGATTAAAGCCGCGTAGTAGAGCATCGGGGTAGGTGCAATCTCTAAATTAGTAACTCTTCAGCAGCGTCCATAGTGATATCACTTTTACAAAAGTCACTTAATAATATTAAGGTAGAATCACTGTCTGCCATTTACTGCGGTGAGATAAAACATCTTAAGATTTAGTTTTCGTGAAAATCAAAGTTTCACCAGTCTCTAGTAGAATTAATATTGCTGAATTAGTACAAAAGACACAAATAATGATACTTCGTACACATAATTCATGGCTTGTGCCAGTAGTTTTGACATCTATCACTGTCGTATCCACTGCAACTCAAGCACTTGCTCAAGCAACACTGCCGTTTGACACATTCTACGATACAGAGGTCGTCCTTGAACCCCTCACGCTTAATGTCTCAAAGGCATTTATCTCAGGCTTTAATCCTGATGCTCCCTACGGGTTGACTAACTTTACCAGTACTAATTACAGTCAGTTTAACCCCCAAACTAATACGTTCACCTTTGTTCCAGACGCAGCCCAGTTTGGTTTAGAAGGCTTACCCATAGGTACTGATGCGTTTTTTGGTAGCAGTGAAGATAAGCTGTTTGGCAGCAGTAATGCTACTGCTGTAATTAACTTAGCCAACGGTACATTAGATGGCTCTGGTACTGTAACTATTATCGGTGGTACAGGTAGATTCAGCAATGCTACTGGTATACTCAACTTTTCTGAGACTGAATCTCTAGCTCAAGATCCAACGGCTCCCTTAAAAGGACAAGCTTTTTTAAATGGCACAATTGAAGCAGTCCCAGAACCTAACACTGAGATGGGAACACTGGTTGGTATAGGGGTGATTGGAGCTAGTTTCTTAATGCGCCGACGTAGCCGGAGGTCTATATCTAGCTGTCTCAATAGTAAATAAAATAGATGGCGTTGCGGGAAGGCAATGATATATTATATTGCCAAAATGGATGTATAAAATGCTTTCATTACAACTGTGAGCTACCTGGTAAGAACGGACATCACCAAGGCAGACAGGGTTACGAGTGCAACCTTTCACCAACGCCAACTATATTAATCGATATTAAAATTAATATTGCCCATAAGGAGTATGCAGCAAACTCGCCACCTTACGCCAGTGCCGCCTCTCCCTGTCTGTTGTACCGTGCCTACCACACGGTACTGGGGGTTTATCGCCAACTTTTGCACGGTACTAATTCTCATCTTCGCCGATCGCTTGCAAATAAGCCTTAGCCGCAGCTTGTTTTAGCGCTCCTTGAGTATAGCGCCCGTAGACTCTATCGCTCCTAATACCCATTAACTTCTTGCCATACATTGGGTCTACTCCTTTACGGGTAATGCTCGTCTCAAATTAGTGCCGAAAGCGGTGCGGTCGGATATTATCTACTTGCGCGATCTCCTCCATAATTCTATGTGGGTAAATGGGTAAAACCCAGTAAAATTGAGACAGTCTCACTTATAGGATAAGTTCATGACAGAACAAGGTTTTCGTGTACTTAAAGATATTATTCACCCTGACGAGCGCGGTCGCATCACATTAGGAAATTTTGCTAAATCCAAAACCTATAAAGTTATGATTAACGATGCTGGACAAATTCTGCTTAATCCTGTTGTGACCATTCCCGAACAAGAACTCTGGCTATGGCAAAATTCTTCAGCTTTAGCTGCTGTTGGGCGTGGCATCGAACAAGCAGCAAAACAAGAAACTTACGACCTTGGTTCTTTTGTTCAGTATGCAGACCTAGAGGTTGAAGATTAATGCAGTTTCGCTTGCTTTTTTCCTTGGAAGCAAAGCTGGCGTTAGATAACTTACAGCAGGTAGACCCGAAAAAATACCAGAAGGTATTAAAGACATTTGCATTACATTTGCATTAATGGAAACGAACTTGCGCCACCCCAGCCTGAACACTCACAAATACGAATCTTTAGTTGGAGCAAATGGCGAGGAGGTGTTTGAAGCTTATGTAGAAAACAAGACACCAGCAGCTTTTAGAGTGTTTTGGCATTACGGACCTACAAGAGACGTAATTACTATTGTGGCGATTACTCCTCATCCTTAATATCCATAACTCGCGACTGCACGTAAGGCGTATGCAATAAATTCGCTGCCTTGCGTTTAGCCGCTTCTCCCCGCCTGTCATACCGCGAAGTTGTCACGGGACTGGCGTGACCTGCCAGCTTCTGCACCGTGCTAATGTCTGCCCCTCGGTCTAGCAAATTACTAATAAATGTACGGCGAAAATCATGGGGCGAGAATGATGCAATTTGTGCCTCCTTACCCCGTTGCCGCAAAATATCCAACACTGCCTGGTCGGTCATACGCCGCGCCTCAATTTTACCTCCTTTGCGCGTGGGATAAAATAACGCTCCAGGTTCTTCTCCCCGCCAAATCAACCAATCCATCAGCGCCGCCGTCGCCCCATCATCCAGATAAGTCGTCCTATCTTTATCCCCCTTGCCCGATCGCACTGTCAAACAATTATCAACCATATTCCAGTCAGACAAATCTATTGCTACTACCTCAGAACGCCGTAAACCAGCCGCATAC
>QQTW01000475.1_pt1 | contig 25048 bp, 22 predicted proteins | sample 1904831 | NCBI WGS metagenome assembly QQTW01 (sample SAMN09435610, study PRJNA476489) | Subsurface metagenome, whole genome shotgun sequencing project. | reverse complement strand
CCACCATATTCTCCCCTTCCAACTTGCCAGACTGATTAGAGGTTTCAATAATTTGAAAAAAGGTTCATGTTAAGAAAAAGCGTATAAGGTGCGGTTCTTACCACCCCGCGCCAAGCCTTCTTACTACTGCATCTGGATTGGCCGAGGTCCCCTTGCTAGCGCTCCCGCGGTGTTGCGAGACCAAGGTCGTTGCGATGGGGTGTTGCGCCCAGAAGACATAACGAAAAATGTGGGCTGCCCAACGAGGTGATATTACGATGGCAGATAATTTTTGAGTATATAACATACTCCGGAAGAAATCATTTTATATGCCCTTGGTAGCTTAGCTGGAAGAGCGTCCGGCTGTAAGTTTCTTTGTTACCGGAAGGTCGCGTGTTCGATTCACGCCCGAGGGAATTTCTTTTTGCTACATGAACCTTTTTTCAAATTATTGAAACCTCTAATCAGTCTGGCAAGTTGGAAGGGGAGAATATGGTGGCATGTAGGAACCATTACGCAATTGCCCGTATTTGATACTTTCTACAAGAAGTGTCAGAAACTAAGCGTTGCTATTATTGAGTCTTAGAGCAATAAGCGAATGTGTCCCAGCGTTAGCCGGCCGGCAGCGCCATACATGGAGCTATCGGATTAGCATCCACTTCCAGCTGTATAGAGGGTCTCGCTTAAACTTGCAAAAAAGCTGACGGCGAATACGAAAGAAGGAAGTAGCTGAGGGGGGCCACGAGCGAGCATAGAGGGAGTATAGGAGAGCAAGGAGGGAGTATAAAGGAGCACCGAGGGAGGATATCAACGAAACAGGCTTTAGAGGGCGAGCAACGCGGCGAGGCCTTAGTCACCGACTGGTTACATGTTTGCCTGGGTTCGGGGAATATATATATTCTCCTTGGATATAATCTAGATCTTGACAAAGCTTTCCTTGACCCTGATAGAGTAGCAGATCGGTGGAGGAGTACGAGATTCTTGGCTGATTACAGCTTTGACAAGGCAATTCTTAAAGCGTCGTCTTCTTAGCTAAGGTATCACACAATGATCTGGGCTCCATTTATTCAATAGGTGATCGATTGGATCTCGACACCCAAGCAACATCGAGCCGGAACACTTATGAACAGCCTGATCCCCCTGTAGCGCCTTCGCTACGACGGTAGGTATCCTGCAGCAGAGTCAACTCCGCCGTCATCTCGACTTCACAACATCCCTATGTATACTCCCTTCAGCAATAGAGCAATTTGTTCAAACCGCCTTCTCTCCCCCACCGCCCAGAACCGTAGCCTCAACGATACTCGACCCACTCTCCCCCTTCTTCCTCCTCAAACTATTACTCCTACTCCTCCCTTCGCTCTCGATTTCCTTCTTCACCTCCCCCAGAACCTGCTTCCCAACCTCCAACTTCCCCACTTTCGTCACCAGCGCCGTATTCTCCCTCTGCAGCGCCCCGACTTGTTCTCTCAACAACTCCTTCTCCCGCTTCAAACTCTCCACTTCCGCCCTCGCGCTATCCCGTTCCTTGGTCAGTTTCAATTTCCCGTCTTTATCTTCGATTTTCTTTTTCTTGTCGAGTTCCTTCTGTTCGTCCTTGACGCGCCTGGCTTCTAACTTGGCTAATTCTTTTTGGTAGCGTTGTTCCTGTTTGGTGGTTTCGCGCGCGTGTTTCTCTTCGGCTTTGCGGATGCGTTCTTCTTCTCTTGAGGTTAGTTCCTCTTTGTCTTTGGTTTCCTTTTCGCGGATGCGTGCAAGTTGCTCGTCGAGCGCCTTTTTTCGCTGCTGGAGTTTGGCGAGTTCGCGGTCTTCGCGCGTTGCTGTTGGACTTGTTTGTGTGGTAGATTTGATGGATTTTGGAGAGGTAGATGAAGCATCATCGAAGCCTTCTTCGGCGCTGGCGAAGGATACAGAGTCTGAAGTTGAAGCTATCGAAACCCTCCTGCTGTCATTTTCCACCCCGCTAGGAGCCGAAATTTCTTGCTTGTTGGACAACCCGGACGAGCCGGTAACTTCGTGTTGGTGGCCAGGCAGACTGTCTATAACGGACTGAGGAGCGTAAGACTCGATGCCGGCCACTGTAGCGTTTGTTATACTTGACAGGAAGCCGGCTTGTTGAGCCGGCTCTGTTGCTAAATGGTCCCGATCGCGGACGATATCATCTGTCAATGTCATTGAAGACTTGGTGGAATTTGGGACACCTTCCAAGCCGGCCAGATGGCCATTTGTCTGATATTGTTCCAATGCCTCCGCATGACTGTTTTGCTGCGCAATTTCTTGGTCCACAGCTAGCGCCTTCTCGCCATAGTCGTCGTTGACAGGATGCTCCTTCTTACATGCCCAATCCAGGAATTTGCTGGCATCAGAGACTATGCCTGCCGGTGTTCCTCGCTCGACCAGAAATCGAGGTACGCTGCCTCCAGGGTCGCTTCGTGTGACCATAATCCACTCGACAGGGTTCTGCTCCACGAAGTCGTCGGCTTCCTCGAGGGGGCTATCCATCTCCTCACCTTTCGCTCGAGCACCCCTGGACTCCGCGAATGAGATTGTATTCCCTCGTCTCCGCCCTTCTTGGACAAGGATGTCTTTAGCTAGCGGCACATGGCCCTCAGCATCCATACTCGCGAGCATTTCTTCACCACACCCGCCTCGATCCAAAGTACGCTGTGCGCTTCGGGTCAAGGCAGCCTGCTCGACCAAAGGTGCTGTACTAGAGTGCCTAAGCCTTTGAAGATCCGTCGTCGAGGAAGATTTTCTTGGAGATACTTTATCTGGTTTGATAGGAATCTCACGGATAAATTCTACTGATTCGTACTGGCCCCGGATGAAGCCATCTCTGGGAGGACAATCAGGGTGTATGCATGGTTTTGATATCACCAGGAAATGTCTAGGCGATGTGATCTTGTCTGAGGCGTCAATATCTCGTTCATGGAGCGCTGTAGAAGGACTAGAGTCTGAGGGTGGAATCGGTCGATCAAGCGCAGCGGAAGAAGTGACCAGCAAGGTAACGAAGTCTCTCGGCACTGTTGGGCCAGGGAACTGAGCAGACAAATGGTATACTTGACTCCGTTAGCCTGTCATGCTCATTCAGCAATATCCATGCCGGCAAGTCATCAAACTTACCCTCGATGGTACCGACACCATCGACCGCTATTTTCTCAACTCTACGCTCCCCTCCAATGCCTCGGATGTTTCCTTCGCCAGGGCCGCCTTGGACCTCCATTGTCTCTGGGAATTCTCGCTGTAGACCTAGCTTCCATTTGCGAAATCCCAAACCCTCGTGGACGCTTCTCCTTGCAAACCACGCCCCTCTTCCATCCTTGCCACCCATCTTGTACACCGACATACCCAGGGGATTTTCTTTCGCGCCGAGCTTTATGGGCTTGCTCCATTCTTTCTGTAGCGAGGTATTGACTGGGTTAATGGGGGCTGAGCGAGCGGAAGAGGCTGATAAGTCGGAGGCGCCGGAGACGATTGATGTCGTAGTATTTGAGCGAGAACGGACGAGTGTTGTTGGGGTTTCAGCCGGCGGAGGAACAGAGTCGATAATGATCTGAGCTTGGGAGAAAAGATTCCGCAGATAGTCTTTGGTTTGCGATTTCTCGGTAGGTACAGATGAGAAATCCGAGGGTCCAAGACTCTGGAGGGCGGAATGAAGGGCAGCCATGGCGCAATATGGAAGAGAGGTACAACGAAGTCGAGATTGAGGGAGAGGCTACAGTAGAGCTGGTTTACTCTCGCTCTATGGATGGATATGTTGATCAACAGAGCAAGTATGAACAAATTGAAGCTTCATAATCGTATCATTGCTTTTCATCACGAACACTCCTATGGGTCGTAGGAAAGATACATCAACGAGTCATTCACAGTGTTGGTAGGACTAAAAATAGTTTGGAGGATTGATGTAAGTACTTAGTAAACAGCTTCTGCGTCATGACTTGGTCAACAGAGAAACACTCCTGCCATGGCCAAGTCCCAAAGGGTAAAATACTGCTACCGACTCATGGTTCTGAGGCTTTATAGGTCTCACTGCAGACGAAGGGGAAGGTGTGTGCGAAACTTCGATGATTCCGATTAATTGTATACATCGAGCACAGCTCTTCACCCGCATCCTCTTCCACCCAATCAATGGGAGGCAGCCCGAGATCCAATCCGAGGCATAGGAGATGAGCCTATCTGTTCACGAGTAGCCGGTTTCTACCTCGGTCAGAAACTCAGACCGGAGCACTAAGAAGACCACTGATCCTCCCCCCAAGTTCCGCCACGGACGAACCTTCGGTGCGTGTCCTGCCCGAGCCTCCTTCCGCAATGTTCACCGCCGACGCCGCTGTGTCGATTGTAAGCAAGCATACCGGATGCCGCATATCGTTGTAGATGTCGTTATCACCGCTAACCCGCAGGTTCCAGCCAGTACATAGTACCAGTGCGATGATGAGCGAGGATGCAACCTCCATCCCAGGTGGGACTGGCCCATGGATCCTGCTCGGAAGATGTGCACCCCAACCGAAGCGACAGTATTAAGTAGTCCTGAGGGTCGTGAACGTGTAAGACCGTATCCACCCATAATTCCCTTGCCGTGAGGCTGTGACCGTCTTGTATAATGCATGACTGCGATCCTCCCGTCCCGCGTGTACGAATATGATGCTATGTACGCGGCCCTGCCGTCGTATGAAGCCAAAACCAAACATGCAAAACAGCAACGCTCGCTAAATTGACGCAGCACGAAAACATAAAAATCACAAAAAAAGGGGTATCCAGCTGGGGTCCGTAAGGTCGATTCGATCTTAAGAACCTGCCCATAATAAGGAAGAAAAGCTACCGCATTAGATGTCGCCGCATCTTCGGTGGAGTGTCATTCCGAGTAGAGTACGTAAGTCCTGCAGGGTTGATGATCTCGCCACTGTGGGATAAGAAGCCTTTTGAGGTTCGAGCTCTTCATCACATAGCGAATGACATGCTTAAGTCCTGGTACCGGCTCCAATCAAAGCCACCGTATCCCATGCTTGTGCTGCATTGCTGCTGCAAAAGCGTACTTGGGAGAGGTAGCTGCGGGATGGGAGCCATGCTCATTGAAGAACTGTAAGCTGCTGTTGTCATAGGTGCACTGTAGAATTGTGGTGGACTGTCGCACTCCGTGGTATACGGCTCGCTGAAGGAAGAGCTTGGCGAGGGTAGCTGCATCTCGTTCATACCCATACTGGCCCACATGGACGAAGAGGAGTCAGCCGAAGATGTGGTATTCGGGGTTGACGGCACTATCCTCCAGGGATCCATGGACGTTTGCTGCGAATGGGACATTGTTGGTTGCCACCAGTTCTCGGCGCCGGTCGAGCTAGGTAGGAGCGGAGTAGGGCGGACAACGTCGACAACTCTTGGTGGTGGAGGGAGGAGAGGCAGGAATAGGCCCATGATAGCGGACCTGACCTCTTCACTTCGTCCACAAAGGAGTTCGCCGGCGCCATCTTCCTCCAAGCCTTCCAAGGCCATGGCGTTGGTGCGGTAGACAAAGCGGTTGGCGGCTTGTACAAAGTCTTCTTGCAGCTTCTTCAGCTGAACCTCCTTCTCCGACCAATTCCACGTGGCTGCGGCAGTGTCGACGGAGTGGATGTCTTTGTGATATTCCACCAAGGACTCGATAGTCTCGGGTGTCAGCTTGAAGGCGACTTCGTTCTGGGAGACCATGTCGACGTGGACGATGTATGCCTCTATGGTGATTATCTGGTAGTTGAACAGAGCTTCGACCAAAGGGTTGTCGTCCTTTCGGAGTTCCGACTCGGGCGCTTTAGGAAGCATAAGCGAGCACAGGGTCCAGATGGCTGAGGGTAACGAAAGAGTCTCGGTCAAACATCGAAAATGCTGTGGAACACTGTTCAAGGGCCGCTTTATCCGGTTTATCCTCTTCAGAGTTTGCGTCAACCATGGATCCACTTTGGTACTCAAGACGATGTTTGGCGCAGATCGGGTCTTGAAGGCAGCGGCGGAGGAGGGTAGCAGGAGTGGAGGCATCGTCACGTGGATCAAGAATTGAAAAGCTGAATACTGTTGATTATATGAATAAGGTACTTGAGGGCTCGAGGGGATGAAAGAAGGGGAAGAATTATGGTCGTCAAAGAGCCGGTGACACCGGAGAAGGTTGAGGTCAGCATCTTCATCACGGGGGAACCAGAATGCCTTATAAAACCAGTCACCATATGCAGCTAAGCAGGCCGGAGTTCGAATGCAAGACTAAGAACCAAAACAGTCCTTCTTCCTTTCGTGCTTCTCACTAGTGGTCTCGGCAATCAACGGGCCTGGCTGCGACCGCAGTGCATGCTTAACACTAACGGCACCAAGCTGAGTGCCTCCTCTTTTCGCCTCCAAGCTACCTGCCTACATGGCAATCTACATAGTGGCACAACTCTTTCAGATCACAATTGAGACTGGGGCTGGCTGACACAACGGCAACAAGCTTTGCGCCAGAAACAGGCCCAGTTAACTATAGGCGAGTCTTACTCTAATTGAAGGTCACGATCCTCCGAGTGCGGCTGCACGAAATGGACCCATGACTTGGGGGTACGTCCCAGCTATGGATCTCTCGGGCAGCTCACGGTTTGCGAAACAAGCCCAACACGCGAGGAGAGGCTCCTGAACCACGCGCCTGGATGCTGGCCGTCAAAGAAATGCTATCATCTCAGCTTTTTCCCAGGTACAGGTTTGTTCCGGCGGCATGGTTATTGTACGCGGGCACAAGGCTTGCTTTCCATGGCTCGCGATATTCACGCTCGGTATGAGCAACCAGAGCCAGTAGTTGCTCCCAAGTCGAACTCCCGTTCTACTAGTCAGTTAACGATGACTGCCTGTTCGGAGCGATTCTGGACGCAGATTCGCCGACTGCAGCGCGGATTCAAAGTACGAGTGACGTTGTATCCCTGCTACGGATTCTGATTGGCTTGAATGTTTCGTCCTAAGGTAGCTTAAGCAAGATCTTTGCCATGTGAAGCATCAAACCCTCGTACGGAGTACATGATGCTGCTTCCGGCTCTACTCGTAACAAAACTACTCAATATCTCAAATGCAGGATCGTTGATAGCCGATACATGGCCATGACCGACGGAGACCCACTCAATGCTTGGTGTGCTGTCGTTGAGGCTGAGCTCCGGAGATCCCTCGATCGGGTTAGAATGATCGCCACAACCTCGTTGCCAGCGCCACGCGACCAAAATAGATACGGTGCGCCATCAGATCTCTGACTTGAAAGCTTTGCAGGGAAAAAGCCTCTATCAATCTGTGTTGTTCGTCTCCTTGGCACTATCAGGATGGCAGCGATCTAGAGTCATTTGAAAAGGCAACTCTGTAAGTTTGCCGCCACCACAAACTTGGCTCATTCGTAGGCAGCGCAGCTGGGTTCAGCTGGTCAGGGATGCCGTATCTCGTTTATCGCGCCAAATTCGATACTGATGTACTGCACGCTCAGTTTCGAAATCCACATGCTTGGCTCACAGTGGTTCAGAGCTTGATTGGATGTAACAGATGCGTGAGACTTTTGCAGACATCGACATTAGTCTACTTCCATCAAGTATGAGTCACGAAAAAGCGGCGCAGAAATTGTGCAACACAGAACAGATTCTAACTGATGTGACTGGGACGTGTTTGAAGCACGTTCTGACCGTGCCGCAAAGTGTATCTCGTGTAATCGTGTAATCGTGTATATCCCTGGATTCGACATGGGGCGCGCACCGCGACTAGCGGGTTGTTGGCGCGTCTTGGTGACGAGTGCTATATTACGCTTGGCTTCGTGACGGACTTTGTTGACTGGGTCAGATCGTCGTTTCCGTTGTGTGAACCAAGGAGTGGAGACAGTTCCTCGTGTAGCAGAAGGATGTGAACCCCTCAGCTTGATGCATGAACTAACGGTTGTAGCATTACGACTGCGAGCGACTGCGAGCGACGAGAGAATTTGGCTACGAATTTTGGAAATATTTATAGTCTAATGTCGCGATGCTATTCGATGCAGTAACTTATTATACTAGTAAATGCCAGGCAGTATTCTCCACCGGACTTTCTCCTGGTACTTTTTCCAATCCTCACCATATTTTCTCTTGCAAGCTTCTTCGTCCCTCATTTCGCGGTGGATGAGGAGCACGGAAAAGTATAGGAGGTAGAAGTAAGTGATCAGCATGCCCCAGCCTCTCGCTTCTCCCTGCAATACCTGTTGTTTCACCAGGCCTCCACTAACGGTACCCTCACCATCCGTCAAATCACCACGAGACATCATCACCGGCGACCCATGCTTGACCACATACCCTGCGATGCCTGTAGGCAAGCAGTACGACCATGCCATTATCCAATCACCAAGGTAATTCGGATGCCGGGCAAATCCCCACCAGCCAGAGGTCAACAACGTGCTACCGGATGAAGTTTCCATGTATTGTAGATGTGCGATCCTAGGATCCTTCGGGTTTGTTCTGAATCGGTTCTTCTCATTGTTAGCAGACCGGAAAATCCAATAACCAAGCGCCTGAACCGCAAGCACGCCGGCAACGCCTGGTATACCAAGTTGGACGGGATATATAGCAAGGTACCGTGCTTGCAGCGAGTATATGAACGGAAGCCAAACAAGGTCTCCGAAGGCCAACATAAAGCCGAAGCCGTCGGTGGTGATGTCCATTGTAGATAGGATCGCTGGCTCCATCCATAGGGCATCAAACACGTACGCACTCTGGAATACGGTAATCAAGATAATGCTGTCACTGACGAAGCCGTACATCTTGTATTGATGTGCGACGAAGGCTAGATTCAACAAGACCCATCCGAGCATACCCGGTCGAAGTTCGCAGAAAGCCTTAATGTCGATAGCCCCAATCACAGGGAATGTAATTCGAGGGTTGAGCTCACGTCCAATAAACCAGTCGTAGATCAGGTTGCCAGTGTGTCCGCCAGCGGCGAGTTCGCGTTTGTCCTTGTTCCCTGCTTTGACGGAGAAGCTCCTGTAGTAGACGAAGCATGAGAGGGCGAAGGCAATACCCAGGTTGGCCGTTATGAGCTGGATATAATTGTCCCAGATGAAAGTCCACAGAGCGAAGTCTGGGCCATTGAGGTATGTGCCGATCCCAGCAATGAAGAGTATTGTGATGGCAGAGCTAAATGCTGTCTATATTCAGCATCAGATCCAGTCCTTTCATGTAAGACCTATCTACCATTGAATTTGTACTCCAGCCTTCCCCCAGATCTGAGCTTCACGCCTTGTTGTACAAGTCCTGGTAGTGCTGCTTGTAGCACGAGGCTGAGCAGATAGTATGCTAGGACGACGCTGGTGACTCTTAGGCTTGCGAGCCCCCAGATACCATCCCGAGGCCATGCCACCTCTTCCTTTAGTTTTGCGAGCGAGAGACTGCGCGGATGCAGTGCTGAAGGAATAGGACATCCGGAGATATCATTGCAGACGAAGGCTGCCAAATAGCAGACGAAAGGGGCGCCGATGGATATAGCCAACGCGCCCGGTCTATGATAGATTAGTCTCCGCTTTTTCTCTGGGTTTCCGGAGCTGACTCACGGCCCTAGAAATTCGTAGTCATGAGTTTTGGCAGGTAGCACCGACTTGCGAGAGCTTTTAGACATCGTAGAGCTATCAAGTGCTGAGGTACTCGTAAAGTTACGAAATTTTACACTAGTACTGTAGTAAGCTCTCAATATTGATTGGCATACTCTGCACTAACCTTCATGCCATCAGGCTGATCTGGCAGGCATCATCTTGAGCATCAGTCCGTTGTTCTTTCTACAACCTCCTCCATATTTTTGCCAACATGGCCGAGCGATCACTTCAATCTCTTCGGGCTACGTCTGAAACACAGCTTCGTCCCGTGAGATAAACGGCGCTCTGGATAATACAGAAGCCGTCATGCGACTCATCCCCTTCCTCCCAATCCTTTTGTTGTCTCTTCCGAGCTTCGCCGCCGAAGCAAAACCGCTCCTCCCTTGCACGATATACCAACCCACCACAAACGCATACTATGATATAAGTCCCATTGCTGTCCAACCTTTGGTTGATCACAAAAAAGCGCACAAAGACGACCGAACGGAGAGCTGGCATGCTAGGGGCTACGACATTGGCACCAACTTCACTTTAAACTTCTGTGCTCCGGTCATTGAGACTATAGAAGAAGCCGTAGGTATCGAAGACGATTTGTTGAAGAATATTAGTGCCTTCTATGAGTGGAAGGGGAAAAAGTACTCTATAGGGTACGTATTAGGATCTTGAGACTAGCACCAGGAGCACCGCATAACCGTGCTGCTGTCGGGTTCTTTCTTCACCTCTTCACCGTCATGCCCCAAGCGATATACTGATCTTGTGCCCTAGACAAACCTCAACCGAACTCGTCTTCCGTGGGCGAGAACTTTCCCTCAACTACACTAACGGCTCCCCTTGCGATTCACCCTCCACCCACGACCGTCGAGAACTCAGACACAACGATGACGACGACGACGACGATGATGATGATGATGACGACGACAAGAAGAAGGGCGATAAGAAAAAGGGCGACGAAGACGATGATCATGACAAGAAATCCCACAAGGGTAAATCATCAAAAGACGACGACGGCAACATCCGCAGAAAATCTACCCTCATCTCTCTCGCCTGCGACCAAAATCTTCCCCTGGGAAAAGCACACATCTCATTTATCGGCACCAGCCCAGACCAATGCACCTACTTCTTTCGCGCAAAGACAATGGCCGCTTGTGGTGGCGTGAAAGAACCACCAACAGGCTTAGGCGCTGGTGGTGTTTTCTTCGTAATGTACAATCTACCTCTCCAATCTACCGTCTTATTTTAAACCTCCACACTGACTCCAAACTATAGCTTCCTCATCTTCCTCGCCGTCTATCTCCTTGGCGGCATCGCCTACCAACGCACCGTCCAGCATCAGCGCGGCTGGCGCCAACTCCCAAACTACAACGTCTGGGCCTCTATCTTCTCCGTTCTTAAAGACATCATCATCATCCTCACATCATCATGCGCAAGACTCCTACCGAGAAGGCAGGGCTACAATCAGCTGCCGGCGAGTGGCCGGGGCAGAGGATCGCGGGCGGATGACGAGAATCGCCTGATCGATCAATTGGATGAGGAATGGGACGATTGATAGATTGTTAGTTCAAAGTAAGAGTAAGGGACCGGCATAGGCGTATGTCGGCATGGGGGGTATAGAATACATCGTTCGCTCGAATCAGCGGATTTGGGTGCATATGGATGTTGGATTGTACTTTTACATGATTTGTATCAATGCGGAGCTGGGCCGATCAATCAGTTGTATATTCTAAGCATTTGTCACCAGACGCTGTTGCTGTTTCATTGTGTTCTTGTGGGTGTCTATTGCATTAATCCTACATCATTGCCAAGTCCCACGGGTTATCGCCAACCCATGATGCGATTGCTACTCAGGGTAGCTAAGTACCTATTCTTTCGTCGAATCTTCGCTTGTTCACTATACAGCTCAATCTTTATCTTTCACGAAGACTACTGGAGGTGTAGAAAGCGCTGATTAGAGCTTTGAAAATGGTTAACTAATGACTTATTGAAATCTAGATTGTCCAGGCCTGTAGTTTTTGTGTTGCGGTAGAACCCTGGAACATTGGCGCCACTGTGTAATGGCAGACGAAGGCATGAAAGTTCAACATGTATTAATCTTGATGCTAAATACTGAGGATATGTATCTTGGCGGCGCTGCTGGAGTCATCTTCTGCCGATGGGGCGTATGAAGCTGACCGACGACCTCTAGCACAAGAGAGCTTGTTCTAAACCTGAAACTTTTGTTGCTCAAGCTGAACTATCCTAAAACTAAGCATTTGATATTTTCTTCGTCATCACCACGAGGGCGTCAGACATTACAAAAGTGTACGATTGAACGATCTCTCATTCTGTCAAGATGACCCTAAGCCTTCACGTATGAGGAAGCGCTGAATGACGCTGTAAGCACCAGTAGCGTTGTAGTGAAGGTTGATCGCATGAGCAGTATCAGGTTGGATGTAAGCTTCGAAAGTCTTCGCCATTGGGAAAGCCGTTTTCGACTTCGCAGGGATAGAATCAACAGCGGGGTCACCTGTAGCCAGGCAGTCGCCGCCGCAGTAAATTGCGTCTTGTCCTATAGATCGTGAGCTTGAACTCCATTGGCCCAGGGAGTCAGAACTTACTGCCAGTTAAAATCTGCACAGGTCCTTTGAAGTTAGGCGCCACAGATGGTGCGCTACCAATGGTCAACAACTCGCCCAAGGTATAGGGATACTTCGATGATTCGGCGAAGTGAAGTATGCTTGGGTCAAAGAACCCGGGCAGGAAGAAGGCATATTGGTTGCTACCCGCATCTGCCCATGTCAAATACCCAGATGGTAGGTCTGCCCTCGTCGGCAATTGTGTTGGCTGAAGGCCAGCAAGGAGATCGCCGAGCTCGGTGGTCTGGCCTTCCTGTAGGATTTCATCAAGCGTGACATTGTGTGTCTCCAAGTCGTTCGAGATTTGCGCTGTGAGACTAGACAGAGCCGATGAAGCTTCAGAGACGGTGGAGTAGCTGATGTTGCCGAATCGCAATGGTTGGTTCAAGCGTGCCAGCTTACTGTTCCAGCTAGCCACAGTAGCGGGCAGAAATGAGCCATTCTGACTGAAACCGGTAAGAATGAGACCATCGCTAGCATTAGGGTGCATTATCGCTAATAGATATGACAAGGTCGATCCAAATGAATGGCCGACATGGACGACTTTGCTGAATGCGTGGGGTACCTCTGGCAAAGTACCATTGCGTAACATCATCGTAAGTTCGTAAAGAGCAGACATTTCTGCTGGAACCTGGAGGACGCTCAACGGGTCTGCTTTGGACGAGTTGCCCTCTCCGAGCCGGTCGATTGAAAGCGTGCAAAAGCCATACTCATCGACGGCCATATCAATATAACTGTAGTTGTAATTGTCGAAGGGCAGGTCCCAATAGGTCTTGTCGAATCCCAGACCGTGTGTGAGGACTTGGACCGTTGGGCTTGTTCCGTTCGCAGCATCGGGCTTGCAGAACTTGACGCTGATATCATATTCACCTACGACCGTCGCATAACTGAGGAGAACTTCCTGGGTGAAGTTGCCGCCTATGCTGGTTAAATTTTGAGCGAACGTGGTAGCATCTGCATTTCCTTGCAACGTGGGAATATTAAAAACTCCGTTCCGTGCAGAAATCGAGACGGGAACGGTCATGTTCAAGCATTGTTTAGCTGCGACTGAGCCAGCAAGCGCGAATGGAAATGTGAGAAAAGCATAATGCATGATGGCACGTAAGTATGTATTGAATGGCAACGACAGAACAGGAGCGGAGGCTTAGGAAATTGGTCCATAGAGCATGGAAGTATGTGTGCATATATACTACTTCCATTTCTCCATAACCGACGAAGCACCGAAACCGGCAGGAGCATTTTGAAGCCTGGTTGTTTTTGCGTCATGGTCCTTCCAGCTACAGAGTCCGCATGTCCAGGGACTGGTGTCTGGCCAGCACGCGTATGGGATTTGCATCTAATGGTACGGAAGCTCGAAAGTCTGGACCTGCGGGGACTCGACAGAAGAAGGGCATGATTCGAGGAAGATGATTTCGACAATCATGTTGCGCGCCGAAAGGCGAAAGGCGACCCTGGTCGATCGACCGGAATGGTTAAGAGATGTCTTAGGTCAAGCTAAATGGTTTGGTTGTATCGGATGCGGCAATGTGTGACATTATGGGGACTATCCGAGGTCTGAAGTGCAACCGACATGGGGTATGGATGATGGACTGGTTTGGGTGAGCCACCGCGCAGCCATGTGTATCACTTTGTTGAAGCATTGCTTCATCTAGTGAATATGCTCTTGCGACCTCGAGATGGCTCCCTCGTGCGCCTCGCTAACTTTGCAGCAGCCAGCCGCTCCACATGGTGAGGGGTCTCTGCATTGCATTGGGTTCTCGTTTTGGTGGTACGAACGTTGGGCGTAAGTGTTTGAGACGGCTCTCTGTTGATGTTTCCGGCCTTCCGCGTCCAGGCATGCATATCTAGGGCTCTAGTGGATTCCGAATACGTATGAATGACCGAAGATATTGAATTTAGCCGCCCAAAGTTGCTTCCTTAACCATGGTCGCTTGTGACGTGGTATCGGCGAGCCGCATACTACTGTGCATGACAGGAATTCTTCTGGGACAGATTTCGATGAAAAGGTTAACATTTGCCAGAACATGGCGAATGCTGTGAGACAGTCCAGCTCCACTCGGTTTCTCGTCTTGTGCAGGCGCTCGTAGCCTGACTGTGTCCAGCCGTAACGCTTATCGTGAAGAAATCGCCATACATGTGAATACGTAGCTCGAGCAAGTCAACTAGAGTATGTCAGATGCCAGGTGCGTTGATGCTAAGGTGCAGCGGCCCATATACTGTCCGACGAAAGTGTGGGCTCGGATCTGTCGTGGTGAGGATACTGGATAGCACCAGCTGATAGTCCGATTGCTGAATCTGAGGTGCTGTGGCCGATAAAAGTGGTTTCGTGATTCAGCCCGGGGCTGGTTGGAGCCAAATTGCAGTCGAATCCTATCTTTATAGGGTGAGGTTGCAAGCATCATAAGCCTAGATCGCTCGAGCGAATGCCAGTTATGTGATAGCTGTTTGACAGCTTCTGCAGCGACATTGGTGTGTTCTTATGTTATCGGTTCCTGTGTGAAATGGTGCGAGGATCATCTTGCGCTCGTCATGACTATTCTCCCAGCAGGGACGGTCATCTTACGCTTCCCAGCTGCGACGTTGGATCCTTCGATTACTGGCTGGTTAGGCTCAAGCTTCTTGTTGATATCCAGACTCGAGGCGATAGCTCTAGTTGTCGGATTTGCCGTGTCAAGGGCAATATTCGCTTCTTCCAATTCGCCAGCGAGGGTCGCTCGGCAATGATCCTCCAAGGAAACCAGTGTAGGCGCAGCACCGGGTGGCCTAACTAGATTGTCAACTCAAGAATTCTCCTTCTGCTTACAAGGAGGGGAGATCTACTTCAGTGGCTTATGTCTCGTGTCAATCTTGAAGAAGCACATTGTGGTATGGAGAAGGAGTACCACGGTCAGCGAAAGTGGGCATGAATAAGAGCAATATGAGAACTATGATATCATCCAAGAAGGAAAGTACTTGGGAGCCCCTGCATTCAGTTGCGAAGAAGAGCTCAGAGATTTTGTGAACGCTAAAAGCATGATTAAGGTCTGAGATCGAGCTGGCCCGAGCGTTCGTGATATGCCACCACAACCACGGAAACAATAGGGGAAGAAGCGACGAGTAGGTAAGACGGTTATATCCAAGTCAGCTCGCATTGTCATGATATTTAGACTAGCCGGCGAGTACGACCGGTGCTGCCGCTGTTATTGAATGGTTGCCAATGCCATAACCGATAATGCTATGACCGTTCCTCATAACTGCTGGCTTTTCACTTTTGCTCTGGCCATCGACCTCCATGTCTATTTGTTGCTTTAGCAACCTCTGTTCGTGTCTAAGGACCGTAACGCGCTCTTATTAACGCAGTGTCTGGATCCGTGGTCCTGCCATCATCATGGCGCCAATTCCACAGTTTTGGAAGGTCGACCACCATGTCAGATCACTGGGTGTGTCGGGCGAATTATATATACCTCGGGGCTCATCTCTAAGTATTAATTGTGAATCGGATTGAGGTAGACATTACACTTCGAATCGATCTACGAAATCAACGAAGGTCTATCGTCAAGTATAGTGATGATAGTAGAGCTCGAGATGTGAACCCATGATCTATTGGGTACGCCGACCATCGATGTATTGCTCATATCCCTTTTGTACTCCATGTAATGGGGATAAACCCATTTAACGACGAGTTCACCGGTTAATGCATTCGTGTCGCCGTCACGTTGTCGGGTGTATGTTTCCTAGAGCTCATGCTACCAAGGTGCAAAAGGCCTTCGAACGATACTTGACTTGCCTCAGCCTGCTTTTTCTTCTGGAGCAGCCGACCAAGTCAGGCGGTGGTTGATCTTCTCGACTCTGCAAGTCCGGTTCTGTATGAATCTTGATCGATTGGGATTTGTAAAGGGGACACGGAAAGATCATGCTATGGTGTTGACATTGTTCGTCATCGAACAGCGTGTGGGTGGTTGCCCCGGAGATGAAGCGGCTCTTGGCGTTCCCCCGTTTATTAGCGCTGCCTTTATGCAGTAGTAAATCACAGCCTAACGCATCTTGGGGAGGTGTCTTCGAATAAGAATGATGTCCGGTGACGACTTGGTGTAAAGATATGAAGCCATGATGTTTAAGAGGATTGCACATGCTGAAGGACCCAAGCCACTGCCTACCATCCCCCTGCCCAATTGCCAAGTCCCCTCTCGTAATTCGACAGTCCAACCGCCTATCAAAGCTTGAAATAGGTGATTCACTTATTGGTAGCGCGCGATCGTTGGGTACACATGCTTGACAGAAAGGATGGTCAGCACTGGCCTTGAAATAGAACTGAATTATAGAAGCCATATATCCTACTCTGCATACGGAGTAGAATAACAGGCATATCCCTCACTCACCCTTGGAATAAGATCAATATGTTGGGGGATTATTACATCTGCCTGCAGCTTCTGACAGTGACAGCCCGTTAGGGTAGCCACATCTCGGCCCGCCAAAACTTTAATTAGCGTATCCCCGAACGCTTGGAGAAAGTGTCGAGTAAACATTGGATGACTGACCTTCCGTTCATCCACATCCCAATCCACGACACCTCGACTCCTCCGGCATCGTCAGGAATACAGCTGCCAAACTGTTAGGATTCAAAAGACTTTGATAGCATCGCAGAACAAAGCCAGGAACAAACTCAATGCTCCCACGATGACTATGGAATCTCTAAGAAAGTCAAGGCAAACCTGGAGGCACGAGCACAATCCTGACCATTCTTCCATTCTACCCCAATAACCTGAACATCATCCTCGCTCATCGCTCTTCTGTCTGGCCACCACAATGAACCAATCACCGCCACCCCCCAATCCTCCACCGCATGGAACCTCAAGCAATAAGTCAGGCTTACCGCCGGGCAACTACGACATCTTCGTCATACCACCTCACTCAAGCGGTTCAGGTTTCCTCTACTTGCCCTCTCTGCAAACAAACAGAAACAGTTTCTTGGCTGGGGTTGGCTGTACCCTCATGGCCGTTGGAATCTGGACGGTTGTCTTCCCTGTGCTGCGAGAATGGTTCGCCAAATTAGTGGCCAGTGGAGGTATGGCCGTCGTCGTGCTGCTTATCGGCGTCGGTGTTGCTGGATGGGCTTGGGGCAAAACCCAGATGGAAACCGGAGGACCAACTGCTGGAGGTGCGACAGGAGCGTCCTCCACTGCCAGTGGCCATCCAACCGGCGCCCCTCCCCCTCCTCATTCAACCGATGTCCCTCCCCCTCCCCCTCCTCATCCCGAACCAAGGCCAGCACCCGATCCGGAGCCACAGCAAAGAGCACCTCCACCGAAGCCTACCTGGCAGCGCGCACAGACAGGGCCTACCGGTGCCGGTGGAACGGCACATGCCAATGGGACATCATACACTGCTGGTGCTGGTCCTGGCCCTGGCGGAACTGCCAACGCCGGTGCTGCTAAAGGATCATGGGAGAAAGCGAGGGAAGAGACACGGAAGAGGGAGGAGGAGCGAAAACGTGTCGAGGAGCTACGGAAAAAGCGAGAAGAAGCCGAACAAGAAAGGGTGAAGCAGAGGGAGAAGGATGCTCGAGAGAGAGAATTACGGGAGAGAAGGGAAAAGAGGGAACAGGAACTGAATGAAAAGAGGGAACAAGAACTGAGGGAAAAGAGGGAACAAGAATCGAAGGAAAAGAGGGAACGAGAACTAAGGGAAAAGAGGGTACGAGAACTGAGGGAAAAGAGGGAACAAGAACTGAAAGAGAAGGCACAAGCAGTCCCACCCCCTCCCCGGCCAACAGCCCCAAAACCTGAGCCTTCGAGACCACCGTCTCCCACCAAGCGGCACCAACAGCCTACCGCAAAGACTGCAACTGAGGACGACGCCTACTCCTTCCGACCATACGACAAACCCAGGCGAACAGCGCAGACTGCCACTTCAGCCTCGTCAATATACTCTGAATCATCATACACACCATCGCAGTCGACGAGCCGGACGACTCCTCCACCATCCCACCGCGGGCCTTATCACAGCAAAGATCCAGACAAAATCGTGCTTAAAGCTGTCTACTCGTTCAATAACACTTTCATGAAAGTTCCCATTGCGCAATTGATCTCTGGAGTAGGGTCCGTAACGGATGGGTTGATACTGCGGATCACAACCGAAGGTCTCTTCATTGACGACGATGTCCGAGGTGTCCCACAACGGGAATGGGATATCAAAGCGTGGACGCTGAAATTGGTCGAGGTATGGTGCCCCCAGTTACACGCTTTGGGAGCGAGTTCTGGCTCCGATCCGTCTCATGCTGCAGGTCGCACGGGTAAATCGGGATTTCTCTTCAGCAACAAGGAAAAAGGTGCGACCAAGGCACCTTCCACTGAAGAGTCGGATCAGTTCGTCATGCACTTGATATCCGCTTGCAAGAGCCCGTTTAACCCTGCATCATCTGCCGCGAGTTCTTCGTACCGGACTGCTAGCTCAGAGACTAGTTCTAACGCTGGTGCCTCGCAGACTGGTGAATCCAAAGGGCTTCATGTCCTCAGAGCGAACATCCGTGACCAGGAGGGGAAGCGATACGTCTTCGTACTACAAGAAGAAGAAGGTTGGAAGGTTGCTGTTGGCCTTCAGCGACTTAGAAGGGGGACACAAGTGCGAGCGCTCGGTGTGAGTGGCATGGCAGCAAATGAAGCCAAAGTAATACTGGATAACATGGGATGGGCGAGATAAGACGGGGAGAAGCGCCACTGGAATGTTGTGGTCGCCTCAACAACATTTGGCAAACCTGTAAGTACACATCGATGTGGATTTCGGCGGCAATGTGGCATCAGCATCACGACTAGCATATGAGCGACGGAGTTTTGTTCGCTCTTTTCATCAGAGGCGAACGACGCATTTTGTTTTATTACATACCCCCTGGAAGCTCGTTGGATGTGCTGGAAGATGGTTGATAGGCTATGTACAGTGCGAAGCTAGGAAATAACCTATGCTTTGGAATGCCTTAGGAAGATGATGGTTCTACAGACTCAATATGATCAAACACCCCAGTTCGCAAAGCTTCGGCGTGTCTCCTGAATCACGGAGCCCTTGATATACACACACGAGACCCACCCCGGAAAAAGAAAAAAAAAAGCTCGTACACTTGTGATCTTTTCTGGTGGTGCTGCTTTGCGAGACGTTGGATGTCCAAGCGCCCATTGAAAAAATCGTACCAGTTAGTCCTCATGCCATAGACGTCGCTGGGATGTGATTGAGATCTAGCCCTCAAAACTAAGGGTGGTGAGGTAGTGACATAGAAGTGAGGAATAGCGAACTAGGAATCAAAGTTGGAAAAAGGGGGCCAGCCTGGGCGAATGGTGATCAGCTGAACTACAGGCAGGAGTGAGGGAAGGATAGATATATCCTCTGTACGAAAAATGCTCAGGCGAACGAGACTTCGTGAGAGAATTGAAAACTTCGAACGAGGAATCCTGTAAGTCGTGAAACATCACCCACAGGTTGAGGCCAAAGAGCGACAAACAGCTTTTTATTGCAAGAAAGTCCTAAATAACTCAAAGTAATAGCAACATTATCGGGATTTGTGCTTTGCTCTCGTTCCATCTCTGAGAATCATCCAAAAAATACCGTCATGTGCCTTGGGAAGCCGTCAGATGTACTGGCCGTTTCATCCATGTCTCGTTTCCCCTTCGGAGAAGGCAGAGGCCAAAGGAATTATATGATACAAATCATCCAATCGTTAGTAGACCCATCACCCATCACCCATCACCCATCACATTACCATGGCCAGATACAATCTCTCAATGAAATTTCCCAATACCATCTCCGCTTCTTCAACGAATTGCCACCCGTAGTCCTCTTGATAGCCGTTTCCCAATATGGTGCTCTTCACAGACCCAGATTCAACCCTCAGATTCACTGCACGAACACCCACTCATCCCCAGCCTCACTACCTGGCGTCAACACCTGTTGCCCTTCCCCTTCCATCACCTTCTCCACCCCATCAGTATCGACCGCCCTTCCTACATCCCCGTCCTCCTCCACCAGCACCGCTTCCATTCCCTTCAACTCCACACTCCCGCTCACATCCCTAAACCCCACCACGCCGTCCCCCTTCCCTTTGACCCCCTTCAGACTCTTCGTCCCCCATCCCTTTTGATTATCCACGATCTTCAACCCGGGCCAGTCTACCTTGATGGATCCACTCACCGTCGACCCAGCAACCGTACCTTCCCATTGCGCAGGATACAGGATGCGGATACTGCCCGAGATGGCTGTATGCGAAGCATGGAAATTGCGGAAGGGGATCGAAGAGTTGGAAAGGGATGGGTGGATTGTGAGATCCGTACTACCTGACAAAACGTGCGTTGTGAGGTCACTGCGTCTTGCGGCGTCGCCGTGAGGATGTAGGGAAGCGTGGATCGAGGAAGAATCGGATTGAAGCGTTGTACTACTACCGTGCACGAGGTTGGCGCGGATAGAGCCACTATTAGTACGGACTGTGGAATGGTAGTCCCTATCGGGGATTTTGGACGGGGTGAGGATGGTGACGGTGTCGACTTTTATAGAGCCGGAGTGGGCTTGGAGGTCGAGGGTTGCGGGGCTAGTGGTGTTGGAGGAAATGAGCGAGAGGTTGATGTTGATGCTGCCCGACTGGGTGTGGATTTTGATTGCGTCGCGGAGGGTGAAGTCGCCTTTCACACTGCCCGATTGGGTGTTGACGGTCGTGTGCCGGGAGTCCATGGTGAGATGGGATGAGAGTTTAGTAGAGAGAAGTTTGACGGAGGAGGAGGGAGCGGAGATGGTAATCGGTGTGTGACTGGGAATCGGGACGCCGTCATGAACAATGATGTCCATTGAGTCTGCGTAGATGTTGAATGATGAGAGATCAAGACCCCGAGAAATCCACATGGTCGACGAGAGGTAGATACTAGTTTCGGGGCGGCTTTGAGCCGACGAACTGGATACGCTCGACGAGGTAAAGAGATTGATGCTATTGCCGTCTTGTATAGCTTGGAAATTGGCCAGTGAGTGGTTCTGTGCCAGCACTTTGGTCACCACCCATATGCCTTTCTGATTAAGTGATCGATCTTGGGGCTTAACATGAAGCTCGCCTTTCGTTTGCCGTCGGCCATGCTCGGGCGATATGCTCGAATCGATAGCTTCTTCTGCTATTTGAGCGAAAGTGAAGCTCGACGGGTCTTTAATGCTCAGTACGGATGGTTCCATGTTGGAAGAGCTTCCGGTGGCATCGAACATTAAATCATCGGACGCACGCGGAGCAAGGTGGTCCATGTTGCCTTTTATAGAGGGACTCTCACGAGCCTTTCCTGCGAGTCAGTAAGGTAAGCACCTGGTATAGCTAGGAGACCATATACCGACCTCAGCAGTGAAGCTAGAGCTGCGAACCGCTGTAAGACTCAGTAGAAAGACAATTGTAAAGAACAACAAATTGGTAATAGATCTGCCACTTTCCATAGAAACTCTAACGCTGATATCTGGCCTCGGGGTAATCGCTGGTGGTACGCTTGAGTGTGTATCAGCGAGCCGGATAACATGTTGTCATCCATCTCGTTTGTTCGGTCTACCGACTACTTACTACGGACAAGAAGCTGCATTCAGAGTTTTATCTCTGTACAATAACTTATGATTTCTATCATGGTGGTTGGTGGGGTGAAGGATGACCGAGGGTTGTTGAGGAAAGTCAAAGCCCCACACTGACCCTACTGCAAGCGATAGCCTAGTTTAAACCTATCTCTGCGCATCAACCGCCAATCTCTAGCTGGTTCGCTGCAATAAATATGACGTGCCTGGCGTATATCTACGCTAAACACCACTCAAACTAGGCTCCCGCCTTTAGTAGGGTGTGGGCATTGATTTTTTTCCACCGACGGACTGTACACCAGCTGCCGACGGCAAACGATCAAGGTTACTTTACGGCACTTTCCTACCAATCTGCGGCGTTTGAAGCTGTCGAAAGGAAGTATGGAGTAAGGCAAGCTTTTACATGCTCGCAATTGCCTCCTTGTCATTGCCTATGTACGTGACTCGCGCCGGGAGAAGCTGAACCATTGCTTTGACCACCCGTGATCTCATTACTGAATCGTGAACATAGTCGCGTGAAAGACATAATGTATTTACATTCGCATATACAATGGGGGTATCTTTAATGCTGACGGCCGGTACCATTCATTCCACTCCCAGGGTTCATCGGAAAGGCTCCGTAATCGCCATCCAGGAATCCGTTGGGCGGTGGAATGTTGAGCGGCATAAACCACGCACTCGACTGTTGGAAATCTCCCATGTAGTTGCCCATACCTTCCAACACCTGCGGTGGATGAGCACCAATGTCTCCCATCGTCTGTTCCCACATGCTTGTTGGCTGATCGCCCATCGATAGAGGTATGAAGGACGAATCGGTCGAGGTCATTGGCGGCCCAGATGTTCCCGCCGACCCGTTGTACCCGAAACTTCGATCCAAATGCGGGAGTAGAGCAGTGTCCGGGCTCGGACCTAAGGAATCGTACGTCTGAGGTGGAAGGATTGGATATAGTGGTTGAGACGGATGCGGACTGAATGGTGAAGGAGCGATCGGCGTCTGTGGTGGTATTGGTGCTATCGACTGAAGGGATCCATCCGGCGAAATACCTGGTGGGAGCACTTGAGGTGGGTGCGGTCGTGTCTGAATTGCCGTTGGTTTGGACTGTCTCCTCGCGGCCTTACGGGATACTTGAAGCGTCCTCGTAGGCGGCGAAAACTTGTCAAAGCAATCCTCCACACTTTGAAGATCCGATTGCTGACCGAACGCCGCCTCCTGGATTGACTCTTCTTTGACTTTCGTCGCAGGGTCTTCATAATCCGTCCCAGATACCCCATTGGGGTACTTCTTGAACCAGTCGCCATACTGGAACAGATTTGAATCGAAACCAGTGGCGGCCGGAGTACCGATGCTTTTCTGTAATGCATGATCGTGATATCTCTTCCATATCTCCTTTAGATTGTCCCCCATAAAGTGAAACAGTCCCCAATACCTCTTCATCTTGCCGAGGTACTTGATGTTGATTTCTAGCTTCCTTTTCGCCGATGCTCGCAGGCGCAGCTGGCTTGAGAACATGTTCCAGATGTGCACCATACTCGACGTGAAGGCGCAATAACCGGCGAAGGGCGCAACTAGATTGTGCTCGGATGCAAGGAGAATCAAATTCGAGATCTGATCGGCTGCCTCCACCGCGATGTGCGCCGAGGTTGACAGGAATTCTTTTGGCATATTATCGGATTTGATGGCGCCGGGAGTGATCGGAATCGCATGACGGTGGAGGAAAAGAAGGACTTGATGGTACGATATGTGCAGGAGCAAAAACTGATTTGCCAGCTTTTCTGCAGCATGATTTGCCAAATTATCGGCTGTGAAGTGCAGGTCTGACGGCAGGGATGCCTTTAGGTCTTCGACTTGCTTTTGCAGATTGCTAAATTGGGATTGAGGATGCCAGAGCTCATGCTGGTCTTTCTCCTTACCACCAAGATTTAGGTACATGATGACCCGTCCCCAGAGTACTATAACGCGTACGATATAGGATGCCACGCCCATGTTGTCCTTTAGCTCGGCCTTCTGCTCAGGACGGAGTGTCGACGTATGCGCCGTTTCATCAGCGAGTGTCTCTACTGGGCCTGGTATTCCGTTCTGAAAGTTGAACTCTTTGGTGGGCAATTGAATTTTGATGTAGTCCTCGGCTCCGCAGGTTGGTCGCTCGGTGCCGGAAGAACTAAATCGGTCCATAAGAAAACAAGCCCACATGGCTCGTCTTCGGATTTCTCGATCGGTTGCGCTGAGCTTGGGACCTGCGTCATCTCTTCGTAGAAGCGGATCATAGTCCAACTCGCGATGGAGCTGTAATGCATATGCCATTCGCATAGCCATACCACAAAACATCCACGAACGCCCGCCTTGGCAAGTACCGAACTCGTGTAGGCCTAAGATTAGGAGGACAGTAAGGACTGTGATGCTAGGTTGATCATAGCTCTTCAGGACTAGTTCTCGTGCGGGCGCAGCCCATTCTTCGCCTCGCAAAAATGCGGGCTCTGAGTTGATCTGTGGATGGGTTGAGAACCTTGCAGCGATTGCGCACACACCCAGAACGAGTAAAGGCGGAGCGGCCCCGGCCCTATGGAGACTTTAGTCGAGAGAGTGAACCAGCTCTTCCAATGCTTACAGACCTCAATCGTCTCATGAAGCTTGGCTTATGGAGGAGAAGATAAGACTGCCCATACAGGCAATCGAAGAACACCTCTGCCAGGTGTTCCTGGATCTCCTGTGAAGGTAATTTGTCGGCCACATCTACGTGACTCTGGTTCTGACTGTGTTCTTGACCCGGAACAGTAGGCTTGCTCGACCGGGACTGTGCCCACGCTTCTAGATCTGGACCAAAAGCCTCTTCCGCCGCTCGTTTCTTTCCGTTGTGGCCTGTGCTTGCAGATCCAGCTGTTGATGGCCGTACGTCTGCCCTTCCTGTCATTGAGACGTTGCTGACCTCATCTGCAGGAAGTATCTTGATGACTCGCTCCTCCATGCGTTTAAGGCGCTTGTCGAGCATTGCCATGTAGTCGGTTCTTGGGGCTGCTTTCCTTGTCGTAACCTTATAGACGCAAGGTATCCTGGACCTCAGGCAATGTTTACATGCGGGTCTCTCACCCGAACATCGAATCTTCTTCCTTCTGCAGGCTATACATGCCAAAGGTAGCCTTTTGCGATCTTTCCCAGCCTTGGTCTTCAGCTCGCTCCATGGCGGGGGCTTCTCGTTCTCCTCCTTGAGAGACACACTCTTCTTACCCGACTTCTTTGCTGGTGGTCGAGTTCTGCTACTCTCTGTATCCTTCAAGGCCAATGCGCGAGAAGCCAATGGACTTGTAGGCTCCCGACGACCGGCTGAATGATTGTTCCTCACCG
>QQTW01000474.1_pt1 | contig 25079 bp, 19 predicted proteins | sample 1904831 | NCBI WGS metagenome assembly QQTW01 (sample SAMN09435610, study PRJNA476489) | Subsurface metagenome, whole genome shotgun sequencing project. | reverse complement strand
CTCGACACACGTCCGGTCCGGACGCCAACCAAGTCCACTCTCCCGAGACCAGCAGGACCACGCTCCCCAGCTGACGGGTCAAATCTTCTCGATCCACATCATGCGTGTCCTCGACCTCGCCCCAGAAGTCCGTCTGCCATCGGACCTCGAGACTGGCCGCCTCAGCGGCCTCTTCGACGCCAAATCTTTTGAATTGGGTTCGATCAAGGTCTTCGCGCAAATGGCGGAAGACCGGGCTCCATTCGACCACCAAGCGTGCCGCAGCCAACAGACCCTTTCCGGCGATGGTCACTCGTTCCAACCCCGCGAGCTCATAAGCGGGTAGACCAGAGATCCATCCCCGGATGACATCCCGCGTCGTCTGGGGTTGAGACGCAGGGACGATGCTGCCGCTCTCACCCACGTGGTGGATTTCGATGCCCGGCCAGACGCGTGATGTCAAGAACGTGATGAGCTGTCGTGCTGTCGTCTTCTGAAGGTCTCGAAGACTTCCATGGCTGTTCGCGCCTTCTGGCTGTTTTAATTTCGACGTGTCATTCTCCGGCGCCCAACATAGGACTGTGTCGGTGTCGAGATATCTGATCATCGTGTTGACGATGTCGTCGCGGACTCGACCATCGCCAGTCTGGTCCATCTCTTTGATGTTTTCCGCCCGAGTAACCAACGATGTCAGCGGGATGAAATGCTGTTTGAGCGCTTGTTGCGCCGTGGTTAAAAGGTCCCATTCCAAGGCGATCGCGGTGGCCAATTGGGGTTTATTTTTCGGGATGGTGAGAATGGACTTGGTTGGCGTCCGGACCGGACGTGTGTCGAGATGTACTTGATAGCCATCTGGTATCGGAATATGGATAATTCAGCAACTGTACTCGGTCCTATCGAGATACAAAGAGAGAGTAGTTGATTGGAAGTTTAGAATACCTGGCACCTCTTTCACACTGACGTCTCTCCAGAACTTCCGTCTCAACCCAAGACCCGTTGACTTTGGCCCGCTCGAAGAAGCCGAGAGCTGCTGAAGCGTTTCATGACGTTCACGACGCCGAGCTATTTGTTCCAAGTACTGTGAAGCTCCGGGCAAGGGTGCTCTGGGGGGAGGTCCTGGGGTGGTCGTCGGCAGAGGTATAGCGGCGCGAGAAGAGCTTTGGTGAAGGCGTTGTCTGGATGCAGGCGTCTCACAACTGACGCGACGAGCGGCCCTCAAGAGCCGCCATAAACATGTAGAGCCCAGTCCGGATGCCATTCTGCAATATCTCACAGTGTTGCTGTCGTGGTTGCTGTATCTGAATCAAAGGTGGAAGAAATATGGTAGACGAGGGCGTGCTTCGTACGAAAATTCCAGCATAGTTTTTCGAGCCCAGTTTCGCCACTCAGAGCCTTAGTATCGACGGCGAAAGTCCGCCAGAACTGCTACCAATATATAGACGAAACTAGCCTTGGATGATACGGTCTTTGATGCTTTGTTTTCCGAGATGAATGCACTCAATTATGAGTCCAATTATGGAGTTTGGTTAGCTAGAGACCCCTAAAACTTGCAAGCTCATTATATGTGCCGAGCGCAGCCAGAGGATATACAGATAGCAAAGACGTAGGGCTGGTAGAGATATCATAGGTATCGCGTAATTACTAGCGAAGGCACGAAGAATATGCTTAACTCCAATAGTTCCATCAAGATGCAAAGACAGATACCCAATCAAAGATATCCTGTATTAACGTACCTTTGCTTACCTCTTTTCCTGGCCGAGTAATGCGTTCAATATTCTCCAAGGCCCTCTAGCGCTCATTCATTATCCTTCGCCATTGTTTCGTACCTGGTGCGCGTTAGCGTGATAAGAAGCCCATAGATTTCCATATAAAAAGGTCTCATCACGTACAGCTTCCCGCGGAAGGCCCATACGCCCCAGTTCCCGCAGCTGATATCTTGCGGGTCGAGGTCGTTCAGGTCCCAGCGCAGACTCCGAAACCGGTTCTCGCCCGGCTCGAGGAGGAGATCATACTCCTTGCCGACTTTGCTCTCCACCCATTTCCGATCCCGCTCCATATCATATTCGGAATATCCAGTCACCAGAATGGGTACCTTGGTCGCCAACAATTGCAGCAGCGTCGGCTCCCACTCGGCCGAACTGCCTGGGTGGCCCAACCCAGGGTGGAAGAGCACAAAACAGTCCAGATACGGGTCGAACGGATGAAAGATGCTGGCCTCGTGCAGGGTCTGATAGTATTCCACATACGTGCTGATCTTCATTTTGGAACCCATATTGTCTTCGACGACCGCCCCGAACGGGTTGGCTGGCGTTCGAGGAGGCAGTGGCAACTCTTTCTCTCGGCCGAGCATGCTCTCAGGGCCGATAAAGATTAGGTGAAAGGAGACACGATGAAACAGGAATGCCAATTGAATCCAAACATTTCGTGGCAATGACGATTCGGCACGTGCACCCAAAACAAAGATTCGCATCGGTGGGGGCCGGGGTTTGATATTCTTGAAGTCCAATCCCTCTCCTTGTCGAGGGGGATGAAGGGAATACCGAAGGGCTGCAATGTGTCAGCCACTATAATGTCGCCAAACATGACGGATCCTACCACTAAAGCTCTTCAGCCCCTCTGGAGTCAGGCGTCCACCGCTGCGGATGTTGTACGGGCTGAGTTCGTTTAAGATGCTCGCAATGGTGGTTGGATAGGTCATCAACCGCGTCACCTGTCGAAGACTCCTCTCATCGTTGACCGCATCAAAGTCTCGGGTGAAGAGAAAGGTGTCCCAATTGGTGAAGTTGACCAGCGCTTCCTCCATACGTTGAGGGGGATATTCAAATTCGGGAAATTCTCGCCCCGATCGCAGATCATGATCATCTTCGTTAATCTGACGGAGCGTCTCACACAGCTGGAGGTGTGCCTCGTAGTCATCGGCCCAGTGTTCCTGCGAGCAGTAGACGGGGATCCCGCAATCCGGGCATTCAAAGTCCACATGAGCGGGTGCTAATTTCGAATTTAGTGATTTGCGTGCCTCGGGGTCGTCTTGATATGTGGGAAGGCGAGTCGGATGGTGATCCGGATGTGGGCAATAAGCATTTCTCTTGATGAAGGCAGCTCTTCGCCTCATGGACGGAATCGGCGAGGCCGAGAAATCATGAAAGAGGTTGTCCGGTTCCAGCACGCGCCTCTCGAGGAGCGGTGCCGTTGCTGCTACTGTACTTGATCGTCGTGTTCCTAGCTTATATCGAGTTGCATAGATTTCTTCTGGTTTGGTTGGCGTTGATAGGCATCGTCGTTGAGAGCAACTTGGAAGGCCGGTCTGGAGAAGCCTACTAGACGGGGGTTGCTGGTGGATCTCCTCTACCGCCAGCCCTGGTCGGATACATGGTTGTCCAAGAACTATACATGCCCGACTCAGCCTTTGATATCCTCGAAGCGTCGTTCGAGAGCCCATCTTTCCAGTTCCGAGTAGTTTGAAGGTTGATGGGATGATGATTGTCGTTGATTCCACTGTTGATGCTTCTTGATGCAATATACTTCGGAGTTTGCCGGACTTAGCATGATCCGGTGGCTCGAGAGCTTTTCCACTCCATCTCCACAATCACCATCAGGATATGCAACATCATCAAGTGCTTAAGATTAATTTGACCAGTTATATGAGATTCTTTTTCGAAGAAACTACTATGATGTGAAATAATCGAAAGCATTGACAAATCAGCTCGAAACTTCGACTGCAGCTTTAACCACCAAATCTTGCAATCATGGCGACGACGTCGTCCATGTTCATGTACTCGCTCACCATCCAGCCTCCATCCGCCATCACGCAAGCCATCCTGGGCCAATTCGCAGGGACCAAGGAGCAGCAGATCGTTACAGCGTCTGGCTCGCGCATCACTCTACACCGTCCGGATCCAGTGCAGGGCCAAGTGAGCGTCGTGCTGTCGCACGATGTATTCGGTATCATTCGGACCTTGGCGGCTTTTCGGCTGGCCGGTAGTAACAAGGGTGAGTCTCTATCTGAGCAATCAGGCCAAAGCATTTAGTGATTGTGGACGCGCGGCGGGCAGCTCGACCTTCGTGAGCGGTGTAAACTGCATTGCTGCCTCGCTCGACCGGCCATAAGCGCATGGAAAAGAGCTTTGCTGAGTGCTGTCTAGACTATATCATCATCGGGTCGGATTCGGGGCGGATCACGATCATTGAATATGTTCCAGCGCAAAATAAATTTAACCGACTCCATTTGGAGACATTTGGAAAGTCGGGGATCCGGCGGGTCATCCCCGGGCAATATCTCGCCGTGGATCCAAAAGGACGAGCGTGCATGATAGCGTCAGTCGAGAAAAATAAACTAGTGTATGTATTGAACCGGAATGCGCAAGCGGAGTTGACAATCTCCTCGCCACTGGAAGCGCATCGACCGCAGACGTTGATGTTCGCCATGGTGGCGCTCGATGTCGGCTACGAGAACCCCGTCTTCGCGGCCCTGGAGGTCGATTACAGTGAATCGGATCAAGACCCGACCGGGCAGACGTACGAGCAAATTGAGAAGTCGTTGGTGTACTATGAACTGGATCTGGGGTTGAATCATGTCATCCGAAAATGGTCCGACGTCGTCGATCGGAGTGCGACGACATTGTTTCAAGTTCCCGGAGGAGCCGATGGACCGAGCGGTGTGCTGGTCTGCGGAGAAGACAATATCACTTATCGACATGCGAATCAGGATGCCTTCCGGGTGGCCATTCCCCGGCGTCGTGGCGTGACCGAGGATCCCCAACGAAAGCGATACATCACGGCGGGGGTGATGCACAAGATGAGAGGAGCGTTCTTTTTCCTGCTGCAGAGCGAAGACGGCGACTTGTTCAAGGTCACGTTGGAGATGGTGGAAGATGCCAACGGCCAGCCGACGGGCGAGGTGAAGAGACTTCGAATCAAGTACTTTGATACGGTGCCCATCGCGACGAGTCTGTGCATCCTCAAGAGCGGGTTTTTGTTTGTGGCCAGCGAAATGGGCAATCACCATTTCTACCAGTTCGAGAAGCTGGGTGACGATGACGAGGAGAAAGAATACAACAGCGACCAGTTTCCGGCCGATCCGACCGAGCCCTACACGCCCGTGTATTTTCATCCTCGAGCCGCCGAGAACGTCAACCTGGTCGAAGTGATCAACTCGATGAATCCCATCATGGACTGCAAAGTCACCAACTTGACCGAGGAGGACGCGCCCCAGATCTATTCCATCTGCGGTACCGGTGCACGAAGCTCGTTCCGGACGCTCAAGCACGGCCTGGAGGTTTCTGAGATTGTCGAGTCGGAGCTGCCAGGCGTGCCGTCCGCGGTCTGGACGACGAAGTTGACGAGGAATGACGAATACGATGCGTATATTGTCTTGTCCTTCTCCAATGGCACCCTGGTGCTCAGCATTGGCGAGACAGTGGAAGAGGTCACCGATACCGGTTTTTTATCTTCTGCGCCAACGTTGGCCGTGCAACAGCTGGGAGAGGACGGCCTGATCCAGGTGCATCCGAAGGGCATCCGACATATCCGTGCGGATCGTCGGGTCAATGAATGGCCGGCGCCTCAGCATCGCTCCATCGTGGCTGCCACGACCAACGAGCGTCAAGTGGCCGTCGCGCTCAGTTCGGGCGAGATTGTCTATTTCGAAATGGACACGGACGGGTCGCTGGCCGAGTACGACGAGAAGCGCGAGATGAGCGGGACGGTGACCTGTTTGAGTCTCGGGGAGGTGCCCGAAGGACGTGTTCGCAGCCAGTTTTTAGCAGTTGGATGCGATGACTCGACGGTTCGCATTCTCAGTCTGGACCCAGACTCGACCCTGGAAAGCAAGTCGGTCCAGGCGCTCACTTCGGCTCCGTCGGCACTATCGATCATGGCCATGGCCGATTCGACCTCGGGAGGATCAACACTGTATCTTCACATTGGGCTTTACTCGGGTGTGTATCTCCGGACGGTGCTCGACGAAATCACCGGCGAGCTCTCGGACACCCGGACGAGGTTCCTGGGCCCGAAGCCCGCCAAGCTGTTTCGAGTGTCGGTCAAGGGTCAAACAGCGGTGCTGGCCCTCAGCTCACGACCCTGGCTAGGGTATTCGGACAGTCAGACGAAAGCATTTATGCTGACGCCGCTGAGCTATGTCGGACTGGAGTGGGGCTGGAACTTTAGCAGTGAGCAGTGCACCGAGGGGATGGTGGGCATCCAGGGGCAGAACCTACGGTACGTCTGTATATATTCCCTTTCGGTCACTTTTTTTCCTGCAGCAATGATGATCACGTAGTGGTATTGCAGACGTTACGATGCTGAAGAACCAAAATTTATCTCCAATTGTTCCTACTGATGCTGCCCGCGTTCCTGTTATTTACTCGGCTAGAACAATGTAACCATAACTAACATAATACAGAATCTTCACCATCGACAAGCTCAACGAAAACCTCCTCCAAGAATCGATTTCGTTGGCCTATACACCTCGTCGCTTCGTTCGACATCCAGACCAGTCCTACTTCTACGTGATTGAGTCGGAGAATGGCACGCTCTCGCCGTCGACCAAGGCGCGTCTGCTCAATGACACAGAGGCAGTCAATGGAGACGCCGCAGTTCTCCCTCCTGAAGAATTCGGCTATCCACGTGGCAAGGGCCACTGGGCGTCGTGCATCCAAATAGTTGACCCCATCACGACCAAGGACACGCTGCAGCGGATCGAGCTCGAGGAGAACGAAGCGGCGGTCAGCATCGCCGCCGTGTCCTTTGCCAGCCAAGACAACGAGACATTTTTGGTTGTCGGCACGGGCAAAGATATGGTTGTGAGTCCGCGCTCATCCAACGGCGGATTCATTCACGTCTACCGCTTCCTCGAAGACGGCAAAGAGCTGGAATTCATCCACAAGACGCGAATCGAAGAGCCACCCTTAGCTCTTCTTGCCTTCCAAGGTCGTCTCGTCGCGGGCATCGGCAAAGATATCCGCATCTATGATCTCGGGATGAAACAACTCCTCCGCAAGTCTCAAGCGCAAGTCGTACCCAATCTCGTCGTCGGTCTACAAACGCAAGGCAGCCGGATCATTGTCAGCGACGTGCAAGAGAGCGTGACCTACGTCGTCTACAAGTTCCACGAAAACCGCTTGATTTCATTTGTCGACGACGCCATTTCGCGCTGGACGACATGTATGACGATGGTCGACTACGAGACCGTCGCGGGGGGTGACAAATTCGGGAATCTGTGGTTATTACGCTGTCCCGAAAAAGCCAGCGAGGAAGCCGACGAGGAAGGATCCGGCGCCCATCTCGTCCACGAGAGACAGTATCTCCAGGGTGCTCCGAACCGGTTAAATCTCATGTGTCATTTCTTCCCACAGGACATTCCAACGAGTCTTGTCAAGACCCAACTCGTTGCTGGAGGAAGAGATGTCCTCCTCTGGAGTGGTCTGCAAGGGACATTGGGGATTCTTGTCCCGTTCGTCAGCAGAGAGGATGTCGACTTCTTTCAGACCCTCGAACAACATCTACGGAGCGAAGATGCCCCCCTGGCCGGAAGAGATCATTTGGCGTATCGCAGTTATTATGTCCCTGTCAAGGGCGTGATTGATGGCGATTGTAAGTTTGATGTTCCTAGTATCCCGAACCCTTTCCCAACATAGCATACATCTCCCAATGCTTCCCTTTCCTCTAATCTTCCCCTATCTCCCAATCCTCTCCCATCCCTCCCCTTGTTCTCCCTTTCGCAATGCCGGCAGGGACAAACAAACCATGTTCGACTCGCGACGCTGGACGAAGTCACAATTGACAGTGCCATGATCCGCAATCCACCATAGCCGAGGAAATCAAGAAGCTAACCGAGTGATAATGGTGACGATTAGTATGCGAACGATACTCTCTCTTGACTACAGATAAGAAACAAATGATCGCCGGTGAACTCGATCGGTCGGTCCGAGAGATTGAGCGGAAAATCTCGGTCAGTTGTGATTTATTTTCCCTTTGCGTTTCTTCCCTACACTGCTCTCACTCGCATGCTTTTCTACTTCTTTTTGCGAAAGTTGGCAGCAGAAACGATGGTCCAGTTGCTCGGCGAAATTGGTGGGACACTGGACCGTCATTTCTGCTGTTACCTATCGTATGCTGCTGCTGCTCTCGTCTCACTCGCATGTGTCTTTCGGTTGGATATCCCACTCTGGGAAGATTGGATATTATTCTTGGTCACAACCGCATGCTGACGATTAGTTTAATTATCATCAGGATATGCGCACTCGAGTCGCATATTAAGCTGGACTACGGACCCTTTTCCACCTCGGTGAAGTGGGAGACTGGGTTAGTTAGTGGGGGCCTAGATACAGCACTTGCCACGAGAGCTTGAACCTAAGATGAATCCGTTCGTGAATCGAGCAATGAATGGAATGGGTTGGTTACAGTAGTTTGACCCGATCTCGACCACAAAGTCTGTCTACCCTACGCAACAACGGCCCCAGTCCAGGGCACTATTTTCGGTGGAAATGCAAAGAAGGTCCAACATTGATGGGCCCATTGAGAATGAACCAACCGAACGAACACTTCACGTTAACATTCGAACGTGATTTGCTTTCTGCCTGACATACCTTGGCGCCGCCTGGACTTCATGCTATAGCAGTGTTGTGTTCTGTTCTGCTCTCCGTCAGCCACATGCTATTGAGCCACGTCCGCAAACAGACGAGATATGGTATATGAAAGGGAGCAGTAATAGTAATAGTAAACTCTTGATAGAGGTATTGATTCAATCTGCCCTCCTCTGGTCCACCCACCTAACCTAACCTAACGCTCTTCCATGCATTCGCTATCGTTTGGACTATCTATCTAGGAAGAGTAGAGAGGATGCGGAGAGAGATTACTATTTACAGTGCTACTCGCTCGCTCGCTCTGGGGCGCTGATACTAATGCTAATTCTGACTTCGAATACGCACTGGGCTGAATAGACCTCGAGCTAGACCGGGGGGTAAAGATGTGGATGGCGATGGAAGGGATGCTCGGGTGTTAGTTAGTGAACGGCCGATGAGCCTGGGCTTAAGCTGGTTGCTCATTCCCACTGACGGCATGATCAGATGTACGAGTAACACCATCATCGGGTCCCACCGCTGCTTGACGTCCCTCTTCAGGCCCATTCCCATTCGCATTCCCTGGCACCAGACCACCATTGCCAACATTCACTCCCTCGCCGTTATCGTTGCTGTCGTAAAGCGTCGATTCGGATCCTTGTCGGCCCTGTCGGCCCTGTCCTTGTTGCTGGTTCGTTCCAGTGGTCCCTTGCTGTTCATTCCCATTTCCGCTTTCCGGCTCTTGCTGTCCTTCCTGCTGAATACCATTCACCCCACCGGTATCTCCACCCTCACCATCCCCACCACCAGCAATAACCTCCCTCACTGCATCTCTCGCCGCTGCAGCCGCCGCGGCATCTCTCGCGGCAATATGTCGTTCGCCCACCCCCGGTACGAGACTCGCAAGGAAGACAACAATCGCTCTCTCCACCCCTCGCAGTCGCTCGACAAGCCATCCCCGCCGTCGTTCCGCGGCACGTTGACGAAGGAGTTGAGCGGCCGCTTGGACTGTATCGATTTGTTGATTCGTTGTATTGGTAGTTGGCGTTGCGCCGGGATTATTATTATTCCCGTTGTTGTTGTTGTTGTTCCCATTCTCATTATCGTTGTTATTGTTACCAGCATTTCCAGCGGGAGGAGCAGCTCCAGCCCCAGCCCCGCCTTCCCGTTGTCGATGACGACCACCAGGTGGGGGAGCATCAGCTAGCGGTAAAATCCCCTCCAGATGACGCTGAATCGGACCCCACAGCGCGTTACGCAATCCACCGAGATATCCCGCTTGAGCGAGGAAGAAGACCGCAGTGCTGAGCACGATGAGGACCGTTCGACGCCAGCTGCTCCCGCCTGTAAAAAAGAACAGAAAACCCAGGAGACGCACGAGCAACCAGAGATGACCTCCGAGGGGAAGTAAGAGGCGGAGTAATTCCCGGACTTGATTCTCTTCTTGAGCTTGAGCCTGCTGCGCCTGTTGTTGTTGTTGTTGCTGTGCCTGCTGGACGTCCTGCGGCTGTTGTGGCTGGGGTTGTTGGGCTGCGGGTTGTTGTTGCTGGGTTGCACCTGCGGCAGCTGGAGTTTGAGGAGCCGATGGATGAGCAGCTGGCTGGGGAAACATCCCACTTAGATGATGCGGGAGAACGCCGCCAGGGACGTGTAGACCATGCATGAAATGCTCCGGGAATGGTTGCTGGAAGGTGGTAGGCATCGTGAAATTCTGATAATGACCGGGATATGCGAACGGATGAGCAGCCATCATCGGCTGCATCGGTCCAGTAGGATTGGTCGTGTAGAGGCCCATCGGGGAGGATACGAGACCGTATGGCCCCGTTGGAGAAGAGAGGAGGTAGACCGGTGCGTAGCTGCTCGATTCGGGATATCCCGCGGCAGCGTCGCTCGAGCCTTGGATCGAAGGAGGTGCTGCTGTGGACGAGTACATGTCGATGTTATGCGGACGACCACGACCATAGTGATGTCGTCCATGATGACCGTGACCATGACCTTCACGTAATCCCGTCGGAGTCGATTCCCGTCGCGGGTTACTATCCAAGTCCGCCATGAGGGCACGTAACGCGGTTGACGCTTCGCTCAACAGGTGCAGCGAGGGGACTTGATCTCTCCGTGCCAGAGTCTCCATGTAATTCAGGTGGTGACGCAACAGATCCGCCTGAACCCGACGCGGTTCATGCGGCGGTGGCACGCTGTAGCCGGGAGGCATTCTCCGGGGTGTTGGCCCACTCCTCGGAAGTGCTGGTTGAGGGACTCCTGCTGGTGGCATTTGCATCTGATGACTCGGAAGAGCACTTGACGGTATCGACGGAGCACCGGTGTTCAAAGCTTGGGCCGCGTTTGTTTGAACTGGGCCGCCATGCCCGTTGGGCGGATTGTTACCACCAGGAACACCACCCGGCATACCGGGGTAGTACAGCGAGGCAGGAAATTCCATCGTCGTCTCGTTGACCGTCACCTGCCATCGTTGTCCGTGCGGAACTTGCGTCTGCCGAGTATGTACCGTGGCCATGCCTGGTGCCGCTGGGACTCCATCACGATGGCGATGTTCTCCGGACTGATGGTTGCGACGCGTCCCCGTAGCGTCTCGTTCCCCAGCGTTGCGGGCGAACGTTGTGGGAGCCATATTAGGTCCCCCTCCCCCTCCGTGCCTTCCCGCGGCTGCTCTCACTCGCTGTTGCTGATTGACGTGCTGCTGAAACACCCGCTGGGCATGTGCTTGAGCCGCATTGGCCTCATTGTTAGAGTTGGAGTTGGTTGCGGGTATTGATGTGGCTTGCGTTGCCTGAAGCTGCTGCAGCTCCGCTGGTGTCACGAGTTGAGGGAATGGATATGGGGGTGGCTGACCGAGTCCTGCCAGTTGATGGTGCTGCAACAGATGCTGTAGATGTTGAGGAGGAATGCCCTGTGGGAAGGGTAAAGCCGGTTGAGGGTGCGGCGCCGGTGGCACAACGGGGTGAGCGTCTGCTGCTGGCGCCTGCTGCTGCTGACCGGGTGGCGGATGAGGAGTTGTTGAAGGCGGAGGTACTGACGCCGGTCGATCATCCGAGTTGGCATTGGTCCTGCCCGGCTCCGATCGCGACTGCGCCATTGACGGAGGCATCAGGCCTGATTCAGGTCGAAGCACCAGATGCAAAGTCTGCGAGGGTGACTCGTCGAGCTGTAGCCCATGTCAGTGAGTGAAGAGATGAGGGAATGAGTGAGATGAAAGTCAACATGGAAAAGTACGCACCGTTCCCTGACCAAAGACGCTGCTCATCGCCTCATTGGCATCGGCCAGCATTCGCCCTCGGTGAATGAGTCTCTGTCGATGTGCGCTTGGCTTGGAGGGGACTGCATCCTGGATGCGCCGCTTGAGTTCGCCGACAGTAGTGGACCGTTGAATGGATGTCAACACGAGCGGACTGGGTATCTCTGTGGATGGGGAGATGATGCGGATGGAAAATGCGCCATCTGCTGCAGACGATACTGGCTGGCTCTCGGGCCTGGCATCATCAGGCGCCTGGTTCGAGGCCATGATGCCTGTTACGTCCAAGCTGGTGGAGTTCGAAGTCCCGGACAACTATGGCCAAGACATGGTGAGATCAGACGCTGATGACCGAGTGAGGGCGAAAATGAGAACCGAGGAGGATATGTCCGCGAAGAAGTATTGTATCGTGATCTTTGAAAGAAAATAAACAAGGGGTATCATAACAACCGTCCGGGGTGATGTTGTGCTCTTCTTTGTTCGGGCGAGGTGGCCAGAGGTGAGCTGTCAACACCGAACTGTCAACAAATCCCGGTGGAAAGGTACTTTGTACTTTTCAACGTCCCGGGCCGCACCCACCCCATGTGATGATGACATCCAGTAGCTCTTCCCAGATATAATCGAGAGCTTCACAAGATTTTTCCCAGCATGTAAGGAGCATTCGAAGAGCCCACAATATTGCTTGAAGACGATGGCGCAACTCATACGCCCTGCGCATTGCTGCCGCCTTCCAACCAGAGCCCAATATGTAAGAAATCTCAATCGACCTTCCATCCCATATGCGCCTGCAACTCGACGGAAACTCTCCTCGACTGCACGTCATGGCGAGCAGCAGCAGCAGCAGCAGCAGCAACATCACCAGCATTATCAAGAACCGTTTCGAACAAGACTGAGAAAAGCGCTGCGAAATACTAAAGTGGAATGGCGCCCCATACCGGTGGGCCTAGGCATTGGCTTCTTGGGTGCATTACATTTCTACCGTGTAAGACGGAGGGAACGACAGAAAGAGGAAGAGCAGTTGCGACTGGCCAAGGAGAATGGTGATGCTGGTGATGGCGGACCAGGAAAGCGCAAACGCAAGAGACGTATCAGACCCAGCGGCCCATGGTTCGTTGAATATGTTCATATAGATATATGTATTGTTGGCGGCCAGAGCTGACTGTTATATCATTATCATTCGTAGGCAAGTGCAAGCCATGTATATTCTGCCCCTCAAAGCGATTTCACGCGTCTGGGGTCGTTTCAATGAACTCGAGATACCGGTCTTCTTGCGAGTACCAGGTTTCAAACTATATGCATGGATTTTCGGTGTAAAGTGCGCTGTTCGCTCTATAAAACCTCGATTACTCTGCTAAGATTTACCTAGTCTCTCGGAGGTTGCTGAGCCGGATCTACGTACATATCCCAATCTGGCCACCTTCTTTTATCGGACCTTGAAACCAGGATGCCGACCTCTGGACCCGAACCCGAATGCTCTTTTATCTCCCGCCGATGGTCGGGTCCTGCAGTTTGGCAGCATCGAGCGAGGGGAGGTGGAACAGGTCAAGGGCATGACATACAGTCTGGATGCCCTGCTTGGGTCGGTTGATGTAGGAATCTCGACCAATCCGCAAGCGCCCAGCAACATCTTCAAATCCGGGGGATCACAATCCGATCCCAAAAGACCACCGGTTAACGAGGGCGATGAAGACAAGATTGGCTCCGAGGAAGAATTCGCACGGGTTAATGGAATCTCCTATACGTTGCCGGATTTATTCTCGGGTCCATCTCATCACGTCCCGGAAGACGCACTGACCGATGCATCCACCACTCCAGCCCCCTCATCCGAGGCCGAGGTGAGCGCCGATCTGGCGCGGGGAAACACCACGCTACCTTGGTACGCCCGGATCACGTCTCAGAACAACACCGCGCTGTACTATGTCGTGGTATATCTAGCCCCAGGAGACTACCATCGATTCCATTCGCCCACGGCGTGGGTGGTGGAGAAACGACGACACTTTGCCGGCGAGCTGTACAGCGTCTCGCCGTATCTGCAACGCATGCTGCCCGGATTGTTCACTCTCAACGAGCGAGTCGTCCTGCTGGGTCGATGGCGCTGGGGATTCTTCAGCTTCACCCCTGTGGGTGCCACAAATGTTGGGTCGATCAAGATCAACTTTGATCGTGAGTTACGCACGAACAGTCTGTTGACTGATACGGCTGCGGATCGTGCAGCCGAAGAGGCCGCCCGTCATGGCGAGACGTATGCAGGCTACGTGGAGGCCACTTACAAGCATGCCAGTCGAGTGCTGGGCGGACATGCCTTGAAACGCGGGGAAGAGATGGGAGGATTTCAGCTCGGCAGCAGCATCGTGATGGTCTTTGAAGCCCCGGCAGCAAAGGACGAGAGCGAGGATGGAACCGAGGAGAAGCAACGGCAGAAGGGTGGTTGGCATTGGGCGATTGAGCAGGGCCAACATGTGAAAGTAGGGCAAGCTTTAGGCTGGGTAGAAGAAGCATAGATTACTGGAGAGCATCTTCTAAATATGTAAATCAATCTTGTATGATATCTGTTAAATACCATTATGCAGCGCTTTCCGACGAGCTCAACAGAGCCATATACTGTAACGTCTACAGTCTTCATATGTGAACATAACAAACTAAACTCCGAAGGGTTATATATTTGAATTTAGCAATTTTCAGTCACATACGACCATACCTTGTAGAAAACTGGGCATCCCGTCCGATCTGCCTTACATAAGCTACAATGGGGCGGATTAGTAGTTGGGTCGGTGACGACCAGCGAATCCCCGCTGTTGTATGTTTTTGCATTTTTGGCATTTCTTTCTTATTGTCATTATTCAACAACTTAATGGACGGTGCATTATTCGACCTGGGTATAGACATGATCTATTCGTACATCATCGACCACGCTGAGTGGACGTCCACACGTGGACGTCTTCAACCCAACGCTCATATCGAGTGTTATGGGAGTAGTTGACAAATACCCGCCATAGAGCCATTGAAAGATTCATGGCGAAGGAAATCTATTCAACAATGACAATACATCCCTCCCTGCCACCAAAACTATTCATCGAAGCTGTTCTTCCTTTCCCTCATGTAGCCAGAAAATGGCCAAGCAGCCAGGAGCGTGGAACCCGCCCAGCAAACGACCCATTCACCAAGAATGTTTCCATCGAAGACCTCATTCCGTCATGTCCCAACTTCTAATTACGACAGGCACCCAAGGGGTTGACGTGATAGTGGCCATCGTACTCAAATGAAGTTGAGGTATTCATCTTGTCTCGTGCGAGCGTCCTCATGTTTTAATATGCGGCTGCTGCATCCAACTCTAGATCAACCGTAAAGGGAAAAGGTTGATCGAGTAAGGCCAGAGACAGTTTTGTAAAAAAGATATTGATCTTCACCTGGATGGTAATGTGACGAGACGGCAGTGAAAGAGTAGGACATATATCTTAGAAATCCAATGCTACTGGAGGATTGAAGGGGAGCCTAGATAGCTGATGATACTGACAAGTTTGATGCTTGTCGCTTTCATGGACTTTTAGGAATATATCGAAGCAATATAGAATGGAAGTATATATAGCAGTGGAATGCTATTTTGTGTTTCCCTCTGGTTCATCCAGGTGAAGGTCTTGCTGCTGAGCTTGTGAAGTCTGCGATTGAGGCCGGGAAAGCTGAGTCCGTGGATTCTCGGGCAGGCCAGGATATCCTTCGGCTGAACAAGTGATTTGTGGATCAACTCGTTCTTCTCAGCTGTAAAGAGATATCAATGAAGAAGCATACCTTTGCTTCTCCAGATGTTCCATCTTGGTTGAATGCCAAAATCGACACAGGAGATGACGGGAGGGCGGATGTTGTCAGCGCAGAATAGACTTCAGGGCGGCAAGCGCGGCCGGATGTTCATCAACTCCATCGCCGTCATCACGCTCGCGGTGAAACTCTGCCACCACCATCGTTGCGCTGGCGATGATGAATATCAGCGGAGTTGGTCTGTTTACATTTATTAGACAATTATAGAATATGGATAATTCAAGATCATACGATAATCTTCTTAGATATTCACTGGCCACTTACAGTCGGGTGACGGAGGATTGAGTCTCAAACTTTTCCCAGTTCACCCTCGTCGCGCTGGTGACGGAGGCCGACTTTCCACCGTCACAGTCGCGACGAAGGGTCCGTCCATATGGTCAACGAATTTGTGGACGCAGCACTTACAGAAGTGGTCAAATTTTTATCGACCATCTACCCCTACCTTCGTCACACTGGTGACGAAGGATCGGTTTTCTTTTACCATTGTCACCCGCCACGAAGGATGTCCTTCCATTGGTTCGAAAGCTTGTACTGCAAGCTTGCCATCAGCTCCAGCACTGAAGCCATGGTCTTGTAGTGGCCATATTGAGATGACGCCTGCCAGCCCTCGGTGGAAGAACCCTAGTGAAGAGGCATACTTGTCAAGTGCGGACACCTCCATGTCCATATCAATTCAGCCCACCAGTTGTGCAGGACCGACAGGGGAGCTGTCCATGTCTCCACAATCAATTCTGAACTGGCCTGGCGTGTAGTCTATCTTATAGACCAGTAGTAAAGTTCGTCCGAACTCACACCAGTCGTCTTTGTGGCCATCGGCACACGTCCGTCTCCGGCGCCGGCATTATAGCACCGTCAACAGCGACCTTGTTGACCCCCGCTCACATAGATGACCACTTGGTCATCATCCCTCTCTTCCACTTTTTCCTCCATCTTTCCACATCTTATGCGCTTCTTCCTGTAGTTCTAATCGAACTGAACAGACAAGATGGCGCGACTTCGATCCCTGAATGTCTCTGGCCTTCAACGGACGGTCCAATCCTCGGTACTAGGTCTCACCCTCGGCGTGGTCGTCGCCGCGCTGTATCGATATTTTGTCATCGGTATGTGCCACCAGCTAATGCTAAACCTGCTCCTATGAGTCCGGGTATCACTCACGTTCAATTGCCAGACGTTCATGATCCTTTCAAGTGTGGGGCGCTCCTCTACCGTGGCCGCTGGTTGGACCCGCCCGAAGATAGTCATGCCGTCCCGCTCAAGAACTGGCAACCTCCAGGCTGTATGGTGCATCCGTACAGCTCCAATGACATTACCGCCTGTCTGGACTCGAAGCGAGTCGTCTTCGTGGGCGACTCCACCGTTCGACAGGCCTTCTGGGCCACGGCCACGAAGCTGAGTCCGGCCATTGCAAGAATCGACCAAGCTCAGGCGGAACGTCATGCAGATGTCCGCTTTATTCAACGGGGTGTCAGTCTGGAGTTCATCTGGGACCCATTCCTGAACTCGTCCAGACTGCAGGAGGAGCTGCAAGCTTACAAGAGAGGGACGCCCGACGTCAATTTACAGAAAAGTTTGCACATGAATCGACCAGAGAAGGAGAGTGCATCGCTGCTGCTCATCGGCGGAGGGCTGTGGTTCGCGAGTTACGTGGAAGTTGATTCAGTCGAGCAATTCAAAGCCGCCATCGACAATGTGGTTGGATATATGCTCCCGGACGATCAAGCCTTCATAGAAAGAGAAGGGAAATCCTATGGTCGAACAACGGGCGCTGGGAACTCCCTGCTGCTGGCTCCCGTGCAGGGCCCGCGCTACGAGTCGCTATCACCTGAGCGATCCAAGATTACACGGGACAAGGTCGACCGGATGAATGAGTATCTACGGCAGCTCTCCGCTCTTCAAGGGGTCGACGTGGTCTGGAGTTTCGATCTGATGCTTCACCGACAACAATCAGCTCTGGATAACAGCGGCATTCACGTGGTTGACAGCGTCGCCAACAAGCGTGCCGATGTGCTACTCAACCTTCGATGCAATGCCGAAGGTGAGGGACGTGGTGGTCTAGTCTATCCGTACGATCGGACGTGCTGCAGCAACTATCGACGTCCAGGGCCGGTGCAGTGGTTTTGTCTGACTGGTGGAGTAGCAGTCCTGCTGAGCATCTACGTTTTCAAGATTTGGACATGGTGGAATCAGCGTCGAGCAAGTCGATCGTCTCGCGGGCCGGTCTATCAAAAGCTGCCGTCTCGGAAAGTCGGTCAAGCCCTGGTTGTCTTCTGGCTGGCCCTTTGTTTCTGCTACTGTGCGGACCGCAGTCAAATGTTCAACAAGCTGCACAAGCAGTTCTCGTGGAAAGAGTTTAGCATCCTGTCCGGACTTGCCACGGCACTCGGACTGCTCTCAATCCGTCGGTCCAAGGCTTCATCCTCGTCAAAACTCAACGACCTCAAGACCACCAACATCCCAGACCAGCCATTTCTCTCCCGCGACCAGACAGACGAATGGAAAGGCTGGATGCAGTTTATCATCCTCGTGTACCACTACACGGGCGCGTCCAAGGAGATTGGCATCTACCGGGTCGTGCGCCTACTGGTGGCGTCCTACCTATTTATGACCGGCTTCGGACACACAGTCTTCTTTCTCACGAAGAAAGATTATTCGTTCCGACGAGTTGCGGCCGTGCTGGTCCGCTTGAATCTTCTCAGCTGTGCATTACCATACCTCATGCGGACGGATTATCTATTCTATTACTTCGCCCCGCTGGTTACTCTCTGGTTCATCATCGTCTACGGCACGTTGAGGATATATCAATCTCGGAACGACGACCTCAGATTCCTCCTTGGGAAAATCGTCCTTTCCGCAGTTCTAGTCACAGCATTTATTCATATCGAGGGCCCACTCGAGATGCTCTTCACCCTGCTCCGACACACCTGCCGCATCGAATGGGATGTCCGCGAATGGCGTTTCCGCGTCTCTCTCGACATGTTCATCGTTTACATCGGGATGCTTAGCGCGATGGTATTCCTCGAATTAACCTCGAAACCCCTCCTTGCCGAACAAAACTGGTTTCACAGGATGATCCGCGCAAGAGGACGACTTCTCCACGCCGTGTCCGTGGTCATCTCGATCATCGTCCTACCTTCCTACTGGATCGTCACCAGGCACCATAGTACCAAAAAGGTGTCTAATGCCTGGCATCCCTACATATCGTCTCTACCAGTCCTGGCATTCATCATCCTGCGCAACGCCCATCGTCATCTCCGCAATCGACACTCGATAGTCTTCGCCTGGTTGGGCCGCTGCTCGCTTGAGACATTTACATTGCAGTTCCATATCTGGTTAGCGGGTGATACAAAGGGGTTATTGAACATCGGCGTGTTCGGCGAAGAGGGTGTGGGCAGGTGGATCGAATTCGCGATGCTCACGGCTGTGTTTTTTTGGGTTAGTCAGTGCATGGCGACCGCGACGGGGACATTGACGGAGTGGATCATTGGTGGTAGTGGTGGTGGTGGTGGAGGTGGTGAACAGCATTCATCTTCATCCACTTCTCGTCAGAACGGAGCAGCAGCGGCGATCATCCGTAACGGGAATGGTCCTTCGGGAGCCGTTCAGATGAGGGTTGTTATCGATCAGAACGGTGGTAGTGGTGGAGAAAAAGGGGGTAGCTCACAAAATGGATCCAGCTTGAAATGGTTCAGATGGGTTTCGGGGCAAGGAATAGCTCCGAGCTTCGGGAAAGATTTACGTATTCGGGTCGTGGGGATGTTGATGATGTTGTGGATTCTGAACGTGGTAAGTCCATACTCAACCAACCTCCTCCTGGGCCCCCTTTCTTTGATTTTCCTACCTCATGGACAGGCTAGATTTCCTTACTAGCTCGACCAAGAAGCCGAGTATTGAATGGAAACAGGATTATGGAAAGCTAATCCCATACACTGGTCAGGTCTACACCTAACTAGACTACACCGCTACTCTCATCTCATCTGACTTTGTGTGCGAATAAGCTATGAAGTGAATTGAAAACGAGCTCTCTGAGTTTTCTTCTTTGATGGTTTCAGCAATGTGATCTAGCAAGTAGTTGGCTTTGCCATGCTGTCCTTTCCCATATGATGACTCCCTTGTTTGCTGTTCTCCCTCTCCTCTTTGCTATGTAATTCTCGTCGACTTAGCCAGTGGGCGAATAGACTGCAGTAGTAGAGCTAAAATCAAATTTAAATGGTATTTTTCAGTCTAATCGCTTTTCCAGTATGCTGTTACTAAAACCACCGTTTCTATAAAATACGAAAGTGCCGTTACTCCTCACCCATTCTCTGTCCATCTATCATGAACCCACTTACTTCCTAAATTACCAACCAAGAAACATTGACTCGATACTTACAGTGAGATTTCCCATTGTATGTAGGGTACCACGCGGATGACGAAATAAACGGAACAGCCCAGTAGTAACCGCTTCATCATCCTTACGACGAATGAGCCAACCATCATCGGGCTGATGATGGTGATAGCCTATCTTTCATCGGACTGACGATGATGATGAAGATTACCCAGCCTTCATTGGGCTTACAACGATGATAATTACGCACCTCTTTTCATTGCCGTCACTGCTGAACTGTTCCGTTTATTTTGTCACCCGCGTGGGTACTCTAGATACGGTAGGTTTTCACTGTCCGACCGATATACCGCAGTCCTCCAACATCCCTCCGTCGGCCTATCCGATCAAAGTTTCGAGCCCGAGGACTTAAATCTCACGCTGGTGTTGAAAGAGGAGGTGGTAGACAAGGTGTTATTGAAGAACGATTCATCATTCGAGAAAGACCTAAGCATTTCCCTTTCAACAATCAATCAATCAATCCATCATCTTTCTTCCTTGCGTCCATCTACTATGTATGCAACGACAGATTGCCTGCCTTCTTCATATCTAGCGAACGAAGGAAGCAAGTGGGCTTGGAAATACCCGCTCAGATGATATAGCGAGACAAGGGAAGAAAGAGTATAGATCGATCAATCATGGATCTCCGAATTTCCTAGGGTATCATCAATGAAAAGTAAACGTATATTCAGCACCGTTCCCAGGAGGGTCAAAACAGGATCATCGAATAAGTGGCCGCGAGGAAAGAGGGGATACAACCCCTAAGAAAGGAAGACTGAAGACGTAAATTTGAAGGAAGAAATAGTACTGTGGTACGATAAAAGGAGTAAGTGAAGATAAGTAAGTGAAATAAACGTACCATCCCCTCTCCCCACCATTCTTCAAGAATGTACAATCGCTATTCCTCACGCAGGTCCAACCACCTTTTATTCCCTTTCCGTTTTTCCACTCGATTTTCTCTTCCTCGTACGCATTCTTCTTCTTGCCACTCTCCTCTTTCCCTTCCTTCCCTTCCTCCTCTCTAGTAGTATCCCTTCGTCGAAATTCCGACAATCCACATGTAAACGCCCCAAAATCTCTCTCCTCGACATCCTTGGGCATACGTCCCGTCAACACCCTCCCCAATGCAATCAACGTAGCGGCATGCGTGCATATCAATACCGTCTTTGGATTGTCTGGTTCGGAATCCAGTATGGTAATGATATCGTGGATGGTTCGGGCGACTCGGTCGTGAAGTTGCGGTATGGATTCTCCTCCCGAAGCGGGGAAGAAGAAAGGGAAGTATGAAGTGGAGTAGAAAGGGAATAGTTTGTTCAGCGTCCCCGGAGAGGCGGCGGCGGGGTGGGAGAAGGGTGCTGAGCCATACCATTCTCTGTTTTATTGGGAATTGGGGGTTGAGATGTTAGCTGGTGACTGGCAATCCTGTAAAGTATGCGTGTAGACTCGCATGGTTCCACTTCTGGGACAGATCTAAAGATGGAGGTGCAGGCGGAGGGACATAGATGAGCATTGGGAAAGAAATATAAATGAAGGCACAGATGAAAGAAAGAAGAAGGGTCACGGGTTGTGAGTGGACGATCTGTCGGTCATAGATAGACGAAGGTGACCACGAAAGAAGAAGCGGAAAGTAAGCGAATGAAAATGCAACCGACATTCAGAAACAGCCGCGGATGGACAGGTTAAGGGTACTAGGCTGGACTAGCAAATACTCAACTGAGCTCGACAGACCATAGGAGATAAACAGTCCATTGATAGAAGCTTCGTGCGCAAGACACCGAGTCGGGTAAAGATGAGAAGGGCATGGAAGCAAGGAACAGTATAGTTCTAGTTCAAGGCAGTTGAATCAACTCGAAGTGTCTATTGATATAACGCAAAGGAAGAAAGGAGAGTAAATGAATGACTACTAGAATCGAGCTAGTAGTTTCCACTCGCTGACTCCTTCAGGAAAGGATACACTGCTATGACCTCCTTCCCCAAAAGAATATAAATCACAGAGAAGGGAAGAACGAGAGAACATGACATACCCGAAACCATTCTCCCCTCTCACCTCAACCACATGGCCATACCCATCCTTCTTTCGTCGCTCTCGTTCTTCCAATCTCTTAATAACCGGTTCCAAAGTCTGTAAACATCTCACAAAGGGACTTGAATAGATTCGATCAATCTTTTCAACCTTATCATTTCTTTTATTTTCACCACTCTTCACAACGTCCACATTCGCACTCGCATCCACATTCACATTCGTATTACTACTACCAGCACCAACTGTTTCATCACCGCTCGTCATCCCACCATCTCTCATATTGTCGATCTTGCTCTTACCCTTGCCATCCCCCATCGTCCCATTGTCATTCTTAATGTCATCATCATAATCGTCATCATCAGGAACCAAATATCTCGCCAACTCCCCCGCCTGCTCCACCCCGTAACTCACGAGGGGGACATCACTCGGTATCCCCGTCGGAGAAGGCACGGTCGAGACGTATTCTTGTTTGAGGGGATCGAAAGTGAAACTTGCTCGGAACTATATATTTCATTTCATTTCATTTCAGTTTATTTTCATCAGTGCTTACTTTTTTTAACAGAGCCCCCTCCCACCGACCCTAAATGGAGGATTGGGTAAGTGAGGGAGGGAAGGGAAGGGAAGAGAAGGGAAGTTCATCCCTTGTCTGTATGAAGAAAGAGGAAGGGTGAGGGATGGGAAGGTTGTTCGTTATTTGTATGGAAATTTCACAAAGAAGAGGGGGAAGAGAAGGGGAAGAGAAGGGAATGTCATTCGCGATTTACCTACATGAAGCAAACAGAAAGGGAAAGGTGAAGGGGAGAGAAGGGATGGTTATTTGTAGATTCTTGTACAAACTGCACAAGAAGGAAACGCAGGGAATGGAAGTTTCCTCGCTGTTTTTATATGATCTTCAAAAGGAGAGGGGAAGGGAAGTTCAGTCGTCAGTTATATTCCCCAAAAGAGAAAGGGGAGAAGGATGGGAAGTTCATTTGTTGTTATCTGAAAATATGAGATGAAATGGTATGGATAGGAATGTGTCTCATTGTTTGATATTGGCTAAACAGATGATGAAGTGAAGGAAGGGACGTTCGATCGTTGTTTTTGTACGAACTGAAAATCAGGGAAGGCCATTTATTGAGTTTGATATGATACTAACCAAGCACGAAAGAAAGGGAGAGGAAAGCGAACGAAGTCCATTCGTTGTTTTTTTTATCGAACTAAACAAAGAAGGGAAGGGAAGGGATGGGCAATGAGCTGAGATAAATAGAGGAAACGAGGGATGAAAGATGAGGGATGATGACGTTGGGAGAGATATGATGTAACATACCCCATGGCGGACGACGTATATCGTTTCCAAAACCATTTTTTCTCTATCTATCTTATACAGTTCATTCCGTGGATGTATGTCTTAGTAGTTGAGGTGAAGGTAGTAGCTCTAGGCGAGTTACAATCGAACCAAGGGAGCTCGAGGCTGGTGAGACGTCAACGGGGGAGGTGAGGTCGGTTGTTAGCTCGAGTAGTTCTTTCTATATAGGATCATTGTATCTATTTTAATTCAATCCATTGAGTATTGTACTCTCTGAGGAATGAAATAATGGATGAGTCTTGATGGAACCACACAGCTCGAGGTTGGTGAAGTAAGGTGTCAAGAAGGGGAGAGTCGGCTGAATAGCTCTAGAATTACTCTCTGTATGTCTAACCTAGTTCGATTCACTACGTTGGTGTGTGAGATTATGTCAATCACAATTCGTAGCGGAAGCATGAAGATGGAAGCGTAGCAGATTCACATGAGCGAGGTCATTGCATCACTTTCTGTTGGGCAGCTTGATGATAATAGTTGCTTGCTTGAACGCAGACGCTGTGGAATACAATCTAATGCATCAAATCGAATTGGATTCAGGGTATACACTCTCTAATAAAAGAACCCCAGAATCTTCCCCGCCACGTGTTTCCGTCGCGCCTCCTCGTGGTCCATAATGCCCGCGGAAGTCGTGAGGACAATATAACCAAACTGACGCGAGGGGAGGAGCTTCACGACCCATTTCTCCAACTCGTTCATTCGGACGTTATATCGTGGTGAGATGACTCCGGTTTTGTTTAATCTATTTCTTACACATTGAGCATCGCACACGCGATCGTATGGGCAATGGATTACTCACCGTCCATTCAGCTGAATCACAATCTTTCCATTCCGATGATCATCAACCTCTTCGAATTCACCAATGTATCCTATTCAACGAAGTAAATCAGTATATAATGTTGCGATTCATGGGACGTGCATCCTCAGTTTTAAAATCAGAAGACGTGAAACATCGTCGCAAAAATGTGAAAAACTTTTAATCTATCGGGTACTTAAAAGTCAAGGATCGTAGAGGTAAATAGATAGAGAACGTTGACTAGTTATCAACCCGAGGAACGTCTTCGAATGATGTTGATCCTGAAGATGGCACGACTGAAGGAATACGTATGGACTGACCATGCTTCTGCATCACCGCCAAAAACTTGACGATCACTTTCGAGCTCGGTCGAATCATGACCTGACGCTTGCCTGCCTTTTCGGCGTTGTTGATGCTCTTGAGCGCATCGTTGAGCACGCTGGTGCGGACCATGATGACGGTTTGTAGATGAGATTGGATAGAGGATGGAGAGATTCTCAAGCCCGATTATGTGGGAGTGAGGTATCTATGTAGAAAGAATGGGGGATGGTCAGCCGGGTGTGTCGTGGGCTCGAAGAGTGCCTCCGATGGAGAGGTTCTTCAGCCCGTTGATGCTGCTGAACTGCACATCTTGTGCGTCGGGGGGAGATGCCCGTAGGCATTGCATTCTGTATCCCGTTTCTTCGCAATTAATGCCTGAAGTGATGAAGTACATACCTCGTGCGTCTATTGAAGGAGAGAAAGTGGTGATGATAGAAGAAATCGAGGTTACTTCGATCGTAGTGGGGAGCTGGCAAGAGCTTCGGGTTTTGCGGGTTCCGGAGAACGTTAGGGCTGGAAGTGGAGAAACCCTAATCAGCACGTGACTTGTCGATAAGATCTTGATAGCTCTATCGGTGAGGTCATGCAAGACCTCGGCTATAACGTGTTGCCACTCCGGCCGACGCGCCCGCGAACT
>QQTW01000473.1_pt1 | contig 25110 bp, 22 predicted proteins | sample 1904831 | NCBI WGS metagenome assembly QQTW01 (sample SAMN09435610, study PRJNA476489) | Subsurface metagenome, whole genome shotgun sequencing project. | reverse complement strand
GTGCTTAAAAGATAGTGGAATGAAACGCAAACGACAAGACTGTGGAAAGTCAATTACACAACAGAACATTGCATGCATAGGTATTTTTAGTAGAATGCAAGGCATTGTTGGTTAGGGAGGTCGCCCAGATTATTTGGTACGGTATCTTACCTACCTAGCCGGAATCCGTTGCTCTGGCTCACAGGATTCAGAAAGTCTTGGCATATGACGTAGGGGCCGTCACTTGCGAGCCGATTTCCTTGCTGGGCCCTCCCGTTGCTGAAGGCAACTTGCGCTAAAGTATAGCTCCTCAAGTAGTAAGGCTTTGAGCAACAACTCTCTTCCTCTCTGCTCTTCAATCTTACCATAACGTTAACATCTGTCAGCGCAAACATTCTACGTCCATCGTCAATAATAGCAAGACTCTTCGAAATTCGGAACCATTGTTCAGAGATCTAGTCTGATAGTAAGTAGTTCCAGCTTCATCTACTGCGTCTGCACACGGCATGTAGCGACCTGAGCTTAGCTTAGGCTTGGGTTTATGCTTTGTGTGCAATTTCACAAACTGATCTGACCCCATACGTCATTCGCAGGGAATTCACGGCCATCAACCCTCCTGCGCCTCCAACTCCTTTTCTCTCGTGCAAACATCGAGCGAAGAATCTCCACGAACCACCGTTAAAGCATAGTCACCGTTCAAGATGCATCGCACTTATTCCATGCGCCAGTCGCGCGCTCCTACAGCTTCGCAGATCCAGAACCCTCCTCCTCCATCGTCCACCACCAAGACCAGCCGACTCTTTGGAAAGACCAGTCTCGGTGAGTAACACATTCCATTATACAGCACAGCGATGATAAGTGCGAGCTACCTCTGTTCATATCTACGTGACACGCTTCTCTACAGCTTATGCTTTTATCTTCTATCGTACGCGCCTATTCTGGAGAAAGCTACAGAGCGCTTGGATTGCCAATGCTGCTTACACCTCCTGCACACACCCACTTGGTTTACACGAGTTCTGGCTTGACCTCTGTGACCACTTGGGAGCACTGCTGGTCTGATTGATTTGCACTCGAATCGCGCTTCCACATTCAGCAGCATGTCCGCAGCTTCATCATTCTATCATCGCTATTCGGTGCTATAAGGAAGAACATCGCTGGCTAACTTGTTTCGCATCTTGAGGTGGTGCAGGTCATGCGTTCCGTAAATCCACCGCGGGCGCCTTTGGCCCGGAGTTGGCAAAGAAGCTTTCGCAGCTGGTGAAGATGGAAAAGAACGCCATGCGCAGTATGGAGCTTGTCAGCAGAGAAAGAATGGAAGTCGCAGTAAGTTATAATTATAAGTGATGGAAAGGCCCAAGCTGATGCGCTGTCAGCAACAACTGTCCATCTGGGGCGAAGCTTGCGACGATGATGTTTCCGACGTCACCGATAAACTCGGCGTCTTGATCTACGAGATCGGCGAGCTTGAGGATCAATACGTCGACCGTTACGATCAATACCGTGTGACTATCAAGAGCATTCGCAACATTGAAGCTTCCGTCCAGCCAAGTCGTGACCGTACGTCTTGCCTGTTAGATATGGAACAGAACTGTACTAATTATGGGTGCAAACAGGCAAGCAGAAGATTACCGACCAGATTGCGCAGCTCAAGTACAAGGAACCGAACAGCCCTCGCATCGTTGTCCTTGAACAGGAACTTGTCCGCGCTGAGGCCGAATCTCTCGTCGCTGAAGCTCAGCTGTCCAACATCACCCGCGAGAAGCTCAAGGCGGCCTTCACCTATCAATTCGATGCTCTCCGCGAGCACAGCGAGAAGCTTGCCATCATTGCTGGATACGGCAAGTATCTGCTCGAGTTGATCGATGACACTCCCGTAACACCGGGCGAGACAAGAGACGCTTACGACGGATACGAAGCTAGCAAGGCGTACGTGAACCGAATGGACTCAATGTCACAACATAGCTGACAAGGACGTGCACAGTATCATCCAGGATTGTGAGGATGCCCTCACCAATTGGGTTACCTCCAACGCCGCCGTCAAGCCCAAGCTCTCGACCCGCGCGCGCAACCTCTCCCAGCGCCGCCAGAACCGCACTCAGCGCCACCAGGGCGAGGGCGTTGACCTGGCATCTCAGGACCAGCCCATGAAGGACCGTGAATCGGGTCTCTGGGTGCCGGCCAACGCGCACCGAGAACATGGCGTCGGTGGTTATGGCGAACAGCAGCACGAGGATGACGACGATGAGGAAGAGGAGGAAGGCGCCGCACATGGACAGTCGAGTCTCAACGGCGAGGCGAGGGGCCGAGAGGAGGAGAGGGCTGCCGAGGCGTAAGTGGCCGACACACGGAATGAAGCATCTGATGTTTGTCACCTCTTTTTTGCCCCCGCGCTATTTGAGGATTAGGTTTATGTTTGAGACGGTCATGCTCATCAGTGTTATTGGTATCTAGTGAGGGCGACGACGAATACGAGGAAGACACTAGTAGTGATAATGGCAAGGGCGAGCAAGGGACAGAGGGCAGTGGTGGTGCGATGATACCAGGCCGGAAGACTCAACATTCGGCCATCTCGAACATTCTTCCATCTCCCATCGGTCGACTTTTTTCTTAGATTCCGAGTCACTTTTCCACGGTCACAGCCATGGCTGAATTACTCTACAGCGATGATTGAGGGGGAAGATGTTGTAATAAGTTTTGTCTAGTAATGCAATTTACCTGTCTCTTTGATAATCTCCATTGTAGTGATTCAAGCAAGTTATCAGACACTCAGACACTCAGACACTCAGACATGCACTTGGCAATGTGAGTTCAATGATAGTTGAGGCTCGGAGTAAGGTCGAGTGACAGGCAATGTGCGAGGTGATAGCGGATAACAGGTAGCTACGGCAAGCTTCAGCGACCACATGCGTCAATCGGCTGCGCAACCGAAAACAAAAACAAAAGTCATTGTGCAGTAACAATGCAGTCCGAATCTGTCGTCAGCCAACCGCAGATGCACCCCGTCGCTGTGCATTTACCTGCAACAATAACAGCAACGAGGACCAATACAAGACCATCAACTTCCGACAGCAAGCACATGCATTGGTACTCGGTCAATTTGAGCGGGACATATATGGCCACCACCCGGCACACTACAAGGGGGGTCAACCAACCCCCATCACAACCACCGTAAAAAACCCACACCAGCCACGTCAACCACCATCAAACTCCCCCCAGCCTCACCACTTTCGATCCGAAGGCGTTTATTAGCACCTAGTAATCCACCTTCTTAAATTCTCCGCCATTGTCACCTTTTCTCACAACATGTCCTGGCTCCGTCGATTATCCCGCGACCGCACATCCAAAGGCGAACAAGACAACACCATGCTCAATTTCCGCCACTCGACCTCCTACGACGACAATCAGAACACGCCACCGTTTCGAAAAGACACACAGTACAGCCCTCAAGCATCGCAAGACGTTCTGTCCTATCGACGACCGCAAGATTCCCAGGGCAACAACACGCCGCAACGACATCCGGGTTCGAGCGAAGCCACGATGCTCCACAATAATATTCCTACTTCCACGCGCATCGAGCCGACGCCGGATCCATTGACCCGCGCTTTCAACGATGCGATCAAGCCATATGTTGATCAGATCGAGCAATTGGACCAACAAATGGCCGATCTCCATATGCAAATTCAACAGCTGGAAGACGAGCGAACGGAAATCCACTCGTGGATCGACAAGCGGGGTTTCCGTCCCGGTACTACTCTCCCTCCGATTGTTCCTCATATTGCACAATAACTGATCCTCTTCCTATCCAGACGTGCCCCCCAACATCGCCAAATCAATGGATTCCCAACCCGACTCGGCCCAGACCCTAAACTTCCAACTCGACCGCAAAATGACCATGGTAAACTACGACCTGCACCGCCTCCAAGACGCCCTCAACGACTCCCTCTCCCCCTCCTACTTCGTGCAAGCTCTCACTACCCTCCTCCCGGACCTCGAACGACTGGCCGCCCTCCCCGGCGGCGCGAAATTCGCCTTCGAACTCGTCATCAAATTAGGCGGCAACCTGAATTCGCATGGCGGCGCGCCCAGCACGCCGGACGACAGTCTCGAGTTTTATGAGCGGTTGGATGAGACGATGGTTGATGTCATCAGGCTCAGGTTGGAGCAGAGGGGCGAGGAGTGGCAGGTTATGAGGGATGTGAAGAGGATTGAGAAGACGGGGGCGTATTTGAGGAGTTATAATGGCGTGACGGCGTATTTTCCCAGAAGTTTGAAACTCATGATGCAGGAGGTTAATTTGAGAAGTGGGGGAAATGGTAATGGTGGGGTGGGGGGTGGGGGAAGAGCTTGATTGTGGATATGGGCTTGGACTCTGCCGACATCTGCTGCTGTATATTGTTCTCATTTCTCTTTCACGTGGCTATGACATCGGACGCATACTTGCAAGGCGTCTATTCCCGTTGGACCTTTCTCCATGCACTGCTCGCCGGAAAAGGAGGAGCGCTGGGAAATCCTCCAGCCGTTCTTCATACACCTTCGACATCGTAAGATACATGTACATCCAAAATACACACAAGAAACCTCGAATTCGAATTGAACACTATCTTACATTGGCTATATACCCTCTCGGCCTTCTCGTCCTCGTTCGAACACAGCCCAGCCAGGTCCCTCTTCCATCATGCCCACATCTCTCTTCAGCAGAAAACCACTGAGCGGCACCCGGTGGGACTCATCTTGATCCGGTATCGTTGGCGGAACCTCTGGTGTGACAATGGCGGCCGTCAAGTAGAGACGAGCCTCACCACTTCGGTGCCGGCGCTCTGCCGTCTTCGTGAACTGGTAAATGCGACATTCGGTGCCTGCATGATGATTTCAGCATATGCCTATCGTCATCTGCACGCTGATGATACGCATGAGCGGAAGCTCCGCAATCGGTCCCCAGCCTATCATTTCAAAGACTTGCAGCAATCTTTCCAATTTCACCCCATACTCCCCCCCGAAGCATTATGATTTCCAATAATACCAGCCATCTCCAGTAACGCACGATCAGCTTCGACATCCTTCCCCAGGTTCAGATTCCTTCTCAACGCAGCCTCTCTCTCTTCGAAATCCCAAGCTTTCTTCTGCCTCAAAGCCTCCTCGTCCCCTCCACAGCCCCAAACTTCCAGGCTGTCGATCTCGAATCGGTCTTGGAAACTAGACGTCCTTGTCTCGCTGCAGAAAAATGAGCCGCCGCCGGAGATGTCGTGCGTGAAAACGCCGAATTCGAGGGAGTCGTCCAGCATCAGGCTTACCGGTCCGAGCGCGGTATGTGCCGATAAACCCGAGACGGGTTTCGGTTTGGGCGGTGGGCTGCCGAAGCCGATTCCGGACTTGGTGAAGGTAGCGTAATCGGTGTTGAGTGTGCTTGCGCGAAAGACTTCGTGAATGGGCTCGAGCTGGAAGAGCAAGGTGTCTGCATCGCCAATGGCCTGTTTGCTAGTGTGTTTCCAGGGGAGGTTAAGGTAGGCGCCGAAGACCAGCCTTGCACGTCTGCCGCCGTTTCCGGAGTTTCCGGATTTGCCATCCGGAAAGCGTTTCGGCGGCAGCTTGTCCGCGAAAGTTCGCTCTCGGCCGTTGGATGGTGTGTTGGGTAGCCTGGTGCCTCGGACGAGGAGGATCGTGGGAGCATGCCAGTTGAGCACTTTTTGTTCGAACGAACCCATGCTGAAGCCGTCGTTTCCGGCGGAGAAAAGGGGTCGAAGGCGGGAGAATATGGAGCTGCCTTTGATGAAGAACGAGAGCTGGCTTAGCACGTTCAGATCCAAGATCTCGCCTTCCCGTGGTAGGAGTGGTTCACGTGGGATGTCTGAAAATGTACTTGCAGGCGGTTGCGGTTCAGAAGGCACAGAGAGCTTCTTCCGTGAGAGGTCGATATTCTTGCTGAAGAGGAAATGCTCGAACAGGGGATTCAGACCATCGAAGAGGTACGGAAGGGAAGTGGGAATGATCTTGTGGAAATCATGGTAGAAGATTCCGGGATGCTCTTCGATGGGGAAACTCCACATGACACTGTCCGCTGTTTTGCGCAAGCCTTCGAGTCGATCCTCGGTCAGTCCTTGGGCATGTTTGGCGAGGTTTTCTTGAGGTCCGAGAGTCGCTGAAACCAATAGCAGCATCACGAGCCGCCGGAAGTTATCGGCTGGGATCTGTGCATGGTGGACTTTTTCTTTGCTGTGGTCATATAAATCGATCGAGTCGAGAATTTCCAATGCTGATAATGCGAGCTCATCGTCGTCTTCATCGTCCTCGTTGTCGTGTTCAGGTTTGTCGACGGAGAACCCAGCAAAATTACTGATCGTTTCCTGGGATGCCACCGATTCATCTCTCTCTTTCGCTGCTTCCTTTACGTGTTCCTCAGGAAATGTCTTCCGATCGAAAACCGCCAGGCTGCGAAATAACAGTTTATTCCTGTCCGCGCTGCCCTTCTGCAGCAGCCTATTGTACCTCTCTGTTGTAACAGCTATGACCTTGATCAACGATTCAAGGGTCAGAATGCTTGGCGCAAGGGATGGGAAGGGAAAGGAGCCAAGGTAGCTGGCCATCTGATAGATGACAGGGCCAGGACCTAGTTTATCCGGGATGACAAGGAATCGGCACAGCGTTTCCTCCTTCCAGTACTGCACGCCATCCTGTTCGTCGGCGAGGGACCGGAAGTTGTCCTTGAGATGTGTAAGCTCCAGAGGTGTAAAGCACTTCTTTGCGAAGCGGACAGCCAGTTCGTGACTCAATTGCTCTAAACGCAAGGATGTTAGCAGCGTCCTCTGTTGGGATTGGCTATATACCTTTGGAAACATTGCGTGAGCCTCGTTGTCCGGAACTGCCTTGGCCCATGGCTCAATGTTTTGTTCTCTACGACCCTAACATAGGAGAACGACTTTATAAATAATCACCGTCAGCAACCCATGTTTTGACAATGACCGACATGAAACGCTTAGTAAGCGTTGAAGCGTGTCAAGAGATCTGCCAAGCCTGGGCCGGGCGCAATTAAGCTTCACACGACCTCTCCGTCGTGACATACGACTCCGTAAGCTACCTCGATCAAACTCGCGCCCTCGAGTCACTCGATCGAATCTATCTGAGCTCACTCCAATCCTTGGTTGAGAGTGAGGTCAACTCGAACCCCATCCCAATTCGAGCGTCTCACGACCGGCGACTGTCCCTACAATGCTTTTCTCGAAATCCCTTCTCCACGCACAGTCGGCAACGCTACGAGCTATTCGTTGCAGATCATCGTCTATCCCGACTACACCTACGATACGGAACATGTACTTCAGATCATTATCACTATGGAGCTTTGGCAGGACACTGGGCAGCCTAGGAGTCCGGTCGGCATGGAAGGACTCGACGATGGGGACGGCAGAGCAAGTGAGGGGCATGAAGGTTAGGAGCAGTGTCAAGAAGTTGTGTGACGGGTGCAAGGTGCGTAGGAAAGCTATTGAGTCGAGCTGGAATCATGGCCTCTACCCGCAACTGGAGCCAACGAGCTGACCCTGACATACAGAGCGTACGCCGAAAGGGGCATGTATACATAATCTGCAACAAAAACGCCAAACACAAGCAGAGGCAGGGATAGACGGGCTTCAGCATTTCATTTGGAATTTTGTTGGGCTGGCGTGGCGATGCATCATAAACGGCAGTTGGGAGAAAGGTCTATCTCTATCGAAGCATCGAAGCACCAAGCTTCTGACCGCACTCTGCGTTGATAACAAAGACATGTGGATCTCCTTCCTGTGCTCCCACACAGTCAACAGATCTGCAACCTTGGAAAACCGTACCTGGTCTCGCAAGCAATGGCGATTGGTCTCCGGGGTTCTGTGTCACCCCCTTCCAAGTTATATGCTTTGGCGAATGGACGGCAATACATATTCTTCACTTCCCAACTTATCCCAATGCAGTTCTGTGTGTGTCTCTTTCAAAACGGTATTTTGTAACTTAGCCGGCAAGAGTAAAGTCCCACCAAAATTTCTTTGTTCACAGTATGAGGCATTTACAGCACAGCCCTTCCCGACAGTTTGGGAGTGGCTTTTCTTTTTTTCTCCGTTTCCGAATGAATGCACAGAGATAAGCGTCTTCAGCTGATTGTACGACACCGCCCACCGTGCATTATATTCTTCATATCCCCTCCTACCAAAACACTGTACATTTACTGAATTGAAGTTTGTTGGCTGCCTGCATCTGTCTCTGCCTTTGCCTCAAACTTTGTACCTGAGAACGCTTTGCTGATCGACCATATTGAAAACAACACAGAAAGGGACCCAGGTACCTCAGGTACCCCAGGTACCCGGTACTCCATGTCTGAAGCAAGGAGACTTGCTCCTGCAACGGATGATATAATCCTTCCCCTCCGATCCCACGGTAGCGCTGCAAGGGGTAGCCGAGATGGGCCAAGGGCGACGATCACATCTGATAAGCATGAGTCGAGAGTGTCAAACGTAGAGGATGTGGATTATCAAAAACCTCTTCCTCAAGAACGAGATATCAAGAAGCATCAGGTAAGAATTACCAGCTCACGGATTCTGCCATGTTTCAGGCTGAATGTGGTGATAGGAGTTTGGAGGATGGACGCTCCTTTGGTACATCCCAACCGGAGAATTGAAGAGATAGATTTTCCTGCAGCTAATAGCTAGGATCCAGGTTGGCAACACAATCAATCGGAATTATTTTTGGGGATGTCGGCACATCCCCACTTTATGTATACAGTTCAACTTTCTTAAGCGCGCCAAGCTACGACGATCTGCTCGGAGCGCTCTCCTTGATAATATGGTCCATCACGCTGATTGTGACAATCAAATACACCTTCATCGTGCTCCGGGCGGATGATGAGGGCGAAGGAGGCACCTTCGCCTTGTACTCGTTACTCTCCAGATATGTATGTTGTCCTGGAATGGCCCAAGTTGGGTGGAGAGCCACTGATTTTCAAATCAACAGGCCAATATCGTGAAGCGCGATCCGAAAGAGGAAAGCATGATCAAGATGGAACGATATAATACATCAGACATGAAACGAACCGGGCGATCTCTGCGGAGCTTCATTGAACAGAGCTCAACGGTGAAACTGATGTTGAAAGTAATTGGAACCCTTGGAATGAGTCTTGTCCTTGCGGATGGCGTATTGACCCCAGCGCAAAGCTGTTTGGGCGCGGTGCAGGGACTCAAAATCGTCAAACCAGACATCACCTCCGGAACAATTGTGGGCATAACGTGCGTCATCCTCGTCCTCCTTTTCCTGGTGCAGCCGTTTGGGACATCGAAGATCGCCAGCGCGTTCGCGCCAATCGTGATTGCCTGGCTCACTTTCAACATGTCCTTTGGCATCTACAATTTGGTTCATCACGACGCTTCCGTACTGAAAGCCTTTTCACCCTTCTTCGCCGGGAACTACCTGGTGAGAAACGGAACCCCCGGGTGGAAGTCGCTCGGGGGCGTCCTCCTTGCGTTCACCGGGGTGGAGGCGATGTTTGCCGATCTTTCCGCTTTCACAAGAAGATCGGTGCAGCTCGGTTGGCTGTGTTTTGCCTACCCTTGTCTTCTCATGGCTTACATCGGTCAGGCGGCCTTCATCAGTGATGATCCCGCCGCATATTCAAACCCGTTCTTTAACACGGTACCACCGGGGATGTTTTACCCTAGCTTTGTTCTATCCATTCTTGCAGCAATCGTCGCGAGTCAGGCGATGATTACTTCCACTTTTCAGGTATGTTTCCTGACCGACAAGGCAGCGCAAAGGCAGCGATTGCTGACCATCATCCTAGCTGCTTGCTCAAGTCATGAAGCTATCGTACTTTCCGCAGATCAAGACTGTTCATACCTCTAAGACTTTTCACGGTCAGATCTACATACCGTTTGCGAACTGGCTACTAATGATAGGGTGCATAATTGTCACAAGTGTTTATTCCAACGTAATTACTCTAACATCTGGTACCACTCGATTATTACTGATTGGTTTCTAGACTACCAGGCTGGGCAATGCATACGGGGTTTGTGTTATCCTGGTGACATTTATCACGACTTGCATGGTGTCAATCGTAGCATTATTAGTGTGGAGACTGAATTCCCTCGTTGTTCTCTCCGGGTTTATAGCTTTTGCCGCACTTGACGGCGTTTTCCTTTCCTCGGCGTTGGTCAAAGTACCGGATGGCGCGTGGTTTACACTGTTGCTTGCGGCTCTTCTATCCTCCATATTCATCCTCTGGCGATTTGGCAAGGAGCAGCAATGGAGAGCCGAGCGAGAAGATCGATTTCCACCCTCACGTCTCGTGGTACAGGGTGAGAACGGCGAACTACGGCTCACTCAAGCATATGGTGGCGGTGATCTTACCACCCTAAGCGGTAACCCATCTCTTGACCTCTCCTCTCCAGCTCCAGAGCGAAACTAACGACGACAACCTAGGCTTCGGAATATTCTTCGACAAGATCGGTTCCATGACACCAACCGTCTTCATCCAATTCGTGCAGAAATTCCTTGCCGTCCCAGCCGTCACCTTGTTCTTCCACCTCCGTCCGCTCTACGCTCCACACGTCCCGTTCGAGGAACGATACACGATTGAGAGAACCGGTATCGAGAATTGCTTCCGCTGCACCATTCGACATGGGTACATGGACGAAGTCGTCACCGATCACCTCGCTACTCTGATATACGATCAACTACATGCTTTTATCATCAAGGATGCCGCTTCCGCCGCTCAGGTCAACGACGCTAAAGAGCTGGATACCAATTCCGAGCGGCAAGCGGAGTCGTCCGCTACATCAACTTCGACTCCAGACTCGCTTGTCGCTTCGCGTCTGGCTGCCCTGCAGAAGGCTTATGATACGCAGGTTGTGTATATCGTCGGCAAGGAACAGATGAGGATAAGCCAAAAGACAAGGCTTTGGCGTCGTGTTCTCTTGGCTCTCTTCTTGTGGTTGCGGGAGAATACTCGGAGTAAGATGGCGAATTTGAATATCCCGGTCGAGAAGTTGGTTGAGGTTGGGTTCGTCAAGGAGGTTTAGTTTGGTGGTAGAGGGCCTGTGGAGCGAGGGTGTTTTCACATGAATTTCTTAGATGGTTGTACAAATTCGACAGGGTCATGAATTCAGATGGTCACACTGAGTACTAGCTACTGATGTGAAGGTCCCCAGTAGGTTTTTTCGGTATTTTTAAGGATTTGTAGATATACAAACGCCACCTCCCTTACATATCATCGACAACAATAACACTATCCCAGACTCATCACATGCTTCACACCGAGGCACCTCAAGCCATTTCATCAACAGTCCGGACAAAAATTCAACCCTGGCTTTGATCTTAGATTTGAAGATGCAGAGAGAAGCTGTCCGAGATGCTGTGGGCGCTGAGGACCCAATGACTTCGCCGTTTGTTTTGAGTGCGGACTCGAGAGAATGCTCCGTTGAGATATGGAGGGCCCCGCATTCATAGAGAAAGAGATACCACCCATCCTTCTCTTCCTTGTTGCTCCTTCTCTTAGTCTCTTCCTTTCGTCCTTGCTTCCCTCCCTCCGAGCCTGACTTGAGATTTCAGATGCTTCGTTGTGATATGAGGGCCTCTCGTGTATACACGTCAAGAAATCACCGATTATCTTCCACACTTCGCTGCTTGCTTCTTCGTCCTTCCTCCCTTCCTTCCGTCCTTCTGCCTTTGTTGTATGAACTGCACTGATTTATAGAAATGAAACTGACAAGGCCGGAGTTGAAACTTAATTGAATTGATTATCACGTCCACATCTACAGGATTTAGAACTGAGCAGAATGATTGATTGCTTGATGTCTATAATAATGAAAAGAATGTATTTCTGTCCATTAGCTTCCTCCACCACGCCGAATCACCTCTGCTCCGATTACGGCTCATGCTGCTTCACAACAGTATCCGCCGTTGAGTTCAACACTGGTTTCTGGATCTGGTTTTCGGTTGGGATTGCTGAATCGGTGTCAGGTATGCTGCCCCATGTTGGTTGGGCATGTGTCAGATGACTGTCGAGGGATGCTCGTCCATAATGTTACTCCACACTGGTTGGACATCCTGTCGGGTAGCTGCCCACGGATGCGCGTCTTCCTTCAAGGTGGACAAGGCGTCGTCCTTTGCAGTGCTCTCGACAATCGCTGGGGTTTCCGAGTTTTCCTGAGCTTGTTCATCTGACTGAGAGTCTTTAACCTCTTCAGTCCACGAGGAGTTGTTCTCGTTCGCTAGCAAAACTTGCGGGGTTTCGGTGATTCCCTGGACCTCCTTGTCAAACCACTGGTTTCGTCTTCAGAGCAGCTGGATGTATTCAATAAGGTATGGTCTCTCCTTATGAACCTCCACTTATCTCCTTCACCACATGATCTTATGCCCAGTGTTGAATGGGCAAATCCAAACCCTTCCAGGTCGCCATTGTCTCGTCACTACTAAGTTGCACGTCCATCCCAGTCTCAACACATCTTCCAGGCCGTTCCAAATGCCGCAAGTCCCCAGAGTCTAATTCTTGAGTGAAGTCTCGGCCAGCTTCGCTCTGAACCTGGGCAATTCTGCCCACAGTGTGCCTGGTAGTCACGGCCAAGCACACAATAAAGAATGATAGTTCTTGACACTCTCTACATCCTCATCTCCGCCTTCTATCCCAGCTCCATCATCATCCTCCATCCTATCTCCATTTTCCTCCATGACCTTAGAATTGCAGCTCTATTACTCCGTAAGGGCTATGAAGCCCATGTCGCTCGCGCGGTCAGCTTGGGAAATCACCGAATCGAAGATGCCAACTTTGAACTGATCGCCCTGAGAGGAGTCAATCGTTCGGACCTGTGGGAAGACGCTTATCGGAAGGCTCTGTCGTCTCACCTCTTCTAGTATACGTGACTGATGTGCCCTCACCTGGTCGCGGTAGGGAGTAATGATTGCCACGTTGTCTCGTTGGTCCGCAATGGCTACTCTGAGTTGTGTGAGGAAATCTGTGATAATCTCTATGTTCTCGAGATTGTAACGTGACTTGGTTGCCGGATTTACAACAACAACCCCGTTCTGCATATTGACAAAGAACAGGCGTAATGCGCTCTCTCTGGGGTTGATTGGGTCACTGTACTTGCGCAAGATGCCCCATAGGGGCTTCTCTTGCCCCGTAGGGGCTTCTCTAGTCGGAGTTTACGCGCTGCCGGACCGTCTCGCAATTTGTTTCGATAAGTTTGTTGATTCGGGAACCGCGAGAGCGCTGGATGCATTCGATTCTGCTCGACAAGTTCGTTGGTCGGAAATCCTTGTTGGCGTAAACGAGTAAATAAAGCATAGCATTCCGTAGGGTTGCAGCATGCTCATTGTAAGACTTTCCACCATGCCCAGAGAATACCGTTGGAGCAAGCTGCTTTTCATCGCCACACATGACCCAGCCAACGGTCTTCTGTACCCAATTGCCTTTCACCAAAGGGACACATGCATTCGACTCGACTTCCATGGCAGCCTCATCCTGAATGACAATGACACCGGCGGCATCGACTGCGAAGCTCCCATGGATATCCCCACACACCGCGTTGTTAGTAGTGGTAACCAAAAAGCGACTTAAAGCTACCACCTTGCGACGGATGTATCGATAGGCCTTTCTGAAGTTTTGTCGATCCTCGTCCTCCCATTCGTGCACAGGTGTGGTTTGAAGCAGATCAAAATATCTACGGAACTCATCCCACATGTCAACTTCTGGCCCAGTGAGCCTCTCAGCCTCCATGGGCTCATGCCCAAGACCTGGGCTTATGCCCAAATGACGCTGTCAGTGGTGTGATATTGGCAACCTTTCCCTCATAGAGGGCTTGGTTTAGGCGAATGGTTGGCACAAGTTGACGAAAGCTCCAAGAAAGTTCCAGAGAAGGACGTCTTCGTTATATCTCTGTAAGCGCGATGGGCTGTTCCATAGCCCAGGCTAATCTCCACTCTTCTAAGCTCACAGGAGCCTCAGGCTGGCAGCTTGAGGTGCTTTTGATCGAATATCACTACAGATTCTCTTGAGGTGCTTCATAGCCCAGTTAGCCCTCCACTTTGTAGAGTGACGACGATGGCGTGGGCATTAGGTGACAACCATTCGAATAAAAGATTGTCGATGTCTATCAATGTGGTGATTAGATAGTGTACCAAAGTGAGCTTTCAGTAGGTTAAAGAAGGCATAAGTTATAAAGTTCGTGAGGAACCAGGAAGCAAGGGTTAAGCTTACTTGGAGGTTGCCGGATACATTAGCAGCTACTGTCTGTAACACATTTGGTGTTACTGCTTGAGACCGGCAAAGGGGCGGGAGGAGGTTGGACTGTTCCTGCTGAAGTTGTTGCAGGATTGCGTGATGTGTAAGAAAGATGGAGGGTTGGGGGGATAGAGAAGGGTACTTAAAGACCCGAGTGACGAAACTGTGAATGAAATTCTGGAAGACAAGGCAAATTGAATCTATCGTGGCTGAGCAGTCGCTTAAAAAGCCAGAACATTCTGTCATGGCCGGGTATACACCCTCAAAGCTCGACAGAACTGTATTGCCATCTCCAACCCACCCGAGAATAACACTTAGGGCTAGGGTATGTTGTCCTAACCACCAATCTTCTATGGAACGTTCAAGACGATGTATACAGAGAGAACATTCTATATACCGCTAATGAAACCGAAGAATATGTCATGATCCTGTTATGACCTACGAACAGTCAGCGTCCCCAAGGCATGCGAAGATTTAGATTGATATCTACCTCCGTGGAACACCACCTCCTGTCTGATCTTCTTCTTTCCCGCAGCATTCCAAGCATTGACCCAGCCGGCATCACCAAGATCTGTTCTGGTCTTGACACTGTTCACTTCTTTCTCTGTCATGCCTTCCTCTGCTGTGGCGTTCGCAGCAACATAGAATAATTTGTCCGAATGGACAAAGGGAATGTCGAAGTCGTTCCTCGCATGGATTAATGTTAAGCGAACATTGTGACTACTTCTTACGAAGCTGGCAAGCCGCCGCGCAGTATTCCAGTCATCCACCAGCCAACCCAAGAATAACTTCTGGAACCTTGGATATGGCCGAAGGGGTGAGAGAACTGGGAATATGCCGCCCGCGGAATATGTGAGCATCAACGTGGGTAAATCTGAGAACGGAGCGACAAGAACTATTCCCGCGAATTCAACCTCTGGAGTGCGTACCGCAAAGTGCTCTGCGACTGCAGTTGTCACTGCGGTACCGAGACTTTGACCAAGAAGGACGATTCGCTCGGGTGGAATCCTAGCAACATGAAGCGCCCAATTAACCAGGGAGACGCCATCAGTGATGAGGCCTTCTTCCGTGGGAGATCCAGTCGAGTAACCGAATCCTCGATAGTCGACCGTTAACACATGGATCTTTTCAGTTGAACCCGAGGAGAGAGATCTATAAGTGTCCGTCCGCCACCCCTGAGCGACTGTTCCAGCATTCCCATGGACTGATTCCATTAGTGGTGGGTCGTCAGATGCTTAGCCGTACATACAACTGATGACTAGACGACTTTCAGGGTCATCCGTCAGAAGACGGAACGCTTTCGTCCTGGTGATGTCCTCCGCAATCCCCTGGGGCTCCTTGATCAAGTCCGCTTCATTGCGAAGATATACTCCTAACGGCAGTATATGCCATGCATATAAACTTTCGCCGTCCAGAGTCGTTAGGTTGAACGGTTGGATTTGACCCTCTCCACGCCGTCAGCAGTGCAGGGACAAACATCGATAGGAGAAAGAACCAACTCGAGAAGCCAAACTTTTCCGGCTGATTCGGATCATGTAGCCATACGGTATTGATCTTGTGTGCATACAACGCGCTTTGAAAGTCAAATCATGCTTCTCAAGTCCAAGACAGGCATCAGCTTACTGCCTTTGTAGATATGGGCTAGCCAGCAGTCCGAGAATGAGAAAATACACACCACCCGCAGCTGCAAACGTCCAGTAGGCCTTCTTGAATACCGATGCAAAGGCCATGGAGCTCCAAAGAAAAGCAATCTATCAATTCAAAGGCTTATGTTGAAGGCATATCACTGGATGCGGCCGGAAGGTTAGTTCGACTTGCGGAAGACTTGCAGCTTATCGATAGGCTAGTATGAGTACAGTACCGTAAATACTTTGTAGAAAGATCGCAATCACAACAACAACAACACCTTCTTAAATTTCCTTTGCTCAACGTGACAACTAGAAATTATGTTAATGACACCTTTCCTTACTGACTAAGAAATCTGATGGAAATACTCCACATTGTGTTGTCGTACATTAAGCCAATATGGTAGAGAAGCGAAAGCTCTCCACGAGATCTCGAGGGGAACCTGCACGCAAACGATCTTCGACTCCACGAGAGCCTTCGCTATCAGAGACACTCGATGAGACGTTACCAAGCAAGCTAGAGGACGGCAAACCACTTCCATGCTTGAAAGAGCCGCAGCCGGCTGCATTGTCTACAAGAGATTACCAGACAATTGCTCAGAGGCGAGTGCTCGATGACAGAATCCACAAGGCCAATAGCTAACAGGTTCTGGTCGTTTAGTGGTGTGCTGGGGGCGTCTCTAGAGCGGTCACGGCAAAAATGGCTCAATGAAGGTATATTTGAAAAGTACTGGACGAAGCCAATAAAGAAGAAGAATGCGCCAGAGGTTCAAGGTCCATCGAAAGAAACCATGGTGAAACTTGGCTCGTGTACTATCAACATAGAGCCACATGCTTTCGAAGCTACACTCTACACGGTGAAAGCGCCTGAGGTGACCTTTCTTCCGCCCATGTCGGTACCTCCTCCAAGACTTCTTCCACAACATGGTCCGGTTAGCAGCCAGCTTCCACCCCTTCAAGGCAATCTCAATACACTCCCACAGCCCTCAATGCCAACTCAGGCTCCAACCTTCACTAATTCAACGACACCAAACTTCCTTCGCGGACCTGCTGTCCAACCTAGATCACTCCTGAACAGTCGGCCAACTCCGAACTCGGCAAGTGCCACTCCCGTTCCGGCACAGGGCCCCTTAGGCGCCGTGAATGGCACACCGGCTCAGGCCCAACAACCAGGGCCGAAACAGAATCCAGACCCTGTCATCCAGATGCTCGCAACCAAAGCTGCAACTGATCAAGATCTCAAGGCATTGATGAGGGTTGTGGCTTCCGGGAAAGCTTCGCAATCAGAGCTGAGAGTGTTCCAAGGACACATTGATGAGCTGAACAAAATACTGCAGACAAGGAGTCATGCCAACCGACCTCTTGCACCGAGTCCTTCGACTGCTTCTCCCGCACTTCCGGGAACACCAGTAGCTGACCCATATTCGATGCCTGTCAGCCAGCACACTCCGAGGGACGTAACTTTAAACGCACCGGGCTTTTCATCTACCTCTGCTCCCATTAAGACCGAGCCGTTGACTGCATACTATTCCGAACCTTCACCGATGGTTCGATCCAAGGGACTACCACCAATAAAGCCTGACATAAGCGCTGTCGTCTTCGAATTCACAGCTAGCACCGGCGTCCGCTACTTGTTTCCGAAATACAGCGTCCTAGAATATCTTCCGGGAGGCACAAGAGTCATTGCGTCCTTCTTAGTCGTGCGGAAAGGTGCCACCGGTAATCCAGAAAAGTATGACCCGAAACTAGAATATTACCAGCCGGTCACGATGAGTCTTACCGCTTCACATGCAAGACTGTTGGAGCCATTGGCAAGAGTTGTGGCTCCGCTCGAGGAAGTTAGGAAACACATGAACGAGATTATGGATAAAATGTCACGAGCAAAAGATGTTTATCTTCCGTTACGCTTACCGCGAGCTCCTGATGATATCATAGAGGACGAAGAGAATGATACCATGGAGTCAGGTGGAGTGGATGGCATCCAGGCAATTTATGCTCCGCCGAGTGCGGTCGTCCCTCTTCAGAAGCACTCTAAATGAACATGATTTATGGCAACAGGGCTGAGAGACTTCAGCCATAGGGAGGTCCTCGTCAACACAGTTGATAATCCTTCTCCGAGGAAGAGATTTGGACATGACAGCATTAGTCATATCAGTTGGCTGAGTAAGAGCTCGTGGATGATTGCACTGAAGTGTCGGACCAGTACATTTAGCCCAAATACAACCTACGAAGAACATCTCTACTACTGGATCATATCGATGCTTAGGTGAAGCATAACGTAAAATGCCCGCAATGGGGTATGCTCTGTCTCTGATAGCGTCAGCTTCGGGATATTGGGGCATGCCTGGGTCATTGAATAAAAACAAACTACTAGCTAGCATTCAATGAAGGGACTGCGGAGGTCAATATTATTGATTGAATGCAAGGACTACGGCGCTGCCTAGCCATGATGTAAATATAATAATTGATTTTCGTAGCTTTGATGAGACCCGGGGTCAGTAACAGCGATAGGGCTTCTGACTGGTCCTCCCCATCCTCTTAAAAGTTTGAGCAGCCTCCCACCTGCAGCTGCTTGTTTTGTTGCGAGGACGTTAAGCGAGTTGTGTCAACATCTCTCCATCAGGCATCACAAGTCACAGACATCCTTATCTACGCTATTACAAAGCTGGAAAGGCAAAATGTCGGAAGAATCAAAAGAAATTGATCCAATCGTCGAGAAAGAAACTTTGGAAGGGGTTTTGGGAGAGAGTCCATCAGAAGCACCTATAGATGACCAATCCGGCGAAGATGAGCCTGCAGCTGGGACAAGTTCCGATGCAGTGGCCGCAGGTTCGAATGCAAAGAAGAAAAGGTCCAAGAAAGCCGCATTGAAGAAAGTATTGGGCGGCGGCAGTGTCGATCATGCCAATGACGACGCGTCGGGGAGCTCCCCTAACCCAGCCAGTAAGCTTACGAGTGAGATGGTGGAGCAGCTTCTGGAGATGAATCCTTCTCTCAAGAGCGAAGTTGCGGGAATGGATAGAGACAAAGCTGCAGAAATCGTCAAGAAGCTCGATGTATCAGACTTGCTAACAGGGATGGTATGGCACATTCACGAATACTTATAGTCGAGTTCAGGTGCTGAGTCTAGGCCTCAGTCTGTGAGCGGGAAGAACCAGAAGAATATGGCTTCTTATAAGTTCTGGCAGACACAGCCAGTCCCAAGATTTGGTATGCCTATGATATATCCCTAAGACGGTCTTGCTAACCTTATTTAGACGAAACAGCAGATAGTCAAGAAGGCCCTATCAAAATGATAGATCCGGAGCAAGTCCCAAAAGAGCCCTCTGCGCTAATAGAAGGCTTCGAATGGGTTACCATGGACTTGACGAAAGGTTCACAAGTACGTCAGGTACTAACGGCCCCAACACTCATGCTGAACTCTCCATAGCTCGAGGAAGTGTATGAGCTCTTGACGAATCACTACGTGGAAGACGACCAGGCAATGTTCAGATTCAATTATTCTGTTTCCTTTCTCAACTGGTATGCTCTAGTCTTCGACTACGGACGACTTCATAGTTGACTCCAATTAGGGCTCTGAAGTCTCCAGGTTGGCGCCCGGAGTGGCACATCGGTGTCCGTGCTTCAAAATCTCAGAAGCTGGTGGCCTTCATATCCGGCGTCCCAGTGCAACTCCGGGTTCGATCCAAGGTTCTTCATAGTTCCGAAATCAATTTCTTATGCATCCACAAGAAGCTTAGGGAGAAGCGTCTCGCCCCGGTACTCATCAAAGAAATAACGCGAAGATGCTACATCCGGAAGGTCTTCCAAGCCATCTACACCGCTGGAATCGTACTGCCAAAACCAGTAAGCACTTGTCGATATTTCCATCGAAGCCTTGACTGGTTGAAGTTGTACGAGGTGGGCTTCTCCCCTTTGCCTTCAAAATCCACGAAAGCCCGACAAATCACCAAGTTCCATCTCCCAAGCAACACTTCCACGCCCGGCCTGAGACCAATGCAGAGTAAGGACGTTGAAGCGGTGCGAGATCTTCTACAGAGGTACCTCAACAGGTTCGACATGGCACCGAAATTCACAACCGAAGAGATAGATCACTGGCTCTTGCACAAAGATAAAGCGGCGGAGCAAGTAATATGGACATATGTTGTTGAAGAGGCAGAAACCCATAAGATCTCCGACTTCATTTCTTTCTATTGTTTGGAGTCTTCTGTTATCGGCAATCGCAAGCATGGCACGGTTCGAGCGGCATATTTGTTCTACTATGCGTCCGAAACGGCATTTGCGGAAGAGGAGAAAGGTTTAAGGGAGCGACTGAATGGACTGATGAACGACGCACTGATACTGGCCAAGAGTGTACGACTCTCATGTCTTTTGTTAAGCCTCGGATGAGCTAGCTGACGGTCGTGTAGTTCAACTTCGATGTGTTCAACGCCCTTACCCTTCTTGATAATCCTCTGTTCCTCGAGTCGCAGAAGTTTGGACCAGGAGACGGTCAATTGCATTATTACCTTTACAATTACCGCACACGTCCGATCGCGGGTGGAGTGGATTCTAAGAATAACGTGGACGAGAAGCGACGAGGGGGGGTTGGCGTGGTGATGCTGTGATCACATTGTGCTGCGGATCCGGAGGCTTGTTAATACCCCAACGCCGGTGTATCTAAGGCCTCTGATGATAGATTCTTCAACCATGTAGTGAACGCAGAATAATACGTCTTGAGAGAGACTCTTGCGCATACGAGACATTATTTGGTTATCTCCACGTGACAGTGTGACAGGGAGCTAGATTAGGATGGTGAACCGAGTTACTTAATTTTCTTGGTGGTTTCGCGATGGGCAATCGAAGACTGCTCTACAACCAGCAAGGAAGCATCGATGACAGTAATGAAGGTATATGGACTTAGAAGGGTTCCAGGACGCATAGTCCGCTCTTTCAATGTCCTTTCACAACCTCCATTAGCCCTGCACCAAAGTCCTGTCAGATGCGCCTCGACTTGCTTGCGCCATACATCCACTCCCTACTGGCCCTTGGACCGGCGATGGCAGCCCCGACGGTACCAATCTGCAGCCGCTGCTGCCGTGTAAATATAAACTCACTCAACTGAATATGGTGCTCATACTAATATGCCTCAAGCCTGGAACAAGCTGCGGAACCAGAGAATCTTGCACAGGAGACGATTCTTGACAATCTCGCTCCTCAAGAAGCTGCACGCCTGCAACAAGTTCGCAACATAGGTATAGCTGTAAGTATCTAAAGAATCTATACGTGGTATGATGCCAACAATTTTACTCAGGCACACATTGACAGTGGCAAAACCACTGCCACGGAGCGCATCCTCTTCTATACTGGCCGTATAAAGTCAATACACGAAGTACGCGGGAAAGATGCAGTCGGTGCGAAGATGGATTCCATGGAGCTGGAAAGGGAGAAGGGAATTACGATTCAGTCAGCGGCAACCTTTTGCGACTGGGAGAAGGTGGAGAATGGAAAGCCCGAGAAGTACCATATTAACTTGATCGATACGCCTGGTCACATTGACTTTACAATTGAGGTTGAACGGGCGCTGCGCGTGCTTGATGGAGCGGTCATGATCTTATGTGCGGTTTCGGGGGTACAGTCGCAAACCATAACCGTGGATAGGCAGATGAGGAGATATAACATTCCAAGGTTGTCATTCATAAATAAGATGGATCGGATGGGAGCAAACCCGTTCAAAGCAATCGATCAGATCAACCAGAAGCTAAGAATACCGGCTGCAGCATTACAGGTACCAATTGGGACTGAGGACGAGTTCAAGGGTGTGGTGGACCTTATCCGAATGAAAGCGATATATAACGAGGGTTCCAAGGGAGAGGTTATTATTGAGAAGGATGAGATTCCCGAAAGTGTCAGGGCCCTGGCAGATGAGCGGAGGAAGAAGTTGATAGAAACACTGGCCGACGTAGACGACGAGATTGCCGAAGTCTTCCTAGATGAAGGCACGCCGAGTGAAGAACAGCTGAAGGCTGCGGTGAGACGAGCAACCATTGCTCTAAAGTTCACGCCTGTCTTCATGGGATCTGCCCTAGCAGACAAATCGGTGCAGCCAATGCTGGATGGCGTTTGTGATTATCTGCCGAACCCTGCGGAAGTAGAAAATCTGGCTTTGGACCGTCGACGCGCCGAAGCACCAGTCAAGCTCGTCTCGTACAACTCACTTCCGTTCGTTGGGCTGGCTTTCAAACTGGAGGAGAGCAATTACGGTCAACTCACCTACATTCGAGTCTATCAAGGGTCTCTTAAGAAAAGTATGACTGTGTTCAACGCTCGGAGTAACAAAAAGGTCAAAATCCCCAGAATAGTACGTATGCACTCAAACGACATGGAGGACGTGCAAGAGATTGGAGCTGGTGAGATCTGTGCCGTTTTTGGCGTTGACTGTGCATCTGGAGACACCTTCACCGACGGTACGCTCGGATACTCCATGACCTCCATGTTCGTTCCGGAGCCCGTTATCTCTCTGTCCATCAAACCAAAGAACACAAAAGACACGGCAAACTTCTCTAAGGCCATGAACCGCTTCCAGCGTGAAGATCCCACCTTCAGAGTTCACGTTGAGCCGGAAAGCCAAGAAACCATCATATCTGGCATGGGCGAACTACATCTTGACATCTACGTGGAGCGTATGCGCCGCGAGTACAAAGTGGACTGTGAGACTGGGCAGCCGCAAGTCGCATACCGTGAGACCATCACCGAACACGTCGAATTCGACCACCTACTCAAGAAACAAACCGGCGGAGCCGGCGACTATGCCCGAGTCGCCGGGTACATGGAGCCCACTGAATCGCTCGAAAAGAACGATTTCGAACAACAAATCACCGGCGGAGCCATATCCGAAAAATTCCTCTTCGCCTGCGAAAAAGGCTTTCTTGGCTCCTGCGAAAAGGGACCCCTCGTCGGACACCGCGTGTTAGGAACCCGCATGATCATCAACGACGGCGCCACGCACATGACTGATTCCTCGGAGATGGCCTTCAAGATCGCGACGCAGCAAGCGTTCCGCAAGGCTTTCATGAAGGGTAAACCGCAGATCCTCGAACCGCTCATGAAGACGACCATTACGGCGCCCAATGAGTTTCAGGGAAATATTGTCGGCTTGTTGAATAAACGGAATGCCGTTATTAACGATACGGATATCGGGCCCGAAGACTTTTCGTTGTATGCCGATTGCAGTTTGAATAGTATGTTTGGCTTCTCGAGTCAGTTGCGGGCGGCGACGCAGGGGAAGGGAGAATTTTCTATGGAGTTCAGCCATTACTCCGCGAGTCCACCGCATCTTCAGTGAGTCACTCGTTCTTCATTCTGCATCGTGTTCGTTCGGTGGCTATTTACTAACATTGATCTAGGAAGGAACTTATCGCCAAGCACGAAAAGCAGCAGGCGGAGAGGAACAAAAAATGAACTTGCTTTCAAACTCTTCTTAGCCTGTATTTCTAGCATCAGTGCGATCTTTTGCGGGCTCATCGTGGTTTTAAGGGCAGGATGAGGGTCGGGGATTGTATAACCAAAAGGGTCATATTCAGATAGATTCTCACTCCTCCAATTCAAGCTTCGGCACGGAGTAGTTGCCTTGCCTCGAGAAGCACTCAAACACTGCAGATCCCTCCCACAACTGACAGTGACATAGTTGTAGGTTATAACGGAGTGCTGCCGCTTATTACTTGGGGTGATTCATATATTGAGGGTACATACTCCATAAACAACCTATTTTGATGAGAGGACCTCCAGACGATGAATTATCAACATCGACAGGCCCAGATTCTTACTGACGTCATGTGCCTTTCAGGAGGCCCTCGTACATTGTTGTTGGGCTGTCTGGTTCATGTGTGTTTGAATTAGCCTACAAGAGATCTTACTGATGATGAAGGTCCCCTCAGCAGCACTTCGTTAGTAAGATAGAGAAGACAGTACCATAACTGAATCTGTGGAGATCCTCTCAATCATACACTCTGATCAAAGATCCTAATAAGTGGAGTATTCCAAGCAATAATGGATGGCATTAATTTAGAACCTAGAATTGTAGCATCAAAGCACTATACTGACCAGTGGCCGTAATTTGTTGGCAAAAGGGGGGTGCTTCATAGTCTTGAATCATATCTCGTTCTATGAATCTATATTCTATCCAGCACCAGCGAGATCTACTCATCGACTCAACTTCTTCTCTCGTATAAACCCTACCATCCAGACATTAGCCCATCCCATCTCTCACTCCAAGGCCAGCAAAGGAAAGGAACAACATTACTCACAACTCGAGATTGCCGCGCAAGCAACAATACACAGCATTAGCATAAATCCTGAACGCGTAGCACCTTCATAACACTCTCTGACTGTCTCTCTAATTTCCGGATCCAATGTCTTGATATAATCCAGACTCTTCCTGACATTCCTAACTATCTGATCCGCATCCTTGCCATTTGACAACCTTGTCCGCAACTGCGTCCGCAGTGATTGTTGCACAACGGTCGCAGAGAGCGACAAGCCGACTACCGAGCCTAGGGAGCGGAAGAGATATGAACAGGCCGTGGCGACGGCTTGATCGTCTGTGGAGGCGTTTGCGAGGAGAGATATGAGAGACGTTGTGACGCCGATGCCGTTTGAGAATCCGCAGATAATGAGACCCACAGCGATGCCATACGTTGTATTTGCAACGAGGCCAGTGAAGAGGATGATGGGGATCATGCCCAAAGTCAAGGCAGTATAAGCCGTCACAGTAAGCCAGTAGTACTTCCCACTCCTCTGCATCACGATACCACCGAACAACGAGCCCGACACCCCCGCGACGATACCCGGTAGGAGTCTCACTCCCGCTTGCGTGGCGCTAAAACCATCGACGGCCTGGAAGAAAAGTGGGATATAGAACAACGCAGATAACCAGCCGCCGAAACTGAAGAAATTGCAAAGATAGCACGCCACGAGACTTCTCTCAAAAATGATATGGCCCGGAGCGAAGGGTTCGATGGCAATTTTCATCTCGACCAGCACGAAGAGGATGAACAGGGGGAAAGCAATGCATAGAGATGCGATGGTGATGGGCGCACTCCACGAGACGTTGCTGCCGCGGTCGAGGCCGAGGAGGAGTGTGAAGACGGCACTGACGAGGACAAAGGCGCCGAGAAAATCGACTCGTCGGAGTTTGGATCGCCAATCCGAAGTCTCTCGTTTTGGCAGCTGCAGCGCGAAAGTGACGGCGCTGAAGGCGAGGAGGCACATTGGGACTTGGCCGAGGAAAGCCCATCTCCA
>QQTW01000472.1_pt1 | contig 25118 bp, 18 predicted proteins | sample 1904831 | NCBI WGS metagenome assembly QQTW01 (sample SAMN09435610, study PRJNA476489) | Subsurface metagenome, whole genome shotgun sequencing project. | reverse complement strand
GTAGTATCGCATATCCGCCAATGCGGGGTGGCGGTAGAAGAAACCGCTGTTCCATCGACACATCTGATGGTACGATATCATCGAATTGGACGTGTGAAAACGGGCGTTGCCTTGCCGGATCAACATCGCTCTGGAAAGTGCCACCTTCGTTGGCGGATACCTCATCACTCATCATCGTCTTGACACTTGACACTCTTCAGTATCACGTCAAGTGTGATCTTGATCGAGTATAAATCTCTTCGTCTGCCTCAGGAGGACTCTCCACCTTTCATCTTCCATCTACTCATCCGCCGCCCTCTCATCATCAGATCTCTATCGCTCTCACCAACGCTCATCCACTCCATCTCATCATCTCCTCGTCACCTCTGGCCACCTCTCATCCTCATCCGACATCGACACCTCACCTCTCCAGCGCAGTATCATCTCCTCTCAGGCGCATCCATCATCCATAGGGCCATCCATCGAGTCCGCATTCAGCATCTCACCCCTCAAATATAATATCATCTCAGTCTCATACACATCCTCTCTCATCGACACTGCGACTCCTCGAGGCTCCATTCAACTTCTCGCTCTCATACATATCACCCCGCCCCTTGGGAGCCGCCCTACTTGACTTGATCTCGAGTACATCTTCGCTCCACATCCCCCTCTCACATATCGTCTCCTCTTTGAACCATTCTTGTCCTATCTTATCTCATAGAGTACGTTTTCCACGATGACGACTCACGCTTTCTCGCCTGCGGCGCGAAAGCCCTTTGGGCTGCTGGACGAGTCGCGTCTTCAATCTCTTCAGAGCACCAAGAATCGGCAAAATGGTGGGTGTTTATCTCTGTTTGTTGACATCCGCAACCCGCATCACACGTGGGATGATAACGTGTCCGATCATGACTGACCATTGCCCCAACAGCCATCCCGCTGGGACTCTCGTCTCCATCGCACAAGCGTCGTCTTCCAATCTCCACTCCGGATCACGACCAGGACAACTCCGAGAATGTGGACCCCACTCTATTTACGCCCAAGCGACTCAAGAATCTCAATGGCCTCGATTCCAAGTCGTCATCATGGACTGCTGGCCCGATCAAGCGCTCGAACTTCTCCCTAGTCGATGTCACTCCCGAGGATCTCATGGATACCAAGCCAGTCTCGGCTCCGGTCTCAACCCGTCCCATGGCCAAGCCAAAATCGCGTCTCAATCGCGCCACTATGCTCGGACTCAACACTACTCCTACTCCGACGGCTGCTCCGACGAGCATTGTGACACCCTCGGCAAGCATCCCCACCGCCGGTCGTTCCCCCAAGAGCAAGCGTGCTGGTATCCTCAGCAAGCGACGAACCGCCTCGCCCTTCTTTCGCATTGATCCGCCGACCAAGTCCCGAGGATCAGGCGGTCTTTCCATCGATGCTGCTCTGGGCGGTACCATTGCGGGCTATGCGCCCAAATCTCGTGTGAATTCGGCTCCCTCCCGGCCGACCACCAGTCTGGAGGAGCAGCCGACCAAGGGCACCTGGTTCTTCGCGATTCACGAGGACACCCCGGACGAGGAGCTCACCAACATGATGCAGCATAGCACCTACACGCTAGATATCTCGGATGATGAAGATCGCCAGCGAGCCAAGGACGATCGCGGCAAGGAGAATATTCCCCCGGAAGCGCCCATTGTTCCCTCAGTCGACCAGGAGATTGCGGCTGTTGTCGAGGCACCTGCTCTGCCCGAGACTGTGGCGACTCCGGCTCCGGCCACGAAGCGACGTACGCACACACAGCGCGGGAATCTGAAGGATGGCAAGCGTGCTGCCCTGGCTGATTTGGCCCCATCCGACTTCTACGAAGAGGCGATGCTCAGCAGCGCCACCTTCGATTTTGCCCCCGAGATTGCAAAGGACAGCGAAGTCATCGTGGACGCTGCGGAGCCGATTGAGGAACTGGTGGCAGTGACGACGTCCGAAGAGGAGCGATTGTCTCCGAGCGCGGAGCTGCGTGGGCTCAACAATCCAGTCAACGAGCCCAAGGAGATCCAGATCTGGGAGAGTGGCAGCGCTCAGGGAGATGCCGAGTAGATTGGGACGATGGAAGAATGCAGGACTGGGAGGCTGGATCGGACGAGATTTGGAGGAGCAGGTCGGTTGCCTTGGTTACTCTTGACTAGCTAATTCAGGGCGGTCATCTTGAGTTTATTTTGGTGTTGTATTTCACTGGTCAGACTGGAGAATCGAACAAGATGAGTCTGCTGTTCGTGGTGCCATCACGCGATCCATGGCTTGAACATTGGTTCATGTTTCTAGGAGGTTCTTGGATAAATGCTTGGTTTCTAGCAGTTCCATAGCTGGCATCTGAATGTAGCTTCTTTTCCCCGAGTTCACAGCACCTTCTCGCGTTATCTTTCATGGTTTCCACAGATCGAAGTTGAGTCGTGTCAATCCTACACCGTTCCTTATATCCCAAACACCATGGATTTATTAGCCATATACCTAGGCACCAACCGTCGGCCATCACCCTCTTACGATGGCTGTTTACGGTAAACATGTTGTTTGCTTCCTCGGAATGACTGTCCCCCAGGTAGTCCGCATTCGTACATAAACCGTCAAGGATATTGAGCAGGGTATCTATCAACTCAATCTCCCAAGACAAATGGGAAAAATCTCCGTAGCTACGGTCCGTAGAGCATGTTCATATGCCATTTGCATCAAATCATTCGTGATGATTGCATATTCAGAGGCACGACAACTCGCTTCTCGACCGCAAAAAGGCCGGTTCAGTGTGATGAGCATCTGATATTTTGTAGCTCGTGAGACGAGTACGGCTACTCCTTAGTACCATCCTAAAGGGATCTATTTTTTTTCCACATAGCGATCTGCTACGGCCATATGCGTTTTTACTACCAATCAGCCTAAGAGTCGGGTCTAACCTCGCCAAAGCCAGACTATTCATCCCTAAGCAATAGGGCTTTAAAATTCAAGTGTCTCTTACACTAGGCTTCCGACAGGCATCGTGAACATGTAATGTCGCCACTCAACCAAGATATACTATTCTCCCTTTCTATATAGTCGCTTTGCACTGCTAGCATGGTGTCCAGGCTTATTATACGGTACAAATCTGGGCATAATGTGCTGCTCGACATTAGCCCACCGTAAATTGAGGTGCATGTACGGAGTAAGTGTAGCCAAAGCGTATGGGATATGTGGCATTAGCATATCGGTATGTAACATTAGCGGGTCCTCTTTTGGATATGCAGTTAACAGGGCTCATCGATGGATCCTGCATGCTTCGTTCCTGGCGCGTAGCTCCACCTGACCAATCATCTTTTGATCTCCGATCGCTCCGACCGGATCAACCTTCCTCCGACGACCGATAGATTTCGCCGATATATTTGGAACATGCGATCGTGCAAGCGCGACAGTGCGAGCGACGACCGTCAGCCCGCAACAGTCGCAGTCGGGCCATGCGCAAGACTGATCCACCACGCTCTCTGTCATCAGCATTCGTGGTACGACGGTATTCGCCATGCCACCTCCCAAGATCATCCGAATTCTGGTCCTCCTGACGGTTCCTCTCTTCTTGTTCCTCGTCATTCAACTCTTCCGTCATCCGATCCACCGACCAACATCCGAACCCAAGAAGCCCGTGGAGGAGTTTCACGATCCCACCTTGGATTGTACGTCAATGTTCCTTAAGGATTTTCACACTGCATGCGCTAGTTACTGACTTTCTCATCTTCCTAGTGACCGGTGAGCCGGAAGAACCGCTATGGCGCGCCGGGGACGAGTACGCCCCCGACAACCCCAACTCCCCACGGATCAATGCCACCCTGCTCTCGCTCGTGCGCAACGAGGAGCTCGAGGGTATCCTGCAATCGATGCGTGATCTCGAACGAACATGGAACAGCAAATTCAACTATCCCTGGTTATTCATCAACGATGTCGATTTTACTCCTGAATTCAAAAAGCGGACACAAGCCGAGACGAAAGCGAAATGTCGATACGGTTAGTTAGATGCGTCTCATGGCATTTCCATTCTTCCATCTCTTCTTTTACTCCATGCCAACCTATTCTATGCTATAGAAAGAATCCCCAAAGAAGATTGGGAGATGCCCAGCTGGATCAACCCCGCTTTGTATCAGGAGTCGACGAAAATGCTTCAAGAAAACAACGTGCAATATGGGGAAATGCTATCGTACCATCAGATGTGTCGATGGAACAGCGGTTTCTTCTACCGCCACCCCGCATTGGCGGATATGCGATACTACTGGCGGGTGGAACCCAAAGTGCATTTCTTCTGCGACGTCGACTACGACGTCTTCCGCTGGATGGCCGACCACAACAAGACCTACGGCTTCACATTAAACATCTACGACAGCGCAGAGAGCATCCCGAATCTCTGGCCGGAGACGATCAAATTCTTAAGTGCTCATCCGGAATACCTACATCCGAATAACGCCCTGAAATGGTTGACGGATAGTTCGCGATGGGATAAACACGTCAAAGCGCATGGATACTCGACCTGTCATTTCTGGAGTAACTTCGAGATCGGTGATCTTGAGTTTTGGAGATCGGATGTGTATAAAGAATATTTTGATCATCTGGATCGTGCCGGATTCTTCTATGAAAGATGGGGAGATGCGCCCGTGCATAGTATCGCGCTGGGATTATTTGAGGATTCGAATCGGATTCATTGGTACGTGGAATTTGCACATTCAACCTGCCTCATCTCGTCCATCAACCTCCTCTTCCCAATCAGCAAACTTCCTTCGATGCTACTGTTGCAGAACACCATACATATACCCCATCCCAGCCCCTCCGTATCGATCAAAAGCTAACGTAAAGAATTATAGGTTCAAGGACATCGGCTACCAACACATCCCCTTCTTCAACTGTCCCAACAGTCCTAAATGCAAAGGCTGCGTTGCGGGACGCTTCACCGATGGCGAGAAATGGTTGAACGAGGAGGATTGTCGACATGTGTATTTCAAGCATCATGGCACGAACTGACCTTCAATAACGATCATCATCATTGCCTGCATTGGGCGGTTTGACCTTCTCCTGGCGGGTCTGTCTTTCTAGTAGAGCTCTAGGAAATGTACTTCCTCGTTCTTATGTCCTTGTCCTTGTTCTTGTTCTTGTTCTTGTTCTTGTTCTTGTTCTTGTTCTTGTTCTTGTTCTTAGTCCATTCTTCTTCTTCCTCTTCCTGTTTCTGTTAGTTAGTTATCTATTTCTGGACGCTTTGGAATGGACTGGCATGGCCTGGTCAGTTGAGTATATGCTGCTTCTTCTCATGTCGTTCGTCTTTTTCATTCAAGTAGCGATCGATTCTACGTATTGAGGTCCCCTTGTAGGTCATCATCTCTTTTGATAGTGATGATGCCAGTTTAACATGTATTTGAGCTCTAGATTTTCTAGTTCTTCCTCTTGTGTCTTGAGAAGAAGAAGCCTCGCGAGAAGAGGATGAGATTCAGGCATAGCGGACATCATCGCCATCGCTAGCCTGCCATCACAACTACTACTAACATATACGTTGTCGTCGAGCTGTCATTTCCGTTAACATCTTCCCTTTCCTTCTCTATTCGTGTCTTACGTCCTGTCTCCTGTGTTCATCCATCCGTCCTCTCGAGCGAGCTTGAAGCGAAGACTCCTGCCGTAAACGAGTTCGACGAGTAGTGTTTCGTACATATCCCCTCTGCTTGGTTCTCCGTCTGTTCTCATCTCACGCATCCATCGAAAACTGGGTAACTTGACGCTGTTGTTCTAGTAACCAGTAGGCGGGAGCCAGCCAAGGCAAACTAAGGGAAGGCGAAGGAAGAGTTTGAGGTGGGTGATGAAGTAGAGGAGAAGGAGGAGGTAGGATGTTTAAACTAAGCTGCAACTCTAGATACTGTACAGACATGCCATCAAAAAACCCACATCTACTGTACAACTTGCCATACCATTGGCATCCCCTGGCCTTTTCTTCTATCTATCCTCTGCTTGGGGTCTCTGTCTCTCCCTCTCCAAATTCTTGAAACCCCCTCAATTTCCGTCTTCATGCCCGATCGACGAAGTTTACTTACGAGTACTGTACATGCTCTACACGGCACAACGAAGCAGTTGAATCAAGCTCGACTTATTGGAGACGAGAAAACCATGAGGTAAGAAGGAAAGGAAGGAACAGAGGGGATGGATGGATAGAAAATGGACAAGTGGAAGACGGAACGAAAGAATAAAAACTAGAGGGGGAAATAAAAAAAGTTTATTGAAGATCAGGATACATCTCCTCCTTTAACGGAACCCCGAGCTCGTCTCGGAATTCTTTCAATTCATCGAGATATTCCTTGTATTGGTTCTTGTTCTCGACTTTGGCTTTGACTCCTACATTGATCGGATCATTCAATCAGTCTTGCTTCACTCGGGTTTCAATTTAATTCCAGCGATATAGATATGGTGTTGTGTCCATTGTTATGAACGGGGATATGACAGAACAGATATGACAGAACATACCCTCAAAGATGCGCACCGCCGTGGGGAAATCATTCACTCTCCTCGCCGCTTTCAATGCAGCGATGATGACGGTGGTGGACGGGACGAGGTCGTAGGCGAACGCGTTGTTGAGATTTCGCTGTAATGGAGATCAGTTGGGGACTTGGTCCGCGTTTGATACAGCATCACCACGAATTGGGCCCATGATGGTATTCGATATGAACATACCTGTAACTCAAACACGTCCTGCACGCCATCAAACTCCTTTTCATATCTACATTTACCACCTTCCGTCAATTACTGGTTCCAACAACTCCATTGTCATTAAATACGTAAAGATATACCTCGCATTGAATTCATCAAAGGTCTCCTCCTCATGACCCATCTGCGTGGAACTCGCTCGCACCGTTGCTCGACATCCCATCAACGGCGTCGTCACGGGGATTGAGCTGCTTGCCCCAATTGGTAGTCTCCTTGTGCGCAAGAACTGCTGAGTCGTCGTCGAGGACCGACTCGCGAGTCGCAACATTGCGAGGGACGACATGAGGTGTGAAAGAGAGCAGGGATGATGAAGAGAAAAACTGCAGGTCGCCGGTCTTTTCTGTACCGGTTGCACGTACAATGCGTCTTTATGGTCGCGTAGGGCGATATGTCGGCTGAGGTCAACGTGCTTCGATGGAAGTCACTCCGCTCGAAAGGGACGCAGTCGAATGCCGTGGTGTCAGGTTTGACCGCTGCATTGTGATTGGCCAAAAACAACTTAGCTTGGATACAATGGAAAGCTCTCACATTTATTACCCCATCGGGGAATATTGACTTCTACAATCATTTGCTCTGACATAAGCTCCTAAAGAGGAAATATTAAACGATCTTCAATTGAACCAATCAGCATCGTCAGCGCCACATGCGTGAAATTGGTCTGCCGGGGCCGGGAAAGCCTCGTCAGGGGAAAAAAACGTTGGATGGCTGCAGAGCCGCATCTACAAAGGGGTGTTCGTCCCCCTGGGGACGGCTCCTCAACCTCAACGAACGAGGAAACGAGATCGAGACCGAGACCGAGATCAAGGCGACGCGTCGGCCGTTCGTGTGCGCAAAACACTCGCACAGTCCTTTTCTCCATCTTCATCTTCATCTTCATTCTCATCTCCATCCTCTCCTTCAATTCTCGTCGCTCCTTCAAGGAACTTCTTTTCAAGACGGTACCGCCAGCAATCCGCATCCACCTTAATTGATCTCTAGATCTCAATTGCATCGGGGGTGGTCCCATCGTCAACACCTACATTGCGCCCCACAACAAACATCCACACATCAACCATGGCAACCACCGACTGGTCCAAGCTACTCACCTTCTCCACACCCACGGTCGACCGACCATTTGGCATCCAGCTATGGCCCATCTTCGACCGGGTTTATTCGTCCGTCATGGGCTATGCGCCCACCGACTTCCGCTTCGTGCATGGCAAGACGCCCATGTCGACGTTTCGCGAAACGGCCAGCTTGATCGTCGCCTACTATGCCATCATCCTCGGCGGACGCGAATTCATGCGCCATCGCAAACCGCAGAGACTAAATGCCCTGTTCATGATTCATAACCTCTATCTCACACTCATCAGCGCCGTGTTGTTGGCATTGTTCGTCGAACAGCTTCTCCCGACCGTTGCGAGACACGGCCTCTTCTTCGCCATCTGCAATCACGAAGGCGGCTGGACGAAGCCGTTGGTCACTCTCTACTATGTATGTGTATTGTTAGATGAACTCATCGGTCGACGGCTGGCTAATGTGATGTATTGCAGCTGAACTATCTTACGAAATATGTGGAGTTGCTCGATACGGTGTTTTTGTTCATCAAGAAAAAACCCCTCAGTAGGTGATGCACTAGCAAGAGATATATATGAATGTATATATATACATATATCGGTGCTAACTGATCCCCCAGCCTTCCTCCACTGTTATCACCACGGCGCTACGGCCTTGCTCTGCTGGACGCAGCTCATCGGCCTGACCGCCGTGTCCTGGGTGCCCATTACCTTGAATCTGCTCGTCCACGTGGTCATGTACTGGTACTATTTCCAGAGCGCGCGTGGGGTGCGAGTCTGGTGGAAGGAATGGGTGACGAAGTTGCAAATCATCCAATTCGTCATCGACCTTGGTAGGTCATTTTGAATGCTCAAGTTTTTTTTCCCCAAGCTATGCATTCTTTCCCTCCCTACTGACGAATTATACTTACATATACATACATGTAGGATTCGTCTATTTTACTGCCTACACCTACTTCACCTCGACCTATTTCCCGAACATGCCCAACGCCGGGTCATGCGCCGGGGAAGAATTCGCGGCTTTTTCGGGAATGGCTATCCTCAGCTCATACCTGCTGCTCTTCATTTCCTTCTATCTGGCCACCTACACGAAAACCGGCCGCGGGGATGCTCGGGTCGCGAAGAAGGCCGCCAAGGCGCTGAAAGACCGCGAGGTCCCTTCTCTGGGAGACGCTTCCGAGGCCATGATGTCGAACGGGCATCTCAGCAACGGCTCCGCTGCGAACGGTTCGGCGACGTCCTCGGCGCGGAGAACGCCTGTGACGCGATCGAGGAAGGCGTGAGTAAGCTGAGAAGCCAAGACTCAGTAATTAAGCTCTCTCAACCCCCATCAATCGACTCCCTATTCAAGGTCTCGCTGGTGCGAACCAGTCACCGCGTCTCTCTACCTTTCCCCCCGTCAATTCCATCTCCTCGTCTCCTCTGCATTTGCATTGTTCCCTCTTCTCGCAATCAAGTTCAGTCCGTTTAATCTGTTCAATTCAATCTTGCACAGCAAAGATGGGACGGTCGGTCGGTTGTGATTTTGTTGCCCTCTTTCTTTCTTCTGTACCATAACCGCTTCGGTCCATTACAGAGGAGACCAAAGGGGCGTCGATAATTCTTGCATGTAATGGGATAATCTTTGTAATGAGATGTGTTTCTGTTTCTGTGCTAGCTTGACTTTGGTGTAGATGGTGGTCTATCTGATTAGTTGCTGGCCTTCCCATTCAATAAACGAGCAACTTCAGGTAGCCTAGAGCACCCTGAATCTTGGTAATGCGCCATCCAGGAGGCCGTGGAGCAATCTTCGACATCGCTGATGAAGCTAGTAGGTTGACTCGCATCGTCGGCATCCGTGTGTGGCAATGGATTGAAGTGGTAATGTCGAGACTTCAAACGTCGTGGCCCTTATGGTGAAGAACTGTTTACATCAACCTTATGACGAACAACACCTGTCATTAAGCCGACGATGAAGCTCCGGCGTTGTTTCTTGTCGCTCCAAAAACGTGCATCCGCCGTCAGTTGCCTCGAGGCTCATTGAGATGCTTGTTGGCCTCCCTGCACTTCGTGACACGAGATTTGTAGGCTTTATCGTTACCATATTCAGATGAGACGGGAAATGCTCTTCTGGTTCCAGAGGGATGTTTATGGATTGAACATGAAGATATGTCGGAGATCTGCTCGATCTGTGGAGAGTCCTTTTCGATGAAGTTATGATTCTTTCATATCCTGTCGAGATATCCTGTTGTAGCAATGTTGGCCAATGGGAATGCTAAGGAATCTTGAGAAGTCAATAAATAGCCTGGACTGGATTTCTAAGCCGGCATCGCTGTTCTCATATATGGATCCATATCGACGCCCTTTTGTCTTCATGGGAGAACTTCCGTGCGTTCGAAATAAGTATGCCTTCATGGTTCAAGAGAGATTGATTCATCTGTAGGATCACTTCCTCAGTTTAGAATTAGAACAGAGAGTCAGAAGTGCTAAGAGGCTTCAAGGACCATCCACTCACTCCATTTTTACGTCCAACCAGATGCGCAAATCCGCTTCTTTTTTAGGACTTTCATAGGATCACATGATCTGAAGTTGGGGAGATCACGATGCAGAAAGCGCCAAAGTCAGTTTCCTCCTCCCTTTCGGTGTTCGACAAAACTCTGGTCACCTTCCGTTGGGATGACTCAGAAGGGCAGCGAAGATCAGGCCGCATATATCACGTGATAGCTCTTCGCTGATAACAAGGCATGTGCGTCATGTCAATCGGATCATCTTGACTGCGAGTGTCATTCAGCTTCGGGGGCGATGAGATCTGCCCGAGATCTACACGTCGCCAACAGAGGATCATCGTGCCTCTTCTCCACTGAACTCCATCCCGCTCCACACTTGCCGTCATGTCTTGGGTCAGTCGTCATCTTCAGTCCGCCCGGCATTCCTTGTCGCAAGACATGATCCATCAGCTTCCCGCCTAGAGACCGCAGTTGTCGGAGGCAGCCACCACCATTTGTTTGTCAACGACAAATACCTGACGACCGCTGTCTCGGACGACGGCCTGCACAAAACAATCCTCTCTTTGAATTGTTACATCGTGCTACAGTACAACCTTTCGGCATCAGCATAGCCCGGCGACTGCTCTCCTATTTTCTTGTCTTTCTGTGCTTGCTTTCTGATTCCCCTTTTCCATCTCCATACGACCTACCCTCTATCGATGATTCCCTGTCTGCGCGTACCTTTCTTCAATTAGAAAATCCTTCATTGTAGTTTGTATATTTTTGATGTTATCTTCAGCTATTTCTACTTTCAGTATTGGCAACCTTCCCAGTTCGTGCATTCTGTTAGAACTATGGGCTACCCGGGAAGCGAAATCAACTAGACACAGCACAATCGAAATGAGCTCAGGGGTGAATAAAATATATCAACCGGCCGGGGGGACGGTTGCTATCGAGAGCCGCACGGTGCACAAAAAATGGCAAGGAAGAGAGAGGCAGGCATGGGTTGACATCGACAGAACACGAGCAATAAGGGGATATCGAAATTGCGGCGGCCATGGGGACCATGAGCTGTGCCATGGTGGAGATTGAGTCTTTGTAAGGCGAAGGATCGCGACGACAACGACAATAACAACAACGATCTGACACGAAAGACAACGACCCCGGGATACAGCATCTTCCGCCGAACGACCGTTGGAAGTTTTGCGACAAGGCTACGATGAAGGAAAGGGGTTTATCTATGGGACAGGCTGAAAGAACCATGACCGCGGCCCTCGTTACTTTCAGCACAGACTCCCAGCAACCTTCTCTTTCTTCTGCTCCTCCACCTCATCTTCTTCCGGCCTCGTGAACATGACCACCGGGAGCACGGTCACTGGCGCGGGTTTCAGCCTCCTATGCTCGACGCTGCTTTCGGACTTCAATCGCTGCCTCGCGCCCGGGAAAAACGGGTCCAATGATCGTCCTGGGCCGTGCTGTGTACCATTTCGGCCGCATCGTGGTGGCACGAAACTTCGATGACCCGCGCGGCTCATCCCCCGCTCGCGGTGGAAATCTCGACGCCGCTCCCCGGTCGAATGCGGACAAGATGTGCGCGCCAAGGACCGCGTGGGATCGCGCGGCGGATGACCTGCCGGCCGCGCCTGTGGTTGGCTCGAGCGTCACGCCCGGGCGTGACGCTCGACCGTGGAAGATTCCTTGAATGCGTCCATCGGCCGGTGGCGCGCGCGCCATACCCTGCACGATGCGCCATGTCCTGTGGCCTCTGGGCCATGGACCATGAGCCGGGCCAGGCACCGAGCATGTTCTCGTCCCTGGGCGCTGGTACGTACTGGCCATCCGTCAAAGGCGATGTTCCCGAACGGCGCGCTTCCTGACCTAGGAAAAGATTGACATGCCAATGGATCATCATGATGGAAGGCAAACTATCATGGACGGTGCTTCTTCCTCTTCTTCTTCTTCTCCTCCACATCTGCTTTCCTACTTTATGCCAACGTTCCTCCCGAACGTTGATATCATTTCTTCCACACCGTCGACGCTTCATTCATCCCTGGGACGACAACCTACCGCAGCTGTGCCAGAGCTTCCGTCTCGTTTCTGTTCCACAATCTGCAGGCCGAGACCTCTATCCGACACGCGAGGTGCCGGGGCCTGGAGACCCACTTTCGGCCATGCATCTATCTGGAACACGCCAGAACAAAAGAAAATCCAAGCTGGACCCGTTGCCATCTATTAAGATCGATGGACCGACGCCCCCCGCGTCGATAGCTGAGCAGGCAGCTCCAGCTCCAGCGTCAACTTCAGCTCCAAGGCCACCATCGTCCTCCACGCTTGCCTCGTCACAGGTGGAGCCGGGTATCGCTTTATCATCATCTTCTCCTTCCAAACCGGATCGTCCTCCCTTACCACGCTCCTTGACCAGCTGGTTGATTGCGGATATCGACCTGGACGACCTCTATTCATTTCCGGCCATCGTCGACCCGTATTCGAATTCGACCATCGTCGACATGGAATCGCCCATGATGACTACCGTTCCGGTCCTGCCCAAGCTGCGCACCATCCGCTTCAATCCCGTCATCTTCAAGTCCGGCGAAGACGACCGGTATCTGTCCGAGGAGGAGGACGTCTCGAGCAGCGGGGACGAGACACTTCCCAGTCCGGATGAATGGGATCCACTGAGCCTGGCCACGGACGAGGATCTCTTCATCGCCACGGCTGCGTCCGACATCGACGAGCACGTCGCTCGCGTCATCACCTTCATCGCCCCGGGCAAGCCTCGTCTTATCGATGTCAATACCTTTTCGCCCGTGCAACGACGACGACTGTCACCCCTCCTTCATTCGACCGGAAAATTGCCGGAACCGGCCGTTCGACGGCGGATTCGTGAAGGACGTGAGCTGGACCGATTATTGAAGAGTCGGACTTGGCTCGCCAAGGCGCTCGGCCACGAAGATCCCTACGGACCTCGGCGGTTGACCGTCACTCCGCTCGAGGGTCTCGGAGGGAGACCATTCCACGATGCGTCGATCTCACCTCGACGAGCCCACAGCGCGGGATATCCCCTGGACGTCGAATCCTCGCTGCTGGCGAGCTGCGATCCTTTACGCATGACGGCGGCGCAGTCGAAGCTGCGAGGCGTGGCACAGTCGCTCATGACGGCCAAACGGAGAACGCGGTTCCCAGACACTCTCTGTTGAGCTCCTGCCATCACTTTCTATACCTTCACCTCCACCTCCACCGTCACCTTTACCTTCTATGCACCTCTTTCTTCTCGCCGGCAGCACTAAGAGGCACCTTTTGTTTTCTCCATCGACGGAGTAGGGAACCTCTGAAAGATTTAGAGGAGGGTTTTTGTTTATTGGTAATGAGCACGAGGCAGGTGCCTATCGCTCGGAGTTGAATGAATGTTGGATGGATGGGGCGTCCGGCCTCCAGGAAAGGGGGGGAGTTGGGGAAGATATGAATCCTAGACGGATCTTCATTCCTGGCACGAGGCCAGTGTTTTCTTGTGTATTCACGAGAAATTAGTTTCACCTTGACGATGTATTTCAAGTACTCGATGAGAGTCTCGTCCACCACAATGATAATGATATTACTATCTCTTTCATCGAAACCACAGATTTGAGTTGTGATGGTTGAGGTCTTGACTGGAGGAGATAGACTTGTTCCCAGCTCGAGGGCTTATTCTCTTCGAAGAACTGAAAATACAAATAGTATTTTCTCTTTCGATGAGTGGGAGCTTGTTGATAGACGCTCGTAGTACATTAAATTTGTTGGGAGTCGCTTCATCCCGATGTTGCTGGTCCCATCGGCCAAACACAACATGGATTTGAGATCTTATGCTCGTCAAGCGGATTCAGCATCGTTATTTTCGAGATGGAATATCGCTGCTTGCACACGCGGGTGAAAAAAAAAAAATGGAACGTCTCAGCAGTAACCGCTTCATCGGCCTTAAGACGAAGGCATGGTCATCATCCTTACAACGAAAGGAAGCATCACCATCTTTATAGCAAAGGAACCTTCGTCACGCCTATGACGAATGACTTAATCTTCATCACACTGATGATGATAAAGATTAGGCCATTCGTCGTCATGATGATGAAGCGGCTATTGCTGAGCTGTTCCGTTTGTTATTCTGTCCACCGAGTGTTACCCCAGAAGGAGGATCCACGACCCTCGACCATACACAACCTTGCCTCGTACTGTCCGTTTACGTTGTCCTCGAAGAGGCGGTCGACCTTGCGTCCCGGGGATCAGCTCACGGAGCTGGGCGAGAAATAGCGCGCCGTTGCAGATACCCAAGCATGCGGCAAACAGAGCAGTTCAGCAGTCACCGCCAATAATCATCATCGTCATTATCGTGGAGATTTAGTTAGTTTTCATCGTGAGTGGGATGGAGGTAAAGGTAATCATCAGTATGAGGGTGATGAAGGTCAAGGCAATCTTCATCGTAAAGACGATGAATACGTCTTTGCGCTCAAAGAAGTGTTCAATCGCTCAGCCTTTGCGAGCTTCTAAAACGTCGCCGTAGAGCTAGGAAAAGGGTCTCTCGCTCCTGTTTGACGTTAGTACTCTACAAGCTTGAATTGAGTATTTGTGAACTCGGCAAACATTGGCCCCATGGTTGGCTGGCTATTCTATGGGTTTCGTTCGGATGACTTAAGATCAGATTTGGTGTTAAATATCATACAGAGAATAGGCACAGAACTTTACAGTGGGAGTAGCTCTAGAATGAAAGCAAACGGAGGCAACAGCCCATAAATTCTTCGGCTCCTCTATCCTTCTCCTCCACACTCTTCTCTCTCCCCGTTCTGACTCTCTGAAAACGACCTGATTCATTTAAAAACGTTCCTGCCCACCTCGATTTCGCTAGATCTAAGCTGTTGGCCGGTCTGTGCACGCGCTTCGTTGGCTCTCGTGAAACCCCACGTCGGCGGGACTTAGTGAGGCAGCTTCCACGCCAAAGCTAAAGCATCAACGACAGCTTGGAAAACATTGTTGAAGCACAGAAAATAAAAAAATGCCGATGGCCATAGAAGGTTGGCCTCGACGTCGTAAGAGATGGATAAATGGGTCCGCACCATGGTACCAGATACCTCCACAACAGGTGGTCAGCGTAGAGCACCCATATGTCGTCAAGGATGTCGATCGAGGATTAAAGACGTTGGGAGGTGACCAAGAAATTGCCAAGGTGAGTTTTGACTTAGAGGAAAAGACCAGTACAGATTCAAGATCTACACTTTTCGTACATATGTATATATGTCTATATCTATGCATATGTATAGAAGTTGAAACTGATTAGTAGTATACTTAGTGGACCAAGGATTGGAACAATGATGATGGCTCGTTGAAATTGTTTCTCCGTCCTGATGATCCGGTCTGTCCACCTATTGAGGGCAGAGCTGTGGCCAGCAATGATGTGCTACTGAAGATTACGGTGCCTCGACGAACGGGCCGGAAGCGGAAAAGAGGATCTTCGGGTCCATATGAAGGGACTACTACCGCTGGCGATGATAGGACACCCGGCGTCCCTCCATCCTTGGCACGACAGGACGATCCTCGATCTCTGCTGCAGGGCATGCGTGATAATGTGACTCAGTATGAGGTTGAAGCGGTGGGGATGGTGCGGAAGACTTATCGCTTTCGAGGTCCGTATTGTGATCAATCCAGAAGAGGAATAACAGGCTGATGACTAGATAGATTTGGCGGACTATCAGTTTGCCACGTCTGAAAAATCCTTCTTCAAGAAGATGGATGGCTTTGCGAGCTTGAACTGTACGCTACACATATGTGTATACATATATCATGCACGGGACGTATGCTAATATCGATAACAGACGACAAGTTGAAGCAATTCAAGTTCGATCCCAGTCGAGGTCCGCAGCCCAACGCGGAGATGATCCCTCCCCCTGTGTCGACGGGTCATCCACTTCCCTTCAACTATGGGTATGTGTAAACAATGCCACTGGAGATGCTCATTTTCCTTTCAGTACAAAATCAACAAGCAGAGCTGAACGACGGTATAGATATCTTCAAAACCCTGCGGTCAAGATTATGATGGACGCTTCAGGGACGCATCAAGTGACAAATACGCAAACTCCACGAAAGCAGATCACACATATCGTCCGGCACGACTCGGCCATCATCCCGACCGGTCCACCATCGAATCTTCCCCCGGTCGAAACTTTGGAGCCTCGAATGCAGCGCACAATAAAAGAACTCCGGGAACAGCTCGAGGTACGACCGATCTGGACCCGGCGGGCGCTTGTCAACTACATTACCGTCCCGGAATGGACAATCAAGTTCGCTTGGCAGTATTGTGGCTATCTCTTCAAATCCGGACCGTGGCGTGACGGACTGGTCAAATTCGGAGTCGATCCACGCACCGATCCCAAATACCGCGTCTATCAGACATTGATGTTCCAGATGGGCGTCCAAACGGGCGAAGAAGGAGCGGAAGATGACGTGGTGGCCAGTCGAAGATGGAGACAAGATGAAGATAGGCGGAGGAATGAGCGGTTGCTGAAGAACCGGAAACAGGATCGTCAGGGTCATCTCTTTGATGGTCGTAGGATTTCGCTAGAGGGAAAGGTATGGCAGGTGTGTGATATCACGGATCGGTTGTTGAAGGCGATGTTGGCGACGGAGGATCTGAGGGAGACGTGCGAGGTGTGTACCATCCAATTTCTCCCATTCTTCGCTGTCCTATTGTCCTACACAGTCCTGTTCTCCCTCCATCCCTTCTACAAAACTGACCGTTTGAGTATGACAGACAAAACAAGACGGGTGGTATCACAACGGTCTTTGGGCCAAAGTCCGGGTCATCATGAAAGAGAAAGCCAAAAGGATCCTTGCCGCTGCCGAATCGGGACGAGGAGAAGCAGGACACACGCATTCCGATACCGAGTTCGAGAAGATTCTCGCCATCCCCGATCATCTCAATGAGAACAACTGGTCTCAGGCGATCCTCGGGGGTGAGGCGTCAGCCTGGGAAATCGACATGGCCGCTGACATTCGGATGCGGGCGGCCGCCTCAGCGGGTGTTCCTCGTGCGTTGGAGGATGACGATGGGGAACAGGTCGGTGTGGGGCAGGAGCTTCCTCGGACTACGAAGCTGGCGAGAAATCAGTCCGTGGCGAAAAAGAGACAGTATCGGGCTCAGAAAGTGGATTTTACGGGGAAGAGAGGAAGGAGAGGAGTCTTGGACTTCTCGGATAAGGTCGGAAGGGTAGCACGAAAGAGAAGGAAGAGAAGGCTGTCTCAGTATGATAATAATGATAATGGTGACAATGGAAACGAGAATGGTGTAGTGATTGGAAACGGAAACAAGGGAAAGAGACGGAAGGGGCCAGAGGGGACCGTGGGACGAGTAAATCAAGTTCAAGATCAAGAGGAAGAGGAAGAAGGAGAAGAAGACGATGAAGGGAGGATGATGATGTCGAGACGAATTCGAAGAAACGTGTCCTCTATGTCCGGTCGTGCTTTCAATGCTGGTGGTGGAGGAGCTGGCGGTTTTAATGGACGAAGCGGGGATGATGCTGAACTCGTTGATGAGGAATCCGAAGCAACGGAGGAAGATGACGACGACGACGAAGGAGAAGAAGAAGAAGAAGAAGAGGAAGGAGAGGATGAAGAGGATGGGGAAACAAGAAGTGATACGATGGAATGGGATGAGGATGGTATATCTGACGAGGAAGACGAAGAAGAAGAAGTGTTGTAGGACGTTGAGAAGACGTGATAGAGTGGAAGATGTTCTATTCAGACAATTGTTCTCTCTGATATGCGTTAGCTAGGATTATTGTATCGCTGAGGCTCGTCCCGTCAATCTGAGAAAAACTTACAATACAGAATGAGAACCAGCACGATAACATACATTATCAAGAAGGGCGAGAGAGAAACAATCAGAAGAGAAGAGGAGATGAGGAGAGAACAACGAATTCGTCAACCTACTCATCATCTCCCACTCTTCCCCATGGTTCCAAATCCCCACCCCATCATTCCCTCTCGTCGTTCGGTGCCCAGCTTACCGCGTCTTTCAGGATCATTCTTTGAAAATAGAGCTTCTCAGCTATAACCCACAATAGTCACCGTCGTCATTACGACGCTATTCAATCTTTTGTTCATCGTCAGTGCGGTGGAAGTGAAGAAAGTCATCACCGTCGCCAGTGTGAGAAAAGTTCGAGCAATATCCATCGTCAGTACGATGGAAGTAGAAGTCATCACCGTCGCCTGTATGACGAAGGTTTCGTGGTCAGTTCCATGGAGGCAAGGCCATCACCGTTGTCAGCGCAATGGAGGTTCATTGTCAGTGCGATTGTCAGGGTTGATCAACTAGAAACGCCAAAAAAGACCCTGAGATCGTTGCGGTTGAAGCAACAATCTCTCTAGTTGACTATATAGCGACTGCGTATAACAGCGATGGAGGCAGGCCATCACCGTCCCAGTGTGATGAAGGGCCAGCCAATATAAGGATGCTAATCATTTTTATTAAGCTACCTATCATGCTTATGACGATGAAAACTCCTATGTCAAAACCGTGACAAATATAGGTCTATTATCGTACTGATGAGAACGGGTCTTGTAGGGGAAAAAAAATAAACAAGTCCATCAACCTACCCATCGTCTCGCACTCCGAAATAACCTACTCCGTGGTCCGAAATCTCCCCCCCCGAACACAGCGTTCTTTCTCCTCACCCGGCGCCCAACTAACTACGTTTTTGAGGATCATTCTTTCGGGATGCGCCGTCAGGTGCTCTCGTGACAGAAACAGGACAGAAACAGGACTGGACTATACCAGTGCGCGTTACGATATAGTAGACTGTTTTTACGCGGATGACCAAATATAATGGAACAGCTCAATGGTAACCGCTTCATACTTATCCGGCATTTTAATCGGCCATACGAAGAAGAGACGAAGATACTTGCATCAGGCTTTCGAAGGTGACGGAATCCTCATCATACTAACGACGGTTGCCTGCAGTCAGCCTTGCGAAGGTGATCGAATCTTCGTCAAACTGATGATGATTCACTTAGCATCTCTATCATGAAATTGATGGCGACGAAGACAGCTGCATCGGCCTTACGAAGGTGAATGCACCGTCATCACAATGATGACGGTCCATAGAGCATCTCTTTCATTAAACTGATGGCGACGAAGACACCTCCATCAGACTTGTGAAGGTGGCCGAACCTGCATCATACTGATGACGGTGAATGAACCTTGACCATACTGGCCACGATGATATAGCATCCCTTTCATCGGACTGATGGAGATGAAGACGTCTGCGTCAGGCTTACGAAGGTGGCCGAACCTCTATCATACTAACGACGGTCACCTGCATCAGCCTAACGAATGTGATTGAACCTTCATCACACTGATGATGGTGATAGAGCCTCCCTTTCATCGAACTGATGGTGACGGAAACATCTGCATCAGCCTTACGAAGGTGGATGGACCTTCCTCGTACTGACGACGGTGATCTGCATCAGCCTTATGGAGGTGGCGGGATCTTCATCACACTGATGATGATCACCTGCATCAGCCTTACGAAGGTGATCGAACCTTTATCAGACTGTTGACGGTGATCTGTATCACCCCTTACGAAGGTGAGCAAACCTTCATTGCACTGATGACGCGGAACGAGCCCAATATTGGACCGTTGCGAGCCTCCCTTCGTTGAAGATTACGGTTGAACTGTCCCATTTATTATTCCATCCGCGTGGCAATGAACGCCGAACTACTGATACACCTAACATGTATTAATCTAAACTGACAGAACAGAATGAGAATAGGAACTATAATATGCATTCTTCATAAGGAGGAAAGAGAAACAAACGATAGAGGACGTAAGGAGATGGGAAGTAAGGGATGATCTTGTTAACCAACCCATCGTCTTGCACTTAGGAATAATCTACTCCAGGGTCCCAGATCCCCACCCCAGCGTTCTTTTTGCTCGTTCGGAGCCCAACTCACCGCATCTTTCAAGATCATTCGTTCGGGATGCGGCATCATCGCTAGGACCCTCCCATCTGAAGACCGTACTCCGGTGACCCCCCCTTTCGAACCGTTGGGGTTGAATGGATATTGCTCTGTCGGTTTGAGGGTATTATTCGACACGAATCTAATCGCGGTTGACGTTGACGTTGGTGCTGGTGCTGAGGAGGATGATTGCGAGGAGGATGGTCTTGATGGGGGAGAGGTCGACGAAGAAGGCGCCGAAGAAGGTGCCGAAGAAGAGGATGGGAAGACGGCTCGTCCTTCTGCATGGGCGACGACAACAGGGAACTTACTCCCGTGCATCCCGTGCAGAAAAACACTCGGCGGCGTCGACGAAGGGGGATCCACGACTTCGACAATGCAGAGTCTTGCTTCATACTGTGCGCTTATGTTTCGCTCAAACAGCGGCCAGCCTTGCGTTCCGGGTATCAAATCCTGGAGTTGAGTCAGGACTTGCGCGCCGTTGCAGACACCCAAGGTGAAGGTGTCTTTCCGCTCAAAGAAGTGCCGAAACTCCTGTTTGGCGTCGTCATTGAGCAAAACCGAATTGGCCCAGGACCGACCGGCTCCCAGCACGTCGCCGTACGAAAAGCCTCCACAGACCGCGAGACCGCTGAAGGATGACAAGGACACCCGTCCACCGAGGATGTCGGTCATGTGCACGTCGATCGCCGAAAAGCCGGCCTGGTGGAATGCAAATGCCATCTCGGCGTGCCCGTTGACGCCCTGTTCGCGGAGAATAGCCACACGAGGTTTGCGCACGAGTGCCGCTGAGATCGTCGTCTTCCACGGTAGGATATTCTCGTTCGGTCGGAAGGTCAGGTGATAGCTCAATCCGCGGTCGGAGTCGTCGAGAATGGTTGCGTGTTCGGCATCGGCGCATTCGGGGTTGTCCCGAAGTTGTCGCAAGGCATGCGATGTCGACGCCCATCGCTGCTGCAAGGACCCTCGAGTCTCGGTGAAGATGGTCTTCCCATTGTGTTGGAGGAATAGTCGCTGTTTGGATTTTGCAGGCACGCTTCCGAGCTTCTTAATCAGACCAGGTGGTGGCCCACAGGTGGCGAAGCACCGCTTGAAATTCGTTTCGTCACTCTTGCGCACCTGGAATACGCCACCCAGCTCTTCGTTGAACAGTGCTTCGATAATGTGTCTTGTCTGGCTGCTGGGGGAGAGATCGTCAAGCCCGATATCCAGCCCGCATCGTCCGGCAAACATCATCTCGACCAGTGTGGTAAATAATCCGCCATCCGATCGATCGTGATAGGCCAGCACGATTCCGGCTTCGTGCAGTTGCTCCACCGCGTCAAAGTAATCCTTGATCAGCTGGACATCCCGAACATCGGGGGCGTCATTGCCGACTTGACCAAACACCTGAGCGAGAGCGGAGCCTCCCAGTGTGCGCATGCCCTTCGCTAGATCCACCAAGAACAAGGTCGTCTCCTCTCCGACATCCTCTAAGCGTCGGAGGGCCGGAGTCCAGGTGTTGGCAATCCTCTTGACCGGTGCGAATGCGGAGATCACCAGCGACAACGGCGCCGTCACCTCGGTCGGCTCCTGGGATTCGGGATCCTGCCATTTCATCTTCATCGACAGGGAGTCTTTGCCCACCGGGATGCTCAAGCCGAGCTCCGGACACAAGTCCATAGCGACCGCGTGTACTGCTTCGTATAAAGCGGCCGCTTCGCCGGGGTGGCTGGTGGCGGCCATCCAATTCGCGGATAATCGGACTCGATTCAGTCTCCCCAGAAGATCTGCTGCACCCAGGTTCGTCAAGGCCTCGACCACCGCCATCCGGGCCGATGCGGCGGGCGAGATGAACGCGAGCGTGGGTCGCTCACCCATGGCCATCGCCTCGCCGGTAGTGATTCCGGGCATCAATGATGTTGCCGTGACCGACACATCGGCGACGGGCACCTGCCAGCGTCCCACCATCTGATCTCGCACCACCAGTCCGCCCACGGAACGGTCGCCAATAGTGATCAAGAAGGACTTAGAACCTACGGCCGGCAACGTCAGCACTCGATCCACCGCTTCCTTGAGCAAACCATCCGTTGGCATCTCGGGAAGGTATGTCGTCAGGCCCGCGTCAAAAGGTGGAAGTTTCGCCTTTCTCGATAGATCCGTCCTGATCATTTGGGACGATTTATCAAAGAGGTCCGACATGGGCAGATCGACCGGATTGGGGTCGTCTTTAAATTCCCGATCCTTCAAAACCAGCTGATGATTCCCCTTGGGATCGGCCTTGGTTTGTCCGAGCACCGAATAGCCGCACCTCTCTCTCTTCGCGATCCGCTGGAACGTCGCCAGGTGCTCCTTGTTGACGATCATCACATAACGTTCCTGAGCTTCGCAGCACCAGATCTCCAACGGGCTCATTCCTCGATCCACACACTCGATCTCTCTCAGCTCCAACTCCGCTCCAAGTTTGGCATCCTTCAGCAACTCTGGTATCGCGTTGGACAGTCCACCGGCACCGACATCGTGAATGAGGGCGATGGGATTGTGATCGCCGAGGGCGGCGCAGGCGTCAATGACCATCTGGGCCCGTCGCTCCATCTCTGGATTTTCCCGCTGCACGCTGGCGAAGTCCAGATCGGCCGAGGCTTCGCCCGATGCCATACTTGACGTCGCTCCTCCCCCAAGTCCGACCAGGATCGCCGGGCCTCCCAGCACCACCACGTGTGCCCCGGGTCGGACGAGCCGTGCGTCCTTGAGGGCATTTTGGGGCCTGACGGTCCCCACGCCGCCGGCAATCATGATTGGCTTGTGATATCCTCGCAATTCTTCACTCCCATCATCCATGGCCACTCGGGTGAGCAGCGTTCGGAAGTATCCGGTCGTGCAGGGTCGTCCAAACTCGTTGTTATAGGTCGCACTGCCGATTGGTGCCTCGAGGATGATGTCCAGACTGCTGGCGATGTGATGTGGTTTTCCCACGTCCAGCTCCCACGGTCTCCGATGGCCCGGAATCAACAAGTCCGACACGTTGAAGCCCGTCAAACCCGCTTTCGGCTTCGATCCTCGTCCGACCGCTCCCTCGTCTCGAATCTCACCGCCGGAACCGGTCGCTGCACCCTGATAGGGCGAGACAGCCGTTGGATGATTGTGCGTCTCGACCTTGACTAGATAATGCACCACCTCCTTCCGTGGCGTCCACTCGCCTGTGGCCAAGGACGGATCAAACACGCTTGCCATCGGACCCTCGCAGACTGCTGCATTGTCGCTGTAGGCACTGACGGTATGCTTGGGGCTTCTTCGGTGCGTGTCCTTGATCATCTCCATCAATGTATCGGCCTTCCGGATGCCATCGATGGTCCACTGGGTATTGAATTGCGTATGTCGACAGTGCTCCGAGTTGACTTGAGCAAACATGAACAATTCCACATCCGTTGGATTTCTCGCAAGCTCTTCATAAACACGCTCAAGGCGGTCCATCGTCGATGAGTCCAGCGCCATGCCGAGCGTGTTGATCACCTCCTCCAGGACCTTTCGGGGCGCTCTTTCTGATCCATGTAAATCAATGCGGCGTTGTGGTGTTGCATCCCGGTCACGAAACATGTCGGACAGGTCTGGATACCCAGGCCCAACGATCATCTATCACGATCCATCGTCAGCAGCGAAAAAGTCAAGGGAGAGAGGGCACCGACCTGTGTCATTCGATCATGAAACAAATTCGCCAGAGGAAGCTGCTTGACATCGTCCCATTGTTGAGACTTGGTCACCATGATCGCCATACCCCGTTCGATCCGCTTAACCTGTTTTCCCAGGCTTGTGCCGTGCGTAAAACTGGTGGCTTGGGAGCTCCACGGCGAAACCCAGCCCGGACGAGGAAGGACGAAGAACACCTGAGATCTCCCATCAAACATGGGCTTTCGTTGAACGATCCCGAGTAATCCTCGTGCGTACTGGTCCTCCTTGTCAAATGGCTGGCCATATTGCAGCAACCGTTCCAAGGCTTGCTGCGTTTGTAGCGACGGTTCTTCCTGGGGTTGGACATAGTGCACCCAAACTGCTCGAATGGCTTGAGCACCGGTGGCAATTCGAAGTTGCTCTTCTCGGAAGTCGGACAGGGCATTGCAGCCCGGAATGGTGAGGTAGAGAGACATCGCCAATGATACCTGGATGATGGTCTCGAGGACCGAAGGCCCCTCTTGTAGGCAGAGGCCACTTCGAAGTTGCCCAGCACGGATTCTGGACGTGGTGGGGTGTGGGGTCTCGCGAGCATCACGTGATCTTTCCACGTGCCTGGGGGAGGCGCGTGCACAGAGCCGCATCGAGGCGCGATTCGTGAATAATTCATGAATCATTTAATGAAGTGAAATATCAGATCGTTACGCATTGTTAAGGAGATTCCCCTTTGTATGCAGCTATTTAAACGGTGTATCAGGTTCAGCTATGTAGCGCCATGAAGTCTGTCATTGGTTGGCGGTCGAATTCCGACAATCGGGTTTCCATAGATTTATTGTCATTGGCCGAGCAGCCTTCCCTTCGAGCCAATCAAATGATCCGAAAATTGCAATTCAACTCCCATGCCGGCAACCACCTCCATCACAACGGCTGTTCAGTGTTGATGTGCTCTCCTCTAATGTCGTTGACGCCGTGTGAATCCATCAACGACACCAATCCACATCGTCGAAACCGAGGTGCTTCCATCAAAATCTGTGCAGTCGCCCTTCTTGCGTGGCGGAGGTTGGTGTGAATGGGCCGTTCCTGCCTTCGTCCCTGACCACGCCCGGCCGCGCACTGGTCAGCTGCTCGGTATCGTCGACAGCATCACAACAGTTCGAATCGGGTCACGCATGTGCAAATCCACCACAGTCTAATCCATCCGATTCACTGATGATCCTCACGTTTCAACGGTGTACATTGATCGACTGCTCGCGACTCTCATCG
>QQTW01000471.1_pt1 | contig 25132 bp, 20 predicted proteins | sample 1904831 | NCBI WGS metagenome assembly QQTW01 (sample SAMN09435610, study PRJNA476489) | Subsurface metagenome, whole genome shotgun sequencing project. | reverse complement strand
GTTATTAGCCGCTAATGGTCGCTATGCAAGGCTTTTTACCCTCCAAGCAGCAGGTTATCACTAAGATAGGGTGATTAAATTGAACTTAAAGTCTGGCTCAAATTTCTGACTATTTTGAGTTGTAATCGCTTCTTTTTGACCTTTTCTCTACGAAAAAGAGCGATCGCTAAGGGTTCAACCTGTGAGTGGAAACTTCAAATAAGAACAGGAATTTTATTCTTGACAAGACAATGCAATTGCATTATTGAAAATAGAGTTTAACGACAAACTTGGAGGTCGCTATGGCTGCTAAAACACTAGCCCCATGCTCAGAATCTACTCTTACCGATCGCGATCAGACTACAATTCCTGCTCCCATTCGCAAAGTCCTTGGCTTGAGTAAGCGCGATAAAATTTGCTACACCATCGAGTCTGATGGTAAAGTAGTGATTTCTCGTGCTGACAAGACTCAGAGCGATCCGATACTAGAGCAGTTTTTAAATTTTCTTGCACAAGATATTGGAAAGAATCCTCAGCACTTACAAGCGATTAGCTCTGATTTAGTAAGCCGTGTTCAGTCCCTAGTTGCTGACGTTGATTTCGATCTTGACGCACCACTGTTGGACGAGGATGAATAAGTTTGTCTGCAAATCGACCGCTAGTGGTTAATGGTTGGAGCATATTTACTCATTCTCTATTCCTTGATCAGTTTAAAGAACTTTTGACGCAAGTTGAACAATTGCGTCAAAAATATCCCAAAGATTACAAAAAGAGAAATGCTACAAAGCGTTTAGCTGTTATAGCAAAGTTAGTGTTTGAGGTAATTCCTCAAGACCCAACAGGGAGTGATTATCGTCAAGGCAATACCCTTTGCGATGATTATAAGCACTGGTTTAGAGCTAAATTTTTTCAGCAATATCGACTATTTTTTAGGTATCATCAAGAAAGCAAAATCATTGTTTTTGCCTGGGTTAACGATGACGAATCTAAGCGAGCTTACAAAAGTAAGACTGACGCTTATCTAGTTTTTAAGAAAATGCTCGAAAATGGCAACCCTCCAAATAATTGGGATGACTTAGTCAAAGATGCTGAAGGCGAGACTAATCGTTTAGAGAAAACGGTTGAATACTATGATCACCGTGGATTAATGGAAATCTAAAGTAGAGAGCAATACTAGAAATGCGATCTCATTTTTGCAACTAATAATTAATGTTCCAATAAATCGGGACGACACCTACGGGTTTTTTGTAATTGCTGTTCGTAGCGCCACTTAGAAATCGCTGCATGATTGCCTGAGCGCAAAACCTCCGGCACTTTCCAGCCGCGAAAATCAGCCGGGCGTGTATACTGCGGATAATCTAATAATCCCCCTTCAAAACTTTCGGCACTCAAGGATTCAACTTTGCCCACAGTCCCCGGTAGCAAGCGCACCACGCCATTAATTAGCGCTAGAGCCGGAATTTCTCCTGCCGTTAAGACGAAATCCCCCAAGGACACCTCACGAGTTATTAAAAACTGCACACGCTCATCTACCCCTTCATAGTGACCGCAAATAATTACTAATTGGTCGTAATTAGTGGCAAATTCTTTGAGTAAAGGCTGATTTAAGGTTTGCCCTTGGGGTGTCATTAATACTATCTCCCGTCGGGGTAAAACAGGTAAAGACTCCACCGCAGCGAAAATTGGCTCTGGTTTCAACAACATTCCTACACCGCCCCCGTAAGGCTCATCGTCAACTTTGCGGTGTTTGTCGGTAGTGAAGTCACGAGGATTAACTAGATGCACTTGGGCGATCTGTTTTTCTAAGGCTTTACCTAATAGCCCTGAACTTAGGGTAGAGGTAAAAAAGTCAGGAAATAAGCTAACAATATCAAATCGCACTGTTTTGTAGAAGAAAGGGAGGGAAAATAATCAGAGGAGTAAAAAATCTCTCCAAGCAAGGTTATTTTAATTGATTAAATTATGTTTAAATATTGTGACATCTTGCGAATTATTTTTGCTCCAGTGTTAATCATTCAAGAGATATTGAGCAATCCTCAGCAAATTTGCTCGTCAAGCCAAGTTTTGCAGTGCTTAGGGGTTAAACGTGAGGCGAACTTAGGTTAATTAGGTCAAACAAATTAACCCGCATCAAAAAATACTGGAGCGTTAAATTTTGCTGAGGCTATTGAAAAAAACTATGTTACAACTAGAAGCTCAAATATTGGAAATGATGACACCCCAAGCAACGAAAACCTCCGTTATGGTTATTGGGGGGGCAGAAGATAAAGTTCATGGCAAAGAAATTCTCCAAACTTTTTTTTATCGCTCTGGCGCTACAGATGCTCACATTGCGATTATTCCCTCCGCTTCGCGCGAACCAGGGATTATCGGAGAACGGTATACAAGCATTTTTACGGAAATGGGGGCAAAAAAAATTGATGTTCTTGATATCAGAGAACGAGAACAATGCGACGACGAGGCAATTCAAGCCTGCTTAGAAGCTTGTACAGGAGTATTTATAACTGGTGGCGACCAACTGCGCTTGTGCGGAATATTAGCAGATACTCCTGTAATGGAAATTATTAGACGCAGGGTGCAAAAGTCGCAAATAACTCTAGCCGGAACGAGCGCTGGAGCCGCCATTATGGGTCATCATATGATTGCTGGGGGTGGTAGCGGAGAATCGCCCAATCGATCGCTAGTAGATTTGGCTACAGGATTAGGGATTTTACCAGAAGTGATCGTAGACCAGCACTTTCAAAACCGCAACCGCATGGCAAGATTGATTAGCGCGATCGCAACTCATCCCGATCTCCTGGGCATTGGTATTGATGAAGATACCTGTGCAATGGTAGAAAGTGATGGCTGGCTGAACGTTATGGGCAAAGGTACAGTAACAATTGTCGATCCTGGGGCAAACTGTTATACAAATCAGCCTAGGGTGGGGGCTACAGATCCCTTAAGCTTGCATAATTTACGCTTGCACGTTCTTAGTCATGGCGATCGCTATCATCTCGACCAACGCAAAGTTTTAGCCGCGATACATCAAATTTCTAGCTAAGACCTGTACACTAAGGCGGAAGTTACAATACATTTCTGCTAATAGTTATTTGACAACTAGAAGCACAAATGCTACTACAAAACTGTTATCTACGAACAGTTAATTAGTCAAATCCCGGTAGAAACTATTTAATTGGTGGCGAATCAACAAACGCATACAGACATGAGAATATTAAAAATCCAGACGTTACGCGGGCCCAACTATTGGAGCATTCGACGACACAAACTCATAGTCATGCGACTCGATTTAGAAGAACTTGCAGAATCGCCCTCCAATGAAATTCCTGGCTTCTATGAAGGTTTAGTAACGGCGTTGCCAAGTTTGGAAGAACACTTTTGCTCTCCAGGCTGCCGGGGTGGCTTTTTTAGCCGGGTAAGAGAAGGGACGATGATGGGACATATTATCGAACACGTAGCCCTAGAATTGCAAGAATTGGCGGGGATGGAAGCGGGTTTTGGTCGTACCCGCGAAACCTCTAGCGCGGGAATATATCAAGTAGTCATTGAGTATCAAGACGAACAAGCCGGACGTTATGCGGTCAGAGCCGCCGTGCGCCTGTGTCAAAGTATTGTAGAAAAAGGTAGTTATGCCAAAGAAGACCTAGAGCAAGATTTGCAAGATTTGAGAGAATTGGCTCAAGATGCGTCTTTAGGGCCAAGCACCGAATCAATTGTCAAAGAAGCTCAATTAAAGGGTATTCCCTGGATGGCTCTCGATACTCGCTTTTTGATTCAAGTGGGGTATGGTATTTATCAACAGAGATTGCAAGCAACAATGAGCGATCGCACAGGGATATTAGGGGTAGAGCTTGCTAGCGACAAAGAAGGCACTAAGCGCATATTAGCTAGTGCTGGAGTACCAGTGCCAAGAGGTACGGTAATTAATTATTTAGACGAATTGACCCAAGCGCTGGAAGATGTCGGCGGTTATCCCATTGTGATTAAGCCTCTTGATGGCAATCATGGCAGAGGTATTACTATTGATATTCGGACGATAGAGGAAGCTGAGAGTGCTTACGATGCGGCTAAAGAAGTTTCAAAATCGGTAATTGTCGAGCGCTACTATGTCGGCAGAGATCACCGGGTGCTAGTGGTTGATAGTAAAGTCGTAGCGGTAGCCGAGCGCGTACCCGCCCATGTGATCGGTGACGGCGAAAATACAGTGGCAAGGTTAATTGAAATCATTAACCAAGATCCCCATCGGGGAGAAGGACACGAAAATGTATTGACCCGAATTGAGGTAGATCGTACAAGCGTTGCTCTACTAGAAAGGCAAGGCTACGAGCTAAATTCTGTGTTACCAAAAGGCGAAATCTGCTACCTGCGCGCTACAGCAAACCTAAGTACCGGAGGTATAGCGGTAGATCGTACGGATGATATTCATCCAGAAAATGTCTGGTTGGCGCAACGAGTAGCAAAAATTATCGGCTTAGATATTGCTGGGATCGATATCGTTACGACAGATATTAGTAAGCCGTTACGTGATGTAGATGGCGTAATTGTAGAAGTAAACGCCGCCCCAGGTTTTAGAATGCACGTATGCCCTAGTCAAGGTATACCCCGCAATGTCGCCGGAGCGGTGTTAGATATGTTATTTCCTCCCGGTAAACCCAGCAGAATTCCGATACTAGCTGTTACCGGAACAAACGGCAAAACTACGACGACTAGGCTGCTGGCTCATATTATGAAGCAAACCGGGAAGACGGTAGGCTTTACAACTACTGACGGCACTTATATCGGCGATTATTTAGTAGAGCCAGGAGATAATACGGGGCCGCAAAGCGCTCAACTAATTTTGCAAGATCCCACTGTAGAAATAGCTGTATTAGAATCGGCACGGGGAGGAATTCTCCGCTCTGGTCTAGCTTTTGATGCGGCAGATGTGGGCATAGTGCTAAACGTTGCTGCCGATCATTTGGGCATTGGTGACATTGACACCGTAAATCAGATGGCACACTTAAAAAGTGTAGTGGCTGAAGCTGTAACGCCCAAGGGTTATGCAGTACTAAATGCGGATGATGAATTAGTGGCTCAAATGCGATCGCGCGTCCATTCTGAGCTTGCCTACTTTACTATGAACTTAAATAATCCTTTGGTACAACAGCACATTGGGCAAGGCGGTTTGGCGGCGGCTTACGAAAACGGCTACCTGTCAATTCTTAAGGGCGATTGGACGCTAAGAATTGAGCAAGCCATCAATGTACCTTTAACTATGGAAGGAAGAGCGCCTTTTATGATTGCCAATGCTTTGGCAGCTAGTGTGGCAGCTTTTGCCCAAGGGGTAACTATTGAGCAAATCCGCGCGGGTTTAACTAGCTTCCGGGCTTCAGTTAGCCAAACACCGGGACGGATGAATATGTTTGATTTGGGTAGCTACAACGTACTGATAGACTACGCTCACAACCCCCATAGCTATGAAGCGTTGGGTGGCTTTGTCCGCAATTGGCCGGGGGAGCGAGTGGGAGTAATTGGCGGGCCTGGCGATCGCCGCGATGAGGATTTTGTAACTTTAGGCAAGCTATCGGCACAAATATTTGATCGTATCATCGTTAAAGAAGATGACGACACGCGAGGAAGATCGCGGGGATCGGCGGCTCAATTAATCGCTAAAGGTATTGTGCAAGTTAAGCCAGATTGCAATTACCAAACAGTTTTAGATGAAACCGAAGCAATTAATAAAGCTTTAGATGAAGCTCCTAGCGGTGGCTTAGTGGTAGTTTTACCGGAAACCGTCAACCGGGCAATTAGTTTGATTGAAGCCCGTCGCCCGGTAGGGCAAAACGGACAATCGAAAGGAGCTTTGGTGGTGGATACTGGCAGTATTAAGTCCTCTATTGCTAATACTGTCTAAATTAGACTAGCGATCTTAAGTCAACGGTGCTGTACTACAACTTTAATTTGGGTTTAAATTTCCTTAGAATACTAGGACAGTGCAAAAATACTAATAAATAAATGTGCAAAATTTATGGTAGAACGTCCGATTAAGAAATCAGAGCGTCTGATCGCTCCTCCTAGTGAAGTAGAAGCCCAAACCCAGGATCAACCTCGCGCTGTTGGAGATAATGTTGAAGCTGTGATTGCATTGCCGATTAAGAAATCAGAGCGTCCAATCGCTTCTCCTAGTGAAGTAGAAGCCCAAACCCAGGATCAACCTCGCGCCGTTGAAGATAATCTTGAAGCTGTGATCGCATCGCCGGAAAAGCGTAAAGTGATTCCTTCCATACCCGGCAAAGAAAGGTCTAAAAGCAGAGGAAAAAGCTCTAATCGGGAAGAAGAACCAGCGACACCGCCCATGAATCTGGCTTTGATGCGCGGGCCCAAACCAACCAAGCCCAAGCCTCCTGTAGCTGCTATTCCTCCAGAGGAAGTAGAATCAAGATCAGATTCGGATTCAGAGCTTGAAACTGCCTCCCAAGAGTAAATTAAAATTCTCAAGAAAAACCCCTAGATTAGTCTAGGGGTCTAACATTTGCCCTTGCATAGTAGGGATAAGAGTTAAGGCTTAACCCTTTGCTTATCTCAATGCCAAGTTTTTTATTTTTGTAGTGGTGGAGATTGAATCAAACGTTGCTTTAATCGTTGTGCATCGCCACGATCTACCACTGAACCTTGATCTAGCAAAAATGCTCCATCGCAATAATTTAACTCTTCTAATCTATGAGTTACCCATAGAGCAGTTAAACCACGACTTTTGACTAAATTTTGGACTTGAGCGACTAATTCCAATTGACTATCTGGATCTAGTAAAGCTGTCGGTTCGTCTAATAGCAATACTTCGCACTGACGGGCGATCGCTCCAGCGATCGCCACGCGTTGTTTTTGCCCACCACTGAGCGCGTAAATTGGTCTTCTTTGCAACTTTAGGATATTGACGGCGGCTAAGGCTTCCTCTACGCGCTGACGGACTCTAAAAATTGGCAATTGTTCTTCCACTAATCCAAAGGCTACATCTGCGCCGACTGTGGGCATTACCAATTGATGATCGGGGTTTTGAAATACAAAGCCGACAGGATGTAAAACTTGCACCAATCCTGACTTGGGGGTTAATAACCCGGCTAATAACTTAAGGAGAGTAGATTTGCCACTGCCATTAGTGCCTAGAAGCATCCAAAATTCACCTTTGGGTACTTCTAAAGAACAGGCGTTTAAAACCTGCTCTCCTTGATGCCAGCTAAAATCTAAGTTAGTCGCTTGAACGGCAATTTCCGCCATCTTTACCTTAGTGATTAAGTAGCTTCACCTAAAGCAAAAAATCCTGGTGGTCTATTACCACCAACGGCGGAACCGTCTTTTTGAGCGATCTGGATGCTGAGAATTTCACTAACACGCACTGCTACTTTTTTTTCAGTTTGGCGATCGCACGTTAATTCCATAATTTCTGGCTGCCCAGAACGCATTGCTTGTACAATCTCGGTATAAACCGCCTCCGCGTCTTCGCTGGTTTTTCTTTGTACTGATACTGGAAAGGCGGTACTTTTTAAGGTTAAATCGATAAAAATCATGGTTTTGGCAATAAGCGCTTTATAAATTTTACTTTAAATGATTTTTAAGTTTGGTTCAATCAAACCTTTAAAATTCAGGAATTTTCCTAAAATTTGCTCCCTAACTAGAATCCATCTAAATTAGTTGGCGGATAATTTTACGCTCCTTACTCTGATTGTAGGTGCGATCGCACTCTTTCAATTTTTATTACCCAGAAATTTTATACTAACCAACCTTTCAAACGTTTAGCTATTTGGGGTCGTCTTAGTTTTCGCATAGCTTTACTTTGAATTTGTCGCACTCTTTCGCGGGAAAGATTGAACAAGCAGCCTACTTCTTCTAAAGTACAAGGTTCGCTAGTTGTTAACCCATAACGTAAGGAAATTACGTCTTTTTCTCTAGGTGTTAGTACGTCGGCTAATACATCCCAGATTTCTTGACGCATCATCATTTCAGTCATTTGCTGTTCGGGCGATTGTCCTTCTTCATCCTCGAGTAAATCTACGAGTTCAGTGTCTTCTTCTTTCCCGACTCGATGATTTAATGATAGCGATTTGCGTCTTAATTGTTGCAACTGACGCAGGTATTCGGGAGTTGTATCTAAAGCTTCTGCTAGTTCGTTCTCTGTTGCGTTGCGATGCAGTTTTTGCCTAATTTCTCGCTGGGCTTTTTTGAGCTTATTTAGTTTTTCAACAATATGAATTGGCAATCTAATAGTTCGCGCATCATTAGCAATCGCTCTTGTAATTGCTTGTCTAATCCACCAATAGGCGTAAGTAGAAAACTTATAACCTTTGTCAGGATCAAACTTTTCTGTAGCTCGATTCAACCCCATTGCTCCTTCTTGAATCAAGTCTAAAAACTGTACTCCTCGATTCAAATATCTCTTAGCAATCGATACTACTAAACGTAGATTTGAGCGAATCATTTTGCGCTTGGCTACTCTACCTTGATACAGCTTTTGTTCTAGCTGACGTTCGGTTAAACAGAGTGCGGCGGCGGTTTCTGCTTGGCTGGTGCTACGATTTGATTCGCTACTTAGGCGCTTTTTAATTTCTTCTACTTCTACTAAAAACTGTACTCGTTTCGCTAACTCTACTTCTTCTTCTGCTTTTAGTAACGGATAACGCGCCATTTCTTTAAAAAATGCCCCTACTGCGTCATCTGAATCAGTTTTGCGGTATCCTGAGGGTCTAGCTGCAGCTAAACTATCTCCATCTCTATCTTCGGATTCTGCAACTTCTATTTCTTCTCCGGCGGTTATATCTAAAAATGTTTCTTCTAAATCATCTGCCGGAGAATCAATTATTTCTTCGATTGGCAACAAAACATCAATGGACTCTAATTCAGTAATATTCATATTTACGTTTATGTGAGATGTAACTGATGCACTCTGTAACAACAATGCTTTTACAAAAATAGTTGAAAACAAGTTTTTTTCGCCTATTTACTCTTAAGCAGATAGCATTTTAAATAAGTAGACATCAAACTTGATTGTAATGTTTAATACGCTAACTTCCTCCTATTATTTATTTGGCTAGTTCTGTTTTTATCCTAGCGTTAATCTACAAATAAAGGTTTGTACTACGGCTCTAAATCCAATCTATTTTAGTTTTGTGCTTGATTACGTTAAGTCGCCAAAAGTTGCTTAACTTGACATATATCCTGATATCAAAATCGATGTTTAAAGTTAATTTTAGGTAATTTATTAAGTAATATTTGATGAAATTACAACCAAAATATCGAAATTTATGAACAAACTTTGCAACTTTTTTGTTATGACAACTACTTTTTTATGTAAGTCGTTACAATGAAGGATGGCAATATTTGATTGTTGTGCTAAAAAATTTATTTAAGGGATTCCTAGTAAAGGATTAAACATTTATACCTAAACGTTGCTGACTTAATTAACCTCAAAAACAGAATCTCATATATATCAAAGCTTTACTCTCTACCGATGGGGAGAAAATAATAGCTTTTAAAATAAGTAATTGCGTAAAATTAGTAACAATTTGTAAGGTAAATATTCAATACTACCTATACAAAATTGTAATTATTGCCTCTAATTTAAATAGTAGTCGGTATAAAAAAGTTAATATTTTATACTCAAGCTTTAATTACGGATGCCTAGCTTTTATGTATATTCCTGAATTAAACGGGTCAAATTTTATAGTAGCGGAGCCAGCACGTAGTTATCAACCAAGATCGAACAATACTAAAGGCTGGATTGAGGTATTAGTAGATTGTCCCGGCGCTACGGGAATATATACTTACAAGTTGCCGGAAAATATGTCATTTGTGCAACCAGGTAGTATTTTAAGTGTTCCTTTCGGTACGCAACAAGTAGGCGCGATCGCAATTCGGTTATTAGAACAGCCAAGCGCTGATATACCTATTAACAAAATCCGCGAAGTTGAAGAAGTCGTCAGCGTCGGCTTTTTTAGTGCAAATTACTGGGAATTGTTGCAGCAAGTAGCCGATTATTACTATACCTCGTTGATACAGGTAATTAAGGTTGCTTTACCACCAGGATTACTAGGGCGAAGTCAGCGTCGCATCCGTCTAAAGGTAGAAAATATACCTTTAGGAGCAGAGACTTTTTTACCTAATACTGCTGCTCAAGTATTGCAATTGCTTCAAGCTCAAAGTAAAGGTGACTACAGCGTTAAATATCTTAAAAGCCAGATTAAAGGAGCGAATTGGGGAGTAGAGCAACTTTTAAAACGCGGTTGGGTAGAAAGTTATTTAGAATTGCCCAGGTACTCAAAACCCCAGACAAAACAGGCGGTAACGCTAGTTGGGGATGTATTGTCGCCGGAATTAAATAAGCGTCAACAGGAAATAATCCAAGTTTTGGGCGATCGCGGTGGTGAATTGTGGTTAAATGAATTGCTTTTACTATGCAAAACTACTTTACCTACCCTGAAAACCCTAGCAAATAAAGGCTTTTTGGTAATTGAACCGCGCGAAGTTCTGCGCCAAGAAACATTGCCACTACAAGCGCAAGATCGCCCAAAAACCTTAACAACTGCTCAAGCTGCGGCTTTGGAGACTATTAATAGTTTAGATGGCGTAGCAGAAGTATTATTGCATGGAATCACAGGATCGGGAAAAACTGAAGTATATCTACAAGCGATCGCACCGTTACTCGCAAAAGGCAAATCCGCCTTAGTTTTAGTTCCAGAAATCGGACTTACCCCGCAATTAACTGACAGGTTTCGCGCTCGTTTTGGGGAAAAGGTTTGCGTTTATCACAGCGCTTTATCCGATGGCGAACGTTACGACACTTGGCGACAAATGCTAACTGGGGAACCCCAAGTAGTTATTGGTACTCGTTCGGCGGTATTTTCGCCTTTACCTCATCTTGGTTTGATAATTTTGGATGAGGAACACGACAATAGTTTTAAACAAGATAGTCCTGTTCCTACCTACCATGCGCGAAATGTTGCTAAATGGAAAGCAGAGTTAGAAAATTGTCCGTTAATTTTGGGTTCGGCGACTCCAGCGTTGGAAACTTGGGTAAATAAAAATAAAGATAATAGTTATTACCTAGCTTTACCAGAACGGATACAATCGCGCCCTTTACCGCCTGTAGAAGTGATAGATATGCGTAATGAGTTGCAACTAGGCAATCGTTCCATATTTAGCCGCACCCTGCAAGAGGCGCTGGAAGAAATGAAAGCGCGATCGCAACAAGGGATATTATTTATTCATCGGCGCGGACATAGTACATTTGTATCTTGTCGCAGTTGCGGTTATGTCATAGAGTGTCCCAACTGTGACGTTTCTTTGGCTTACCACCATACGGAAGCGGAGGCGAGTAAATTATTGCAGTGTCATTATTGTAATTATGTGCGATCGCATCCCTGCAATTGTCCCGAATGTAGTTCGCCGTACTTAAAGTTTTTTGGGAGTGGTACGCAGCGAGTAGCGCAAGAATTAACTCAGCAGTTCCCCCAGTTGCGTTTTATTAGATTTGATAGCGATACAACCCGCACAAAAGGCGCTCACCGCCACTTACTAACCAAGTTTGCTAATAAAGAAGCTGATTTATTAGTAGGTACTCAAATGTTGACTAAAGGGCTAGATTTGCCCCAAGTTACTTTAGTTGGCGTAATGGCGGCGGATGGGTTGCTACATTTGGCAGATTACAGGGCGAGTGAAAGAGCCTTTCAAACCCTCACCCAAGTGGCTGGGAGAGCAGGTAGAGGCGACGATCCAGGGCGGGTAATCATCCAAACTTACACCCCCGATCATGCTGTAGTTCAAGCGGTACAACAGCACGAGTTCGAGCCTTTTATTGCTACAGAGTTAGCCGAAAGAGCAGCGTTGAATTATCCGCCCTATGGAAGGTTAATTTTATTACGGTTAAGTAGTGTAGATGCGGAGATTGTAGAGCAAACAGCGCAAAAGATAGCCGAGGTTTTGGCAAATACGGCTTACGAAATATTGGGCCCCGCACCCGCTAGTATTTTGCGAGTAGCTAACCGTTATCGGTGGCAAATTATGGTTAAATTTACCGATGAATCTTTGCCACAATTACCCAATTGGGAAGAAGTGCGATCGCATTGTCCGCCTCTAGTTAGCTTAACTATTGATGTAGATCCGTTAAATATGATGTGACTACTTTTCAAGAGTTTTCAAACCCGATTGGACGCGCCACAAACTCGCATAAATTTTTTGCTTTGCTAATAACTGCTCGTGAGTTCCCTGTTCTACCAATTTGCCGTACTCCATCACATAAATGCGATCAGCATTACGCACCGTAGAAAGGCGATGAGCAATCGCAATGGTTGTTCGATTCGCGGTAATTTTTTCTAAAGACCTTTGAATCGCCGCTTCTGTTTCATTGTCTACGGCGGAAGTAGCCTCGTCTAATATTAATATGGGTGGATTTTTTAAAACGGCACGGGCGATCGCAATTCGTTGTCTTTGTCCCCCCGATAACTTCTGTCCTCGTTCCCCCACAATAGTTTCATAGCCTTGGGGAAGTTCTTTTATAAATTCGTGCGCTTCGGCAATTTTGGCGGCGGCGATAATTTCATTGTCGGTGGCTGTAATCGTACCGTAGGAAATATTTTCGCCTACTGTACCGTGAAATAAAAACACATCTTGACTAACTAAACCAATATGCGATCGCAAATTTTTAAAATCTAACTCGCGGATATCCACCCCATCTAAGCTAATAGTTCCCGATTGCACTTCATAAAGCCGCAGCAATAGCTTAACTAAGGTACTTTTACCCGAACCCGTAGAACCAACAATAGCGATCGTTTTCCCCGCCGGAATGTGTAAAGACAGGTTTTCAATTACAGGGTTGCGCCCATTGTAAGCAAAATTGACGTTTTCAAATTCCAACTCACCTAATACGTGCGGTAAAGAAATATTGCCTGTACGAATTGCAATTGGCGTATCGAGTAAATTCATTACCCGTGTAGTTGAAGCCATCGCCCTTTGATACTGATCGAAAGTTTCGCCTAATCTAGTCAATGGCCATAATAAGCGTTGAATTAAAAATACCAAAGTGCTATAAGTACCGACAGAAATATCGCCCCTTACCGCCGCCAAACCGCCGTATAACAGCAAAGCTGTAAAACCCGCTAAAATAATCATCCGAATTAACGGGACAAAAGCCGCCGAAAGTGCGATCGCATGGCGGTTACTTTGACGATAAGCTTCGCTATCCTTCCTCAACCGATTAATTTCGTACTCTTCGGTAGTAAAGCTTTTAATAGTTGTGATCCCAGTCAAATTATTAGTTAGCCGCCCATTAAGCAAACCCACAGTTTCGCGCACCGCAGCGTAACGAGGCGCTAAACGGCGTTGAAAGGCGATCGCCCCCCATAAAATAAATGGCATTGGTAGCATTGCCATCCAAGCCACGCCAGGAGCCAAAATAAAGAACGCACCGCCAATAATTAGTACGGTGGTAGTGACTTGAATTAAATCATTTGCGCCTACATCCAAAAACCGCTCTAATTGGTTAATGTCATCGCTCAAAATCGACATCAAACCGCCTGTACTGCGTTCTTCAAAATAGGCAAGTTCCAATTCTTGCAAATGGCTATAAGCGTCTAAACGTAAGTCATGCTGAATATTTTGGGCTAAGTTGCGCCACAACCGCGCAAAAGCATACTCAAAAGCTGACTCTAGTACCCAAACAATTACCGTTAACACCGAAAGAATCAAAAATTGGCTGTAAACATCTTTTACGCCTAACTGGGCAATAATTGAATTTTGTTGCTTAACGACTACATCTACCGCAATCCCGATTAAAGCTGGTGGTGCGAGATCGAAGATTTTATTTAAAATTGAGCAAGTAGTCGCCAGCCAAAGTTGCTTTCGATAGTTGCTACTGTAGGCAAATAGACGCTGGAGTGGTTGATTGGTAGTTATTTGCTTTTTAGGCGATCGCACTGACACTATGAACAAACCTAGATACTAAACTTCAATCATAGAAGTTAACGATCAAGTCGATAAATAGATAACTCCAAATTTATTGTTATGCGGCGCTAACGGCTATATAGGTAATTTGATTGCTCGATTAGCTGTAAAACAAGGACTACGACCAATGCTTTAGAAAAGCTTAGTATCACCAGCAATGCTTTTAGTATAGGGTTGATGGATAAAAATCAGTGAGTAAATTGACGAGCCAGCCCAAAAAATTGCTCAAAAAGGGCTGTCAAGATGAAGTTATTCCGATTCATTTAATTCTTCTACGCGTTTGGGCAGTGCTATTAAATGACGCTAACTGAGTAAGCACGAACTGCTGCATCTACTGTCGCAATCGTCAGATCGTTTTGTAAAGCTTGACAAATAAGCATTCTGTCAAATGGATCACGATGTAATAGTGGCAGTTTACTGAGTTGAACTACACTACTTTCATCAAGAGCAAGGCTGGCAATAAGATGAAGGTCGCGTTGTTTGAGTAAATAGGTTTCGGGATGCTCTGGCAGAGGTAATTTACCCAACTGATGCTTGACAATTGCCTCCCAGACTGAAATTGAACTCAGATAAACTTCGTTCCCTGGGTCGCGAATGGCATCTCGAACATCCTTTGATAACTGGGTATCACCGCTAATAAACCACATAAAGATATGCGTATCTAACAAAATCCTCATTTGCCCTCAAATGCACCAAGTAAAGCCTCTGGTAAAGGAGCGTCAAAGTCATCTGGAACGGTAAACTCGCCAGCACATAAACCATAAGGTCGTAATTGTTTACCGCTAGTGATAGGTCGTAGTTCTTCCATTTGTTGAATAGCTTGTGTACGTTCTTTTTCCATCATTTGTTGAATAGCTTGTGTACGCGGCAATAGTTTGTTGCTAATAACAGGTTTAAGTTCCGCGATCGCTTTATTATTTTTAACAATAACTAAAGTTTCACCTGCCTCTACTTGACGAATATATTTTGACGGGTCGCTTTGTATTTCATCAACAGTAACTTTCAACATTTAGATTGCCTCAATAAAAATATCCGCGAAATTGTTTTAATAAAAGCTTTAGTGGTTTGAGTCTATTTGTTATTTTACTTAGGAACTAACCAGCAAAAAGGGTAGACTCGAAGCCTACCCCAGAAAAAATTTATTTCTATCGCTCGATTTCAAATTTCCCCAGGTCTAAACTTCCCACGTTTAAGGCGCAAGAGCATTACCACGAATCAAACTTGCCAGAGTTTTAGCAGTAATTTTCAGTTGAGTAAAAGGATTTGCTGGGACTACAGTTTTGTACAAATAACTATCAAAGGTTAGCTTCTGTACATCCATATCAGCACACATTTCTACAAACGCCTCGCGGGTAGCATCGGTACGATAAAACACTGATTGCAAAATGTCCAACACTTTGTAAGTCAAGCCATACTTTTTATCCCAACGCTTGAGGTAAAGTTTAAGATCATTTTCGGTGGGAATTTTTGCGCCACTATTAGAAACTTCAATAATGGTTTCGGCGCACATCCGCCCAGATTTTGCGGCAAAATAAATTCCTTCTCCTGACGACTTAGTAACATAACCCGCCGCATCGCCGACTAAAGCCACTCTACCAACTACCCGGCGCGGTCTGGGATGTTCGGGGATTGGGTGAGCTTCAACTTTGATGATTTCGCCGCCAACTAATTTCTTAGCAGCACGTGCGCGGATACCTGCTTGTAATTGTTTGATACTAGCTTTGTGTACCTGCATTGTTCCTGTACCGACGGCTACGTGGTCGTATTTGGGAAAAACCCAGGCGTAGAAATCTGTCGAAACATCATCGCCTACATACATCTCTGCTAAGTCGTTGTAGTAGTCCATTTGAGCTTGAGGTAAACGGATGCGCTCTTGAAAAGCGATCGCATAGTTATAATCCCCAGCGTCAATTTCTTTAGCAATGCGTGAATTAGCGCCATCAGCGCCAATAATTGCATCTACTTTTAAAGTTTTAGCTACACCTTGGGAGCCACCTTCGTTGTGGTCTACATAGTGGATTGTATAAGGATCAGTATTATTGGTGGGAATATCAAGTTTATGGACAGTGGCATTAATTAAATTAGCACCTAAGCTGGCTGCGCGATCGCGCATAAAACCATCTAACACCTCGCGGCGACACATCCCAATATATTCGTCTTCATTAACCAAATTAATATCTACTTCGCGGTTGGAGGGCGAAATCATTTTCATCTTCCGCACCTTACGGTCAATGATGTGTGGTGGCAAATCAAACTCACTGACCATACACAAAGGAATTGCCCCACCGCAAGGCTTGGCATTGTCTAGCTTGCGCTCAAACAAAAAAGTCTCAATACCTGCTTTCGCCAATGTTTCCGCAGCCGATGAACCTGCTGGCCCTGAGCCAACAACCGCAACTCGTAAAGTCAAAGCGCTTCTCCCAATCTTCTACAGCAAGAATTGCATGGTATCACGGACTTTTTGCTCTTTCACCTCCAAAGGGGCAATATCTGCCTATTTTGAAATACAGCTTAACAACTCCATATAAAAGTTAAGTAATCATCGGCAATTTTGGCATTTTTGACGCTAATCTTTTGTCACCATCAGATATATGTTATAAAAACTACTGTATCCCTATAGATAAACCGGGAAATACAAGCTAAAGATCAAAGGCGATCACAATATCGAGTTAAACGATCATGTTATTTATGCCTTTAGATTTAACTCCTTCTACTTTATAAAGAGGTTCGGTCGTGGGCATTGTCGTTGAAAACGTCTCCAAAAAGTTTGGCAGTTTCCAAGCCGTCGATGGAGTTGACCTAGAAATAAAAAGCGGCTCTTTGGTAGCTTTACTTGGGCCATCAGGATCGGGCAAATCCACGTTACTGCGGCTGATTGCGGGGCTAGAAATGCCTGATCGCGGCAAAATTTGGCTAACAGGAACCGATGCGACCGCCCAAAGCGTCCAAGAACGCAATATTGGCTTTGTATTTCAACACTACGCATTGTTCAAACATCTGACAGTACGGCAAAATATCGCCTTTGGTTTAGATATTCGCAAAGTTAGCAAAGCAAAAATAAAAACGCGGGTCAATGAATTACTAGAACTAATCCAATTAATGGGACTTGGCGATCGCTATCCATCCCAACTATCGGGCGGTCAAAGGCAGCGTGTAGCCTTAGCTAGAGCCTTAGCGGTTCAACCCCAAGTATTGCTTTTAGATGAACCTTTCGGCGCTCTTGATGCCAAAGTGCGTAAAGATTTAAGAGTATGGCTGCGACGGCTACATGATGAGGTTCACGTTACAACAGTATTTGTGACCCACGACCAAGAAGAAGCGATGGAAGTAGCCGATGAAATTGTTGTGATGAATAAAGGCAGTGTCGAACAAATCGGTACACCCGCCCAAATCTACGATCATCCAGCTACCGCCTTTGTCATGAGTTTTATCGGCCCCGTCAATGTTTTGCCTAGTAACTCCAGAATGTTTCAAGGTAATGGGTTTCACTCAGCTTCCCCAGAAGTCTTTTTACGCCCTCAAGACGTGGTAATTGAAAAAGATCCAAATAATGGCAGCACCGTACCCGCAAGAGTTAATCGGTTAATTCATTTAGGTTGGGAAATTCAGGCAGAACTAATATTAGATGACGGTCAAGTAGTTACCGCTCACCTTAGCCGCGATCGCTTTGACGAACTAAATTTAGAACCACAACAGCGAGTTTACGTCAAGCCCAAGGATGCTAAATCATTTCCGTTGTACTATTCAATTTAACTAAGCTGTTGCTTTTATTTAATTGAGTAGTTAATCCCAAACATGATTGATTTGCGCTTGTCTGTTAAAAAATGGATATCTATATTCAAATTTTTAGGTTTAGCATCTATATGTTGTTTGCTAGTAGTTAGCTGTAATAGCCGCCCAAACTCAACCCAAACCACCACCCCCAGCGCCGTAACTAATACTCGTTTGAGTGTAGGAACAACCTTAAAACCGCGTACCCTCGATCCGGCGGATAATTACGAACTGGCGGGGAATAACGTGATGACAAGTTTAAGCGATCGCCTTTACACGTACAAGCTAGGCACAAGCGACCTTGAACCCCAACTAGCTACAGCTTTACCCAAAATTAGCCCCGATGGTTTAACTTACGTAATTCCCCTGCGTCAAGGGGTGATTTTCCACGACGACACGCCGTTTAATGCCGCAGCTATGGCATTTTCGTTAAATCGATTTATTAATAATGGTGGTAAACCTGCTTCTTTATTATCTGATGTAGTGCAATCGGTTACAGCATCGGCGGAGTACGAACTAACAATTAAACTTAAAACTGCCTTTGCAGCGTTTCCTTCTTTACTAGCTTTTCCGGGAATGTGTGCAGTTTCTCCCAAAGCTTACGAACTTGGCGTAGGCAAATTTAAACCCGGTACTTTTGTCGGTACTGGCCCTTACAAGTTAGTTGAATTTTCGCCGCAATTAGTCAAAATGGATGCTTTTCCTAAGTATTGGGGTACAAAACCATCGAATACAGGCATTGACTTTCAAATTCTTAGTAATTCGGCTAACTTGTACAATACTTTTATCAAAGGTGGGGTAGATGTTGCCTACCTAGCCTTTAGTCCCGATCAAGTTGAAAGTCTCAAACAACAAGCAAATCAAAAGGGATGGCAAGCTTTAGAAGAAAAAAGCAATGTCGTCACCCACATGATGCTAAATGTCAAACAAAAACCCCTAGATAATGTAGTAGTTAGACAAGCAATAGCCGCCGCCATTGACCGATCGCTAATTACTGATCGCGTGTACAGAAAGCAAGCAGAAGCTTTGTACAGCATGATTCCTAGCACCTTCGAGAGCCATCAGCCAATTTTTCAAACTAAGTACGGTGATGCCAATATAGCTAAAGCAAAAGAACTTTTAGCCCAAGCGGGATACAACGCTAGTAATCCGCTAAAACTAGAAGTGTTTTATCCCGCAACTTCTACAACTAGAGAACAAATAGCTAGTCTGTTGCGAGAATACGTCAGCCAGAAATTAGCCGGGATAGTTGAGATTCAACCACAAGCAGCAGAATCAACGGCATTTTTCGGTGACATCGGCAAAGGACTATACCAAATAGCATTATTAGATTGGTATCCAGACTTTGGCGATCCTGATAACTATATTCAACCCTTTTTAGGCTGCATCAAAGGTAGCGAAGCTGGTGGTTGCACCGAAGGCGCGAGTCAAAGCCAAGGATCCTTTTATTATAGCGATCGCATGAACAAACTAATTGCCCAGCAGCGCCAAGCACAAAACCCCGAAGCGAGACAAAAAATCTTTACCGAAATTCAAGAATTAGTAGCCACCAATGTACCCGCCGTTCCCTTGGTGCAAACAAAAGACTATGCTTTTGCTCAAAAAGGAGTGCAAGGCTTGCAAATAGACCCGATTTTGAAACTTCCACTTTGGCAAATGAGCAAAGGTTGAAATCATGTCAAGATCCAAATCTCTGCAATATTACATTCTCGTCCGCTTGATGTTAGTGCCACTTATGCTGCTAACAATTACTACCGTTGTATTTTTACTCCTACGTGCGACCCCTGGCGACCCCGTAGATGCGGTGCTAGGAGTCCGCGCCCCTGAAAGTGTCAAACAAGAGTACCGCCTGCGGTTGGGGCTACTAGACCCCCTGTGGCTGCAATACGTGCGTTACTTAGGTAGCCTGCTGCGCTTAGATTTGGGAACGTCTATTACTAGCCAAGGCGAAGTAGTTTGGGACACTATCAAGCAATACTTCCCCGCTACCGTAGAACTAGCTGTTTTTAGTATGGCGACGGCTTTAATAGTAGGCATTACCGTAGGCGCAATCTCGGCTTCTCGTCCCAATTCTTGGTTAGATGTGGGGGGGCGATTGTTTGGAATTATTACTTACGCACTGCCTTTATTTTGGGTAGGAATGCTCGTACAATTAGTTTTTTCTGTACAGCTAGGCTGGTTTCCTTTAGGTTCGCGCTTTCCCGTATCTTCCGCTACTCCGGTAGGTTTTACCGGACTCTATACCATTGATAGTTTACTTAAAGGCGACTTAGGCAGCTTTTTCACAGCGTTGTACTACCTATGCTTGCCTAGCCTAACTTTGGGCGTATTATTAAGCGGGATTTTTGAGCGGATTGTGCGCGTCAACCTCAAACAAACCCTCCGCGCCGACTATATAGAAGCAGCAAGGGCTAGAGGCATTTCCGAACGGCAAATTTTAATTAGCCACGCCTTAAAAAATGCCCTGATTCCTGTAATTACAATTTTGGGATTAACCTTTGCGTCTTTACTAGGGGGAGCGGTGCTAACGGAGGTAACGTTTTCTTGGCCAGGGTTAGCAAATCGACTTTACGAAGCAATTTCCCTGCGAGATTACCCCACAGTACAGGGAATATTAGTATTTTTTGCCACGATAGTAGTGCTTGCTAGTATTGCGATCGATATTCTCAATGCTTACATCGATCCCCGGATTCGTTACTAATATTTTGGGTAATGGGTAATTAAGTAGTTTCCAATGACCAATTCCTTCCTACACCGATAATCTCCCAATGAGATAAACTCAAAGTACAGACAGCCAAGTTTTGATTGTCCGTGACAACTTCTTAGAAATAGTGTTTCAGGAAGTGGGTATCTGCCCACTTTTTTTGTGTCCTAAAATGGCTCACCCTTTAATTCCCCAAATTATCGAACTGGCGACCCCCGTAGCAGAACAATTGCAACTGGAGGTAGTTGGAGTGGTTTTTCATACTAATCAAAACCCGCCCGTACTGAGAATTGATATTCGCAATCCCCAGCAAGACACCGGGTTAAATGACTGCGAACGCATGAGTCGGGCAATAGAAGCAATTTTAGAGGAGACAAATATTATTCCCGATGCCTATGTGTTAGAAATATCTAGCCCTGGGATTTCTAGAGAATTAACAAGCGATCGCGAATTTGTATCATTTAAAGGTTTTTCTGTCATAGTCACTTCTTCTAGTCCCCACAAAGGACAACAAGAGTGGACAGGGCAGTTAATTCGCCGTGATGACACTACACTTTATCTCAATATTAAAGGTAGAGAAGTCGAAATTCCCCGCTCTTTAGTAACAAAAGTTCAATTAAACGAGCGGCGTTAAATAGTAAAAAATTGTCCCTTATAAAGGTTTTATTATGTCAATGGTTAGTATTCCCGGACTCAAAGACCTGATTGAAAATATCAGTCGCGAACAAAATCTACCCAAGCATTCTGTCCAAGAAGCTCTTAGAGAAGCCTTAATCAAAGGTTACGAACGCTATCGTCGTACTCAAAACTTTGATAAACAGACTTTTGACGAAGAATACTTTGACAATTTTGAAGTAGAACTTGATGTAGAATACGGCGGTTTCCGCGTTTTAGCCACAAAAACCATCGCCGAAGATGTTAACGATCCCGACCACCAAATTGCTCTTAGCGATGTACAAGAGTTTGAAGCGGAAGCGCAATTAGGCAACGAAGTAATTTTAGATGTCACCCCAGAAAAACTAGAATTTGGGCGCATGGCGGCGATGCAAACTAAACAAGTATTAGCCCAAAAACTGCGCGATCGCCAGCGCCAAATGATTCAAGAAGAATACCAAGAACTTGAAGGGGCGGTACTCCAAGCAAGAGTGCTACGCTTTGAACGCCAATCAGTTATTATGGCAGTCAATAGCGGCTTTGGTCAGCCAGAAGTCGAAGCGGAATTGCCCAAACGCGAACAATTGCCCAACGACAACTACCGCGCCAACGCTACGTTTAAAGTTTTCCTCAAAAAAGTTAGCACTGGTCAGCAAAGAGGTCCCCAACTATTAGTTTCTCGTGCTGATGCGGGTTTGGTTGTCTACCTTTTTGATAACGAAGTACCCGAAATAGAAGATGAAGTTGTCCGTATTGTCGCCGTAGCTAGAGAAGCAAACCCCCCCTCCCGTTACGTTGGGCCCCGCACTAAAATTGCCGTAGATACTCTAGAGCGCGATGTAGACCCCGTAGGCGCTTGTATTGGCGCTAGAGGATCGCGGATTCAAGTAGTAGTTAACGAATTACGCGGAGAAAAAATCGACGTAATCCGTTGGTCGCCCGATCCTTCAACCTATATTTCCAATGCTCTTAGTCCTGCGCGAGTAGATGAAGTACGGCTAATGAATACCGATAACCGTCAAACTCACGTCTTAGTAGCAGAAGATCAACTTAGTTTAGCGATCGGCAAAGAAGGACAAAATGTCCGTTTAGCCGCCCGATTGACCGGATGGAAAATCGACATTAAAGACCGCGACAAGTACGATCAAGAAGCGGAAGATGCCAAATTTGCCGAATTAGCCGCCCAATACCAAGCCCAAGAGGAAGAATACGACGAAGACGAGGAGCTATACCAAGAAATTGAGGCTATTGAACCTACAGATGTTACAGCTTGACAAATAAACCAAAACAAAACGGTAATAATACAATTTTCGTATCTGTTGCCCCCACTGTATCCATGAAACCTAACTATCGCCGTTGTATTAGTTGCCGTCGCGCTGCACTAAAACAAGAATTTTGGCGAATTATCCGCGTCAACCCCTCTGGGCAGTTACAATTAGATCGAGGTATGGGGCGTTCAGCTTATCTTTGCCCACAAGTAGATTGCTTGCAGGCGGCGCAAAAGAAAAATCGATTAGGGCGAAGTCTTCGTACATCGATACCATCAGGGGTTTATGACACCTTGTGGCAGCGTCTATAATCACCCCCTCCTTGACTTAGCCCCAAAAGCACAACTATTATTTTTTTAATGACACCAAGCATTTTGGCATTCCACCAACGCAATTACTTGTCAATAGATGTTACCTACATTGCGATTAGGTTAGTGCCAAAATAGTAAAATAATAGAATGTTGAGATAATTTAACTTAAATAAGCAAATTGAAAGCAATTTTTTTAAAGTAGGCTAGTGCAAGAAAACAAAAACAGCCATACATACACAACAAGTTCGCAAACGCGACTGCCTCAGGTCAGCAAAACTAGCTTTATTCAAGAGAGCTATTGCTTAAGAATTGGCAGAAAAGCTATTGCTAAAGGTGTTAGCCCAAATAAAGCTATACCTTTGCAAGTTATGGGTACAAACTGCTCGACAGGGTGCCTTTGGTTCGACACAAACATCTCTCTTTCTTGGTTGGAGGCACGGGCAAAAAAATGAACTGCAACCTATAACCCGGAACTTCAGTGAATGGAAGCCATCATCAAAACCTAAGGCAACCATTCAATTACAACTGCTAAGCAAAAAGGAAGAGTGGATGAACAATATTAAAGTCAGAATTTACGATTTATCAAAGGAATTAAATTTGGATAACAAAGAGCTACTAGCCATCTGCGAACAGCTCGATATCAGCGTAAAAAGTCACAGTAGCACAATCTCAGAAGATGAAGCAGCACGTATTAGGACAGCTGCAGAAAAACAAATAAAACAAACCGTAGGTATAGCTCCCCAACGCAAAGAATCAACAGCTAATTCAAAGGCAAACTCACAAATGTCCAACGTCACTAAACCAAAACCTGCTCCTAACAAACAACAAATTTTGGAAATCCGTAAACCCAAAATAGATCGCCCCAATTCCGATAACCCAGAATTACAAGCTACCGATTCCGAGTCTGAAATACAAAGTCCCTCTGTACCACGAAATACCCCACCAGTTGCGCCCACTAAACCTGTCCCAGCAAGACTATCACGACCAAACGGAGAATTTAATCTTGAAAACCAAAATGCTTTGGAAGACCCAAGCGTAGCCGCCGCAACTAGACAATTTGAGCCACCAAGTAGACCAATGGCGGCAAAAATAGCTCAAACAGCTAACTTATCAGCCAACGCGCCAGAGCGACCAGTACTAAAAAGACATCAACAGCAAAACGCTATAGAGGCAACCCCAGAGGGGATAAGAAGTGATGCTCCAGAAAGACCAACTCGGCGCACTAGCCCAAGCCCTGTAGGAGCAAGAGCAGATGTTACTCCTAGAAGTCAACCAGGAGTAGAACTAAATAGACCAAGACCAATTAGGGGAAGTGATGCTGTTAGCCCCAAACCAATGCGCCCGAAAGCAACGGCGGCGATCGGTGATGATATTGATCGCGCTGATGATGATGATAGCGTCAGGCTGAACGATGAAACTGAAGAACTGCTAAAACGCCCCACCTTACCGCGTCCAGTGAAGGGCGGAGCGAAAAAATGGCAGGAAGAAGAAATCATCGACGACGGGCAAGATTCAGTTAAAACTGGCAAGGCAGCAACAAAACTTAAGCGCCTTAAGCCAATTATTGACTTAGAAGATGAGGAAGATTTAGACGACGCTCTCGACGCTGACTCACCAGTACAAGTTAGCTTGTCTGTAGCCCGTCCGCCCAAACAAAAAGCCGCCCGTGTAACTCCTGCTGGAAGCCCCGTCACAACTACCGCCGCACCAATACGAGGTAGAAAATCAAGCTCGTCTCGCAGCGACAATCGCCGCCGCCACGAACCCGAAGAAAAACAAGAGCGTCCAGAGAAAATTGTAGTTACAGGCAATTTAACCGTCCAGGAACTAGCGCAAGAATTATTAGTTCCTGATACCGATATCGTCAAGATATTGTTTATCAAGGGCATGGCGGTCAATATTACCCAAAACTTGGATATTCCGACAATTAAAATGGTCGCCACGGAGATAGGCACGCAGGTTGAAGTTGAAGCCCCCGAAGCTGAAGCTCGTAAAGTTACAGAAATGGTAGAGGCGGAGGACTTAGATTACCTCCAACGTCGTCCGCCCGTCGTGACAATTATGGGTCACGTAGATCACGGCAAAACTACCTTACTAGACTCGATTCGCAAAACTAAAGTAGCTCAAGGTGAAGCGGGGGGAATTACTCAACACATCGGCGCTTACCATGTGGAGGTAGACCACGACGGCAAGAAAATGCCGATTGTTTTCCTTGATACTCCTGGTCACGAAGCTTTTACAGCAATGCGGGCGCGGGGTGCTAGGGTGACAGATATTGCCGTGTTAGTCGTTGCCGCCGATGACGGCGTGCGTCCGCAAACCATCGAAGCAATTAGCCACGCTCAAGCCGCTAAAGTGCCAATTGTTGTCGCCATCAACAAAATTGACAAAGAAGGCGCTCAACCAGATCGGGTTAAGCAAGAACTAACTCAGTTCAACTTGACACCAGAAGAATGGGGCGGTGATACGGTGATGAC
>QQTW01000470.1_pt1 | contig 25164 bp, 27 predicted proteins | sample 1904831 | NCBI WGS metagenome assembly QQTW01 (sample SAMN09435610, study PRJNA476489) | Subsurface metagenome, whole genome shotgun sequencing project. | reverse complement strand
AGGACTCGGGCCGAGTCGCGCCACCGAGGATCGTCATTGATTGGACGCGACGAAACTGCCGCTTCGGAGGCATGTCCAGCTCTTCTTCTCTCTATTAGTCAAGGCGATCGCTAACGACTCCAGATGCGTGCATGCCGCCATGCAACGAGCGGATTATGCCTCACTCTGCCATGCAGAGTTCATGCGACAGGTCCGAATCAGGCTTCATCGGACTTTGATGTCGACGACAGCTGCCGAAGGGAGAGAAACGCACAGAGGAGAACTTAAAACGGACCCCCACTGATCACAACCCGGTGAAGAGGCGATCTTGAGCCCATCTCTCCTACCAGCTCTTCTGCATCCCTCGCACACGGTGCGAACAATGAGCCATGACGCTCGCCTGAAAGCCCATAGACCACCTGCACAGAATCCCATCAACCGTGGTAAGGGCTGGACGCTTCCCTCTAGCCCAAACCAACCGCCCACACGCCCGCCTCACTTGTCCAACGCAGAAGGTCGACGGCTGTCTACGTTATCTGCACAGGGTCAAGTCCCGTCGCTAATCGTCTGCTGGCATTGAGCACGGCGTCTCGAGCTTTGATACCAGATCTGGACCGCTCGTCCTGATTTGTCGATGACGACTGCAAGTCTTCCGCTGCGATCGCGCGTTCTTTATCGAGCGTGGTAGGGCCATTCTTTGGGTCTGTAGTTCCGTGGCGGAGGCTCTTCCGACTTCTTGATCGTGACGACTTGTTCTTGTCGCACGCAATTAAGACTTGAGCCTTGGAGCGGCGTCGGGCCCGTACGTCGCAGCTAGCTGTGCCACCGCAGCACGTTCGTTCGCTGACGTCGTTACCCAAAGCTTCGTTTTTGAGTTAAGATTTTGATAAATTTTGCATCTGGTAGGTTCGCGAGAGGCTTTTTTAGGTTCAAGTTTTCTTAAAGCAAGAGGAAGGTCTTTCGGATGCCGATTCGGCATAGCATTGCATTCAGTTCATGATCAATAGTGGACACAATTTTCACTCAGCTGGCCTAGTTGAAGTCTGTCGTTGTGAAGTTCAATCACGTTTTTTTGGTCTGCACGAGTTGAGTCCTTTGTTGTGAACTAGGAATGACGAGCTGTTCGTATACACCATTCACTCCATTGCTTTGGACGACTCACCAGTTTGAGGTGTGCAAGTCGTTTTTCGAGCGATATCAATGCTCGATGCGTATTCAGAATGTGGTTCGAGTTGGATGTCACAGGTATGCCGACAATGCCTTCTTGGAGCTTGAGCTATTGCACAAAGTTCTCAAAGGAGTCTCTCCGCATAAAGTAAGTTGATATACATCTTCTGCCAGTGGAGTAGCTAAGTTATCGAGGACTTCCAGCGCCCTGTACGCAGCCACGCGTGAGCCGATCCAACACCATCTGCAGAGTGGAACATGTCCTAGTCACTGTCGCCCAGTTACCACGAACCGGGTGCATTGGCCCGGAAATCGTCCGCTAAGATGAGTGCTGATCGTGCCTCTGGCCTATTTGACAGACTCAGTCAACCCCACTTATCGTCATTGCTTGGATCCTGTTTTAAGATATCACCGAATCTGATGTGGTTGCGAGGGTGGATCCACCGTAATCTGTCCTAGTAATTATCATTAGGCATCAATGGTTCATTTTTCTCTGCGCGCTGTTCAATGTTCTTTACCCCTTCTACTCACCGTGTCACCCAACCACCCGTTCATCAACTATAACAACAACCTTGCAGAACGATGAAGAGTCACACGCACAGAACTAAGGTCTTTTCCCCTAGGGTTTCTCTACTTTTTCCCTCCAGGACTCTATCCCAAGGCTTTCTGTAAGCGTACTGTACTTTGCTCCAGTTTCGTGCTCTCCTAGTCACCGGGCGCCGCGGGAATTATATATTTTCTTTTCTTTTTTTCGGTTATGCCTCATATGAAACACCCTTTTCCCTACCCAATAATCAGCGTGTACGGAGTACTGTTACTGTGTAGGGACTGTGGTAGGTCGGAGGAAATGTTAGTGAGACTCGAAAAGCAAAAAACCTCATCCTATCTTTCCTTCTTGCCCGAAGGCAATCAAACATGCCTATGTGATGTAAGATACTGAATCAGAGAATTTAAAAGGGCGGCGTAAGCTTCTCACCTTCTCTACGTTATCACAACTCCGTCTCACTCAGCTGATACCGATACGTTCAACAAGCCATGCGTCTGTTTCTCACAGTGGCTCTTGTCGCTCTTTTCGATCTTGCAGCGGGCACGATCTTCGTCTACAACGTCATTCGCGGCGACGTCTCCGATCCTGTTCCTTACCTGAATATTCAGCTCCTCCAGAAACTTCCCAACGGGCTCTACAGGAGGACCGGGGGTTGTTTACATATTGGGCTGGAAGAGGTGACGCCAACGCCGCGAACATGTAATGATGCAAGATTCTCCTCATCCTTCTCAAGATTCGTGAATACGGATGACTGGGAGACGGTCATTAGGTGGGTGTCTTATGATCCACTTCTGGATTCCGAGGCCCTATCACTCTTGTCAGAGTACTGACATTCCGGGCAGCTACGAGGGAGTACCGATTGGAACCATTGTCTCCACGATCAACGCACCACCTCAGTATGCACAATACGACGCTCAGGGTGAGCGAGTTCCCGTCCGATATCCTCCTCTCGTGATTCGTGCGGGTACCGTATTGCCGCCAAACTTTCCACCAGTTCCACTACCGGGCACTCCTGTCGATGGGGTGACGCCTGCGATTTTCAAACGGCCACGTTTGTCTCCACAAGTGCTTAAAGACTATGCTCATCCACCGGATGTTGAATGAATGGACGTCTCTGTTTCCTCTTTCCTAACAACTCTTTACTTTGTTGAGCTTGTTGGCTTGCTCGAGGTTAGGAGGAGGGAGGTCGTCAGCAGTACCTCGCTGGACGCAGTCTATCCTGCCTATGTGCTGCAGTTAATGTATGGCTCCAGGGCTGTTCAGCAGGAGACAGATGAGGTATATAGGTGATCGTCAATCCAAGCGATTATTCAGGACTTTGATGCTTCTGCATCTTATTACACTCGTTTGTTGTATGATAGGAGGTTTATATGCATTGATTCACAATTACCTATGTAAATATGGTGATGTAGTCGAAGATGGATACCCCACGCCTCCCCCACCCGCTCCGGCGGCTCACGCACCGCTTTCCTCTTGTTGACGTTCTCCGACGACCTCCCTGCACTTTCACTCCACTCCACCTTCTCTCTTCTGTCGCTCGGCTTCACTTCACCAACAGGCGGAAGATGAAGCTGGCTTCCGTGCCTGCTGCCCGGCATGTCGCTGACAGCACCTTCTCCGATCCTCTCGCGGATCTCTATCCCACCTCTCCACGCTCTCTCAACACCACCGACTCGTCCTGGACAGCCAGCAACACTGCCCGGGCCGCTCGTCGTACCCACCACGCGTCCACCGTCTCCTCCCCATCCCCGTCGTCGGCAGCGAGGGTGATATCCCCACCACCACCACACGGCTTGCGATCCGGGGCACTCTCTCCAGCCTCGCAGCACGGCAGACTGCACAAACGCGCCAACTCAGCCTCGTCCGTTCCAGGACCCCGGAGTCCTCCGCAGTCCGTGGACGGCGCCGGCGTCCAGCCCTTTCTCCGCACAGACCCGCCCCCGATCACGTACGAGGAGGAGCAGTGGACATACCCAGCATCCCCCGCAGCCCAGGCACCGCCAGCACCTCCTCCGCCGCCCCCGCCGGGCTCCAAGATCAAGCCATACCTGCGCAAGCTGTCGCACAAGGACAGCAACACCCTCGATCTCTCGCGTCCTGCCGCCGAGAACGAGAGTCTGGCGGGTCTGGGTATAAACGACTACGGTGACGAGTCGCGCTCCGCCTCGGACGTCACCTTCTCTCACGTCGGCCGGCGCACCAGGCACAACCGGTCCATCAGCAACACCTCGCAGTTCTCCACCGGTTCGGGCTCCCAGAGGCCCACCGCAGCGTACATGCATCCCATGCGGCAGACTCCTCGTCCCTACACCCCGCCGGTGTCGTATCCGACCTCTGTCGTCGGCAGCGATGTCTCCGACGCGGGTGCGGACTCCAGGTTCGAAGAGGAGACGCGTTACCGGCAGCAGCTCGTCGAGTCCTCTCTGCAGTCGAGGTCCATGTCCTCTACGCCCTCGATGGCATCTCCCCTCCAGATCCAAACCACCAACCTGCCGACGATTCTCACCAACCACTCCCAGACCAGCTTCTCGACCGCAGCGACCGGCAACCGGCCGCGACGCGACACGATCAAGTCGATCGACACCACCTCGCCCAGCTCCCGCACCTCGCTCGACAAGGCCTTCCACTTCATCCGCGGGCGCGACTCCCCCGTCGACCCAGCCTCACGCGCCGCCTCCATCCGCGCCGCCCGCCAGGCCTACCGCGAGAAGGAGGAGGCCAAGGCGCGCAAGGCGGACATGGAGTCATTGAAGCGGCAGGACAAGCAGGAGAAGAGACAGCGCTCCAAGCAGGAGGCCGCGACTCCACCGCAGCAGCCAGCCCCGAAGGGAGCCGGCACACGTCCCGCCCGATCCCGAACCGGCTCCGGCACCCTTCTCAACGAAAAGGCAGACGGCGGCGCCGTCCAAGGGCTCGACTACGCCAGCTTCTCGCCGGCACACACGCGCTCGCTGCCGCGGACTGGTCCGCCGGGTGGGCTGGGTCCTGTTCCGCCTGAGCGTGCGGCGACGGGGCTGAGCACGGTCAAGACGGCGAAGAGTCGTTGGCTTGGCTTTGTCACTTGGTTGCGGACTAGGCTGCTGAAGCTGGGCAGGAAGCTGCATCTGGCGTCGTGAGGGCTCGTTCTCTGCAGGGCAACGACCACAGTTGGAGTCCTGCGGCTGTGCTGCGTCGATTGCAGGACTTGGTAGTGCGTTCAAGCGCAGCCAGAAATGGTCTTCACGACGTGCATCTCCATGACCACTCCATACCCCTGCACCCATCTCGTAGGGAAGCCACTCGACAGATCACTCGACGAACAAGACTGCTGATTCCACACACGGCTTCTTACGCTCCTTACGACTTACCTGAGCTTCACTTCTTGACTTTCTTTCCAGCGAGGCGTTTCGGTACTTTGCGACTTTCACGACTGCGTTGTTTCCCAAATCTGGGATCTTGCTTTCTGCAAGTCGGCGTTTGGAGGTCAAATCCGCATGAATCCTGATCCTCCTATCCCCCCTTTGCTCTCCTTCCGGGTCTCTCGGCGTTTGCTAGGGCTTCCCCAATCATGATTCCCCCTTTCCAATCCTCGGGCCGAGACCCGCAAGGTGGTCAGCGATCCAGGCACGGCGTTTATGTTTATTTCAACTTTCATGGATGGTCAACGAGTCGGCATGGAACACACTCCTCTCTTCTCCAAGGAGTTGCAGATTGACGAGAGTCTTTGAACTGCTTACGGTTGCGCCTAAAGGCGCGATTAGGTAGTATATCGAAATTACTCACGCCACAGCGAGCGTGCTTTGCTGCCCCGGATATGATTAGGCGTCTCTGCCATAGGAAGGAAAATTGGACAGATACGATCAATGGATTACAGTCTCGTGATGTGATACGTACTTATATGAGAATGCGTAGATTGCCGCGATGCCTCCTGGCTCCAAGTTCCTTATAAGCTAAGCTCCTCCATATGTCTGTCTCGACTTTACACAGCGGCCCGCCGAATCCGGAACGAAGCTGCGCTCACACCAAACGCCCAAGCAGACATCTATACATGGATTCCCAACCCTTCCGTCCCCAGCTACATACGCAGATATACTTATATCACCACTCCTGCACCTCTCCAACCTTTGGTTTCTGCACCCGCACAATCTTATCACAGTTGAGTAAACACAACGGGTCGAACGCAAGTTTGAGCTGTCCGCCAAAGGTTCAAACGTCAGCCAAACCATGTCAAGTTGGTAATCAGGGGAGCCAGAGAAGATCTCTGAAAGACGAAGAGAAAAAGGAGAAAAGGACACACATACCTTCCTCATGGCATCGACAGTATCCTGGCCAAGTTCATACGGCAGGTAGTCGCGTTTGACCAGGCCGACGCCGTGCTCGCCCGTTGCAGTGCCCTCGAGCTCGATGGCGCGCTTGACCATGCGGTGCACGATGCCGTCGGCGATGGAGCGCTCCGAGTCGTTGTAGAGCAGGATTGCTGGTCGAATGGAAGTGTTAGAACATGAAATACATGGTGAGGGGTTCATGGATGCAATATAGGCATGAATATCGATATGATGAGAGAGTGCAGCACAACATACCGTGGAAATTGCCATCACCCACATGCCCCACAATCGAGCCCGTCAACCCGCTCTTCGCGATATCCGCCTTCGTCTCGTCGATGATAGTCGGCAGCCGCGAGATCGGCACCGCGACATCCGTCGTCCAGACATGGTCCCCATCGTTCCGCTTCTTCGCCAGCACGCTCCAGAGCGCCTCCTTCCGCGCACTCCACAGATCATCCGCCTCGTCCTTGCTCTTCGCAAACTCAAACGAGTCACATCCCGTCCGCCGCGCCAGCCCCCTCACAATCCCCACATGCTCCTTGATCGCCGTCGGCGTGCCCGCAAACTTGAAGAACAGCGTCGGCGCCTCGCGCCACTCGCGCTCCGTCGCCCCGGCGTCGTTGATGCACCGCATCTGCACATCGTCCAGCACTTCCACCGCCGCAATCGGCACGCCCGCGCCGACGACCTCAAACACGCACGTCGCGGCGTCGCGCACCGTCGGGAACGTCGCGACCGCGACGCTCGTCTCGGCCGGCTTCGTCGTGACTTTCAGCACCGCCTCGGTGACGAGCCCGAGCGTGCCCTCGGACCCGACAAACGTGCGCGTCAGGTCGTAGCCCGCGGACGACTTGCGCGGGCGCTGGCGCGTCTTGATGATGGTCCCGTCGGCCAGCACGACGGTCAGCGACAGCACCCAGTCGCGCATCGTGCCGTAGCGGTATGCGTTCGTGCCGGAGCAGCCCGTCCCGATCATGCCGCCGATCATGGCCCCTGGACCGGGGTCCGGAGGGAAGAACAGGCCGTCCTTTGCCAGCTCCTCGTTCAGCAGCTCCCAGCCGACGGCCGGCTGGACGACGACGTCGAGGTCCTCCTTGTGCAGGCGCAGGATCTTGTCCATCCGGGAGAAGTCGATGCAGAGCCCGCCGCGGGTCGCCGCGAAGTGGCCCTCCAGGCTGGTCCCGCCCGAGTAGCCCGTTACAGGGATCCGGCGGGTGTGGCAGACTTTCATGATCGCGCTGACCTCCTCGGTGGTTTTGGGCTTCACGATGGCGAAGGGCTGGTCGCCTGGAAGGGCTGGGTGGGAGGACCAGTCCGAGCCCGAGTGGCTCTTCAGGTCGTTCGCGTCGATTGAGATGTTCTCGGGTCCGACTATGTTGCGGAAGTCCACCCATGCGGCCTCCATGTTAGATTTCTGCGTGTTGTGCTGCGGCGCGGGCGAGTCGGCGAGCGGGGCCGTCGACGACGTTGAAATCACTGGGGTGCTCAGCGATTTGAGGTAGTAGCCACCGCACATGGCCGTGATAACCACTGTAATAGCCCATCGTCAGCCGGGTGTATTCCCATCATCATGCCCATGACGCTTCCGAGACGCTGAAATGAACGGAGGATCCGCACCGAATGCCATCCGCAGCCCCCATCCCCCAGATCCCATATGCTGATTCTCGGAGAACCGCGCCTGCTCGGCCCGCTCGCGTTGCAGGCGCTGGTAAGTGCTCTCATACAGCTGTCCGGTGAACGATTTCCGCGGCTCCTCAGGCTGGCTGGCGTATCGCCGACTCTGCGTCTGCCAGCGGCAGAGAGGCCGACATGTCGGCTGGTGAGCTCGCGGGGAGACGGGTGTCCGCTGTGGGAGCCGTAACCGTGAGATTGCAGGACGCATGTTGTGGGAGGGATTGGTGGGCTTCAGGACATCGCTGCAATTTGTATTAGGATAGTTGGCAGTGCCGGTGATGCTGACGGTTTCATATATGGCAAGTGTCCAAGATTTGGAGGAGATACGATCGGCCGTAGACGAATTATCTCTCGCACCTCAGCTCCATGACGACATCACACTGCACCGGTCACCAAGAGATTGCTAGAAAACAAATTATACGCAGAGCTTCCCTTTGAATCGTGCAATTTGATTCTCAACCCAGTAATATATACACAATTCAGAAGCCAATTAACCGATCGAGCAGCCCGGCAAGCAATTAGAGCTGAGTGACTTATTAGCAGGGTGCCATTTGACCCCGTTGTGATATCGAGCAAAGCTCAAGAGAACCCATCGGCAAGTTGTACAATAAACGTAGCCTTTCCACCAGTCGTGTGAGCCAGATATGCGTCAAGCTCGTCGTCGTGATCAATGCGGTAGGAAAGATCATTGCCGCTTGGATCCTTCACCACTCCATCGATCCGGATCACGGCGCTGCTGGGATATTCCTTCCTTGCGAGTTGGCGAAGCTCCGCCACAGATCCCGAAGAGAGCGTACCAAGCCACAACTTCGCGCCTTGCTGCACCTGCGAGTGCGGATTGAGCCTGAAGAACACCGGGATCGGAGCCGGCTGAGGCTGGTACTGAGTAGGCAGAAACGCTGCGGCACTGTACTGATGGTGATGATGGTGCGGTCCAACTGCAACGGATGGGTCGCTCGCTGCGAGCAGAAGAGATGGGTCGATCTGTAGCTCGCTGGGGTGCGGCATGGGCGCGGTATTGACCTGTGACGGAACCATCGGAGCAGTGGGTACGAAACTTGCCGTGGTGGACTGGCTGCTCATCCTCGGACGAGCGGGCCCGGGGCCAGGACCTGTGTTGAACTGTTTCTTTCTTGACGGGTCTTTCTTCGTCTGGTCGTCCCTCAACCGCTTCATCACGTCCCTGCACAGCACTTCGATGGCCCTGACCTTGGTAGCATGCTGTGGGTCCGCATTTCCTGGTGCGAGAATGCCCTGCAGAAGCTCAGAGCCTGCGATCCACCGCTGCTTCAGCTCGTTCCAATGCCCGTCCCCGGCTTCAAGTTTGCTTGTGAAGTGGTCGGCCTTGAGAGTGGCGTAAAAAGAATTCCGGACCTGCCTGCTCTGCTCCGGATTGATTGCAAGCACGTTCTTGGCCTCTGCGATTGTCATTCTCCGCTCAAGCGTACGCATCCTCTTTGTGACGTCGAGACAAATAACGTCCAGAGCCAGATGTTTCCGCTCCAGCTCGTGCGGTTGCTCATTCCAGAAGACAGTCTCCAGGTGAGGGTTTTCCCTGATGAGCCTATCCTTGACTGCCTGCCACTTTTCCGGCCCCGCCACCGTTTTCTTGTACACGCCATTCTCTTCGCAGATGCTCTGAAACTCATCGCGAAGGTTTCGATAAGTTTCATTGTCCAGGCTCAAAATCACTTTGCTCTCATCGAGGGTCGTCTCGGATGGGAATCGAGGCGGCCCCGGGGGATCAGCGGGCAGCCCAGCCCAACCCCGGGTTCGGCGCCTCCGCTTTCGTGCAGCCCAGCGCTCATCGCTTTCGGCCTGCATCTTCTGCAGCCGTAGCTGACGTTTTTGCTGGGCTTCGAGCGGCAAGCCCGGAGAGGCCTGTCGAGTCTGTTGCGGTTGAGCTTGTCCCTGCCTGAAGGCCTCTGCAGACGCAGCCTGTCGTTGATTTTCTTCCTACAATGAGTCAGATGTTTGAACATATATTCGAGCTGATGACAAGAAACGACAAACCATCACAGCTCGTTCAACGTCTTGCATGGCCGCGTCACCACCCTGCTGCGTCGACGACGAATAAGGGGTCTTCATCCCGTTGGGCACTCGTAGCAGCCACCTGTTCCTGGCCCGGACTCTCATCAACTCTCTCTCCTTGATATCATATCCCTCCTCGTTCAAGATCCGAAGCATTTCCTTCTGGCTAGCGTTGGCCTCCCATAGCTCCTTGGTTCGCGCGACCAGCGGGCCATTCTTGTGTGCGGGATTCTGCTTGCTCGGAAAATCCCACCGCTAACGACTATCAGCACGTGAGGCGATCCGGAGCCGATTGTGAAGCACCTACCTTGAACTGCGTCTGGAACGCACGCTTGCTGCACACGCAGAGTCAGCCATCGTCTCCGCCGTGCCGTCCACACTGTAGTACGTTCAAGTAACAAACAACAGTCGAAGATCAGTGCATTTGACGATTCGCGCCGGCACCCGTACGAAAGTACGGCGAACCAAGCTATGGGCCCAACGTACCTGGGTACAAAACCTTGCTGCTTGAAGTAATCTATCACTTCATCGAGAGACTTCCGCTCCTCGACGTACAAGCGGTAGCACTCGCTTTCCTTGTCGTCCCAGTCGTAGACCATCCCGACATGGCCCTGTGCTCGGCTGTTGTGAAGATGATTCTGACTGATTGTTGACTCTCCTTTAGTTGGTCCGAGTAAGCGCGAGAGTGGAAATTACCCTCGGCACGTGACGCAGCGACCACCCTTGGATCACCGACTCTTGGTTGTCAACCACTGCAGCAACAATTTCACACCAACAGAGCCTGATCTCGGTGCTAACTATGAGTCTATCCACTTCAGTGAACCATCAAGTAAAACGAAGATGAAGGTAGGCTTCTACATACCTAATTATTGAGGCTGACCAAGGCAAGCCGGCTTGAGGCTGCAATCTACTCACGATTTTCACTACGCGTCAGTTCAGGACCGCAGTTTACAATAATCCTAGGTGTACACCTACCTACATAGGTACCTAGGTCGTCAGGTATGAGATTGTAAGCAGTTGTGGTGGGAATATAGCCCTAATATGTGGCTGGCTCATCAGCCCTTCTCAATGAAGAATCAATCGGTATACGCATTTGACTGTCGAACACGACCATTTGTGCCGATTTCTCATAACCTTTTAATAACCACCTATTATTCGAGATGGCCATGGCGGGCAGCGCAACAATGGTTCCCTTGCCAGTGGCTTTTCCAAAGACCAGTCCTTCTGTTATGGATGCTCTAACATTCAGGACTATTGCGTGTGCGATCCTCCTAGGCTTCGCAGTATGCCTCCCGAACATGTATCTCGGCCTCCAGGTCAGCGCGGTCAGATACATGCCGGTGCAGAGTGTGTTGCCTCGATCTGAATTCTTGCGAGCATACAACATCACCTTTCTTGCCCTCTATCGCCAATGGCATCGGAGTCACAGCTGAAGCCGTGGGGCTGGTCTTATGTAATGCGGCCTTTACATCGTACATACCGACATCGTATTCTCTTACGACTCCAGAAGAGAATGGGCCGACAACCTCAGGATATGTTGGCATTTTCCCGGGTCCTTTGCTACATGCCGACTGGGCTTCAATGCCGGTGCCCCTTTTCCCTGCCCGAGCGGCTTCAATATCCATCGCCCACAGCCTGGCACGGTGATTGGGGTACTCGTAAGTGTTCTGTTTATCGTCTGTATCATCCGACCAGGTCGGCCTCATCATATACTCGTAACTCCATCGCACCCGGCTGCCATTTTCATACTCATATTAGTATTGCATCAAGCTATCGGCGCTGAGCTACGACCAGGAGATGAAAGGCAGAAGCGTAGCATTTGTTAGGATTCTCCTCCTTTTCTCTTCATTTCATCATTTTTGCTATTGCTTTCTATAAGATTTTATTAGTGAGAAAGGGCTCAGTAGATTGCTAATTGGCGAATTTATGAATTATCCACGGACAAGTTGATGTTCGGTAATGCGTTTATCCAAATACCGTTCAACAGGGTAGTCTGTCTCCGCTAGGCAGGTTTTTGTGCATACACAACATGACTACATTTCGGTCATTAGCGAAACCCCAAGACTGATTTGCAATGTGTCGAGGACTCACACATCATGCAAAGCATGGCAACCTGGCCTCCGGAAGCCCTTCCGCACTTTTGCGAGGAAGCTCAGGGCTTCGGCTTCGTCCCATTCGAGCACTTGAGTGAACATCCTCAACGACATGCCCTCCAAACCTTCATTGATTTGCATCCAGTCGAGAGCGCCCACTTTCCTCTTGAGAGTCGCGGGCCAAGGATCAGCTTCAAATGTCCATACATATCGATAGCAAGGTCCAATTCTTACCAACGTTTCATCCTTGGGCCAAGTGCCAATCGGTATTGGATATTTAGCGTGGAAAACATTCGTGAAACCGGCATCTTCGACCCAGCCTTTCAACGATGGACCGGGAGCGAGGTTCGACCCTATTTTCTCTACAGCTGACGTGCAGTACTTGGCCCACTGCGCCACGGGACCCTCAGTGTCGAAAGTCCCGTCCTCGGAATAAAGGTTGCCGTCAAAGTCTTGAAACTCCACCCAGCCATTAGGACGGAGATGCCTGATCGGTGTGCTCTTAACGATCCATTCCAGAAACGCGACATTTGATGCTTACCGGAAACATTGAGCCACAAGTCCGGGCCAGTCAGTGATGGCGCCAGCCATGAATCTGCAGTAAACGTAGTCGAATGGTTGACGAAACGTCCATTCCTTGTTGGCATCATCAATTTCGAATTTGACATTGGGAGGAACCCTTCGACTCTGTCAATCCTGATTAATAATTCTCTTCAATGCTCGTACCAAGTGGGTTGAGTGGCATTGATATCTATGCCGATCACCTGTAAAGCGGTTAAAGATGTTACTACCTCATCGCAGTATCTCTTTACCTCCGTTGAAGGCAACTCATCGCCTACAGGGTTTATAAGCAACGATTAGGAAACTTGAAGCTCACGGGCAGGAACTAACCCATTTCGATTGCCCATAGGCCTTAACAAATTGTTAGTATGCGTTGGAGAAACCAGACGTCGGACCAATTCCTCCCCCGCCCCTTACCGGTACCTGTTCCAATATCGAGTATCCTTTTGGGGTTATCGATGGGAGCAAGGTAGAGCTTGCCCTCAAGTCGCAAGCGGAATATCTCGTGGATCAAGTCCAGTCTATCCATTTCTGCCTGGAATCTCAAGTCAGCTTTCTTGGAGAGCAGTGCAAAGACTGGGACTTGCATTGTCTTTTGGGAGCAGGTAGTCTTCCATCATCAGCCCAGCTCGATTTAATCCTGAAGAGATCTCACTTTTGTGTTTCGCAGAGTATCGACGACCATTCTCTTCGATATAGGCATGGACAGAAGATGATATGGAGTCGGTGTACATTGTGCTCGACAGAGCCTCAGAAGTAGTCCTTGTGTAAATCTTTCATGCGTTCTTACTCGTCATAAGTAGATGCACTTTCGTTCGCATTATTCGAGGCCTAGATCAATCAACACAAGACTCCAACCATTAAGCACCTCTTCAAAAAGACCTTCTCAGCGGCTCCATCAGATGGAGTGATAACCGGGCGTGGGCCCCCGCCCCCTTGATCTGTCACAGGGTCGTTTAACCCTAAGTGTACCCGGTAATACACAAGGAGACCCACTCAAAGTTGCTATTATGAAGACTCGATGCACCAGCTAACGTGTGAGAAAGGTGGAAACTAGAAACTAGAAAATGAAAATTTCTGCTGAAGGTCTCGACATGATCGCGAAGCTCAACCGGGTCATCGTCCTCTTATATCGAGGTATGCCATTGCAACTTCAATAGACCAAGTGGCGTGGATGCAGCTCCGGGATTCCGCCTTGGCATGCAATGTATCGCACATGCGTATGCAATCAATTCAGTTTGCGCGAATAAGAACTTCAGATGAACGAATTGGTAGCAGCACGCAGACACGAGGACAAACGGAAAAGACCAGGATCAGACAATTTCCTGTGAATAGAAAAGGCATTAGACCTGCTTACCATTTCTACTATCTTTCATGGCGTATGTAGAAACAAACACAGCGAGCACATCATGTGAGAACAAACCCCTCATCAGCCTACGCAGTGGCGGTGCCAATGCAGACTGGCGCACATATACCTCCTCATCGCTCTCAGCGGATACAACCACGACCATAGGGCCATTGCTGCGTGACATGCTTCCAACGAGCATGGACACTGAAGGGTTTTGAAGAGGTCACAGATTGGTCTCTGAAGTTGGGTTGTTTTCGCGGGATCGGCTAATTCTCGGTAGACACGGCCTCGGCCTATCAGGCCACCCGTATCATTCTGTCCAACCCGGTGGACAACGAGCTTCATTAGTTCGACCTTTGTTCCTGCGTCCACTTCAATAGTCCCGACCCCTAAAATATATAGGGAACACCTTATCTGGCAGCTTCACCGAACATTTACTATTGCTGATGCAGAGTGTTGAAATAGAAGGTCTCAAAACAGCATTCTCTGCCATATCAGAGGGTGCTTCGCCTTAAAACTCCCCGGTCGGATAGGATTATCCAAGAAGCCAGCCAGTATGTCGGACTCCGGGGAGTCTCGAGCCCCGCAAGCATGTCAATCATGTCGAAAGATGAAAAGAGGTTGCGACAAAACATTGCCTGAGTGCACCCTCTGCGTCCGGATGAAACGTACCTGCAAGTATGAGGGCGGTGACCTCAACCCTCTTCCGACTCCCGAAGACTTCCACGCGCTGCAGCAGAAGGTTTCTGAGCTGGAAAGCAAGCTAGCTCCACATGGAAGCGACACAGGTAGCGGTGAAAACCGATCATCCAATACTTCCCTGCCTTCCAGTACCGGATCTCCTTACGGGTCTTTGGCCAGCACAGGGAGTGGAAGACTGGCCGGTATAGGAAATGGAAAATTACCGACTCGGTTTCCAGCAATGTTCTTCCTGGACTCGGCTTATTTCGAAGCAGGGCGGCTTGCAATTGAAAAGCCTCCTGTGCAGGTGCCTCAAGAGGTGGTGATGATCTTAGGAGACTCTTTCAACATGACCAGGATGGTGGATGAGTATTTTAAAACCATCCATAGTTGGTTTCCAATAGGTATATCTTCCTCATAAATCGTTTTTTCCTCGTGGTAATTGGCCATATCTCTCTCTTCAGTCTCCAAGATACGCCTATATCAGCAACTTGCCAATCCGCTCAAGGAGCCTCGCGCCGACTTGGCGCTCCTGTTCATGGCCATGAAGTTGATCCTGCAGCCGTATTCTGATCATTCCGTGTCCGAAAATGTCATTTACGAGATGACGAAATCATTTTATAGTATAGTCGAATCGCGTGACTTGATGTCGGCGCAGCTGATCCAGGCGGCTTTGCTGATTGCGTTGTACGAGCTTGGCCACGGTCTGTACCCTGCTGCATATCTCTCCATTGGACACTGTGCGAGACTCTGCTATGCTATCGGGTTGCATGATCAGAAAGGGGCGCTGTCAATGCTTCCCAAATATTTCACCTGGACCGAGCATGTAGGGATATCAGTTCAATCAATTTGGTCTTGACAGAAGTACTAACGCATCAAAGGAGGAGCGTCATCGGCTTTATTGGGCAGTACTGCTCCTTGACAGGTTGGAGATACTGGGACTATCCATTGGTTTCGGGTGCTAATTATCGACAGGTTCGTAAGTATTGGAAGTCGATGTCGACCGCTGGCGACACAAGAGCCAGATCTGGACGAAAATCTTCCCGTCGACGACAGTAACTGGGATGAAGGAGTACGGTACATATCCCGGTACACTTGGGACCGTGCTGACAATTCAAGGATATGATTGCTCATGAGCCTCTTGCACTTTCAGCCTCAACTACCGTGCGAGCTGCCCCGTTCGCGCGGACTTGTCAGGCGGCGCATCTCCTGGGCCGAGTGAAGAGACACTTGGACGACCGCAAGATGGAGGACTCCTTCCGTTTCGAAGAGGCCATGCAACTGAGCCGAACAATCCAGTCGCTTGCCTCACTCCTGCGCGACGAAACAATCGGAGGCAGTCTCGACAACAGTGGTATTCTGTCGGCGTTAGCAATCAGTTACAGTGCCCTGTTTGCGTTGTACGACCTCTACTGCTGCTCTGATGCCTGGGTCTGCGGCGTGAGTAAGACCAACACCATGCTAGCCGAGCATTCCATTTCTGCGATCAAAGAAGTGTCGCTAGAGATCACAAGCTATGCGGTCCACCTGAAACGGTTGATCGAGCAGGAGGGCATGTCGAAAATCAACCCGTTCATGATCGACTGCTTATACCAAGCGGCGGCAAACTACGCGTAAGTCGCGCTTTCAAGAAGCCAAGCGCACCGCTCATGCAGCTCAGGTGGTACGTTCGGGAAAATGGTGACCCGTTGTGTGCCGACCTGTCGAGTGATATAAAGAGCTTGCTTGACCTGATAGGTCACCGGTGGGGTGTTGCAGGTCGGTGCAGAGTCTTGAACGATGAGAAACCTTGCTGACGCTTTGCTGTAGCTGAATACACAAAGATACTAGAGATCACTGAAGTGCGCTTTGCCGATGGCATCTACTGAGATCCGGTCCTTCGGTTCGAGCGTACGGCTTCCATCAACTCGCCTCTGGCCAGCAGTGGGCGCCGATTGGCGCGAAGTACTCCGTAAGTGCAGGCAGGTTGGTGCAAGATTTATGCGGAGCCGCTCTGCATCAGTAGTGTCATCTCCGCGTATGCAGGCTGCCGAAAACGGCTCCGGTGGCCCAATGAAGGATCTCTAATCGCGCTGTCGAAATTCGTGGCGCCTTGGGAGCAGTCTTCCAAGAGCTTGCAACAGAAATCCTATTAAGCCGGCGCAAAGTTTCTTCGTTGGGGTTATGCTCATGCAACAGGTAACCATCAGTCACAACTAAGACCATTCACTGTCTTTCTTCTGATCGCCTCGCCACACCGGCAAAAAATCGGTTAGACTCCGGAGGGATTTCTGCACATAAATATGTAGTTGCAGAGTGGTAAATTTGATTCCACTGCAGCAACATCGACTGCGATACTATCATATGCAGGTATGTGCTGAGGAATGCACAGGCTGCTCAAACTGGCGAAGTGAACTATACTCGCAGCTAACATCTTTGATCTTCTTGCAGGTTACACGAGGTGAATGAAGCACCAGGATCCTGTTGTGTGCGTACGTTTTCCATAGGCATTCAATGGCATTCATGGCTGATTGAGAATCTCTAGGGCACCTCACAATTTGAGTGACGGTTGCCGTACCAAAAGTCTACAGCAAAGCCAACCTTCAACAAAGACTCCATTTGCGCCCTAGGAGGATTTTCTGAACCCCTCGTCCTTCAGATTTCGGATCAGTGACGTCGACGACTTCCTCTGTCCAGACTTCGGTCCCTTCAAGATGGCAACATCGAATGGGCATATCTCTGAGACACATCACAATGGTGTTGAGAACTCTGCAGGTGATGCTAACGGTGGACCTCCGGCACTCGATGCGGTTATCGTAGGCGCCGGTTTTGGCGGGATATACACTCTATACAAGATGCGTCAAGCCGGCTTCAACGCCAAAGCATACGAAACAGGTTCTAACTTCGGCGGCGGTGAGTCTGAGGCCCGGTCACCGAACTACCGCGAAGCTAACATCAGTGGTTAGTCTGGTACTGGAACAAGTACCCAGGTTGCAGAAACGACGTGGAAGCGCCAATGTACGAGTTCTCTTTCAAAGAAGCTTGGGAGGACTGGTACTGGTCCGAGAGGTTCCCCCATCAGAAGGAGCTTCGCGATTACTTCTTCCACGTCGATAAAAAGGTGAATCTCAGAAAAGACATTCAGTTCAACACAAAGATCACGGCGGCACACTGGGACAATGAGTCGAGCAAGTGGCGCATCTTCTCGGAAGACAAGCTCATTGCAGAGGCACGCTTCTTCATACCTTGCGTCGGCTACGCTTCAATCAAGCATGTGCCAGCCCTGAAAGGACTGGAAAGCTTTGCCGGTTCCTGTCATCACACCTCCGAATGGACTGAAGACATCGATCTCGCGAACAAACGAGTGGGGATTGTTGGTACAGGTGCTTCCGGATTGCAAGTGATAGAGACGATAGCGGCGGAAGTGGCACACCTCGTCGTGTTCCAGCGTACACCAAATCTCGCTGTTCCTATGCATCAAAAGACACTGGATCGAGAGGAGCAGAAGCAGGACAAAGCGAATTATCCAAGCCGGTTCAAACTAAGCGAAAAGACGTTTACCGGTAAGCTTGAAATCTCGTATACAAGGAAGTTTTCTAATGTTCTCTAGGTCTTCAGTACACCTTCCGGGATCGATTGACCTTTGAAGATAGCCCGGAGGAACGTCGAGAGTTCTTCGAGTCGTTATGGAACCGCGGAGGAAACTATTTCTGGCTGGCCAACTACAAGGACTGCCTGTTCGACAAAGCCGCCAACAATGAGGCTTACTGTTTCTGGCGTGACAAGGTGCGTCAGAGGATTGAAGATCCTGTCGTGAGAGACAAGTTGGCTCCATGGGATCCGCCACACGCCTTCGGAACGAAGCGACCCTCATTGGAGCACAACTACTTTGAGTGCTTCAACCTGCCAAACGTTACGCTGGTCTCCGTCCGCGAAGATCCCATCGAGGAGATTGTGCCTGCCGGAGTCAAAACAGCGTCGAATCTCTTCGAGCTTGACGTGCTCATCTTCGCAACCGGCTTTGACTTCATCACCGGCGGTCTCCTTTCCATGGACATCCGCGGCAATGACAGTCTCTCCCTCCGAACCAAATGGGCCAAGGAGATATGGACATATCTCGGCATGCAAACAGCGGGGTTCCCGAACATGTTCTTTCCCATCGGACCTCAAGCACCTACGGCTTTTGGGATCGGGCCCAAAATGGCGGAAGTACAAGCCACTTGGATTGTGCAATGCATGGAGCACATGAGAGCAACGGGAAAGACGGTCATCCAAACGAATGAGGAGGCCGAGCGGGACTGGAAGGAACAGGTCAACGAGGAGTGCGAGCGGAGCCTCATATCAGAGACGGACTCCTGGTACATGAACAAAAACATTCCCGGCCGCAACAAGGAAAGCCTGTGCTACGTTGGAGGCGTGCCCCTCTATCTCCATCAGTGTGCCAAAGTCGCCGAGTCCGGGTATGCTGGGTTCCATATGGCTTGAATGAGGTGTGCATCTCTGTTGCTGTGGGTTTCTTACCATCTTCCAAGGTTTGCTTGAGCTGTAGCGAACATGTAGTTGCATCTAGCTAGCTGCCTCAGTTTGCACTGTCCGTAGCTACATAGGTCCTGCTCGTGTCAAAAGAGAGAGATGAAATGAACATATCTTCGGCACTGAACTTGCTGAATTGCTGTCTTGTTAGACTCCGGAAGCGTGCTTGGCGCGCATCCCGAGGAGATCTCATTTCAGGCCCCGGGGTATGTACAGTATGAGCCACGACGGTTCCCGAGGTCAGCTTTCAGCCACGAAATAGATCGTGCCGGCTCCAGGGCTCGGGAAGTCTTGCCTCTGTAAACGATGACGATGAAACTTGGTGCCCATTGACTCGGACCAGATGCATCATGACGCGATATCGTGTGCAGCTTTCCACGTTCTCGAGAGACCAAAGTCACGAGATCCGGACCCTCTTCCGGTAAAATACAAGTAACGCTACCAGCAGCCAATTATGTGGGCTCTCGGCTTCGGTCAGGAAGTCTTGCAGAGCATTTCCCAATGTCTTGCCACCGGAGCTGGACTGACTGCTGGTCGCCCTTATGACTGATCCAAAGTCTATTTTCACTATACCGGAGACTTCCGCCGCCGCACAGTTTTCGCCGTCGCATCAGCTCGATGCTGAGTCCCACTGCAGCTCATGTCCGCCTTCAAGCACAGATCAGCAAACCCCTCTCGCAGCAACGGGTAGTGCTCCGCTTCCGTCGTATGTCAAGCAGAGCAATCTCGAGCCGTCCGATTCCCATCCTGTGAAGCCAATCGTGCCGACCAAGAGACGTGCAGTCGAGGCCGGTGCGCACAGTAAACCTGAGCAAGCCGGCCTCGAGCTGCTTCAGTCGAAACGGCGCCGCCTGAACCACAAGCTCGACGACTTCAACTTTCGAGTGCAGTCATTCGCCGTCGGCCAGCCTACATCACCTCTGTTCTTCTCCCACAACGCGTGTGGGCGCCCGCACCTTCCCGCCCGTCTCACCAGCGCCGAGGCCGCAGCGAGGATGTTGAGCAAAACGCGCGATGAGGACGGGGGCATAAAGACGGTGACTCTGGCAAGGGGCACAATGGCGGGTTCCAAGTCGCCCAGCGCTTCAAGCTTGACCGGCCTGCGAAAGTCCTTGGCACGATCTAACTCGACCTTGGGTTCGCCCTCGAGCACGGCGGACACGGACGACGCTTTCAGCTCGCTCAGTCAGGTCGGTGTGGTGGAGTTGCTGGAGCAGGACGATCGACCTACGTTCGTTATCGACATCTCTCTAGGCTTTGCTCGTCCCACCGCCCCGCTACGGATACTGTTTGCCAACGCCTCTCTTCGGAATATACAGGGGCTTTCGGAGCTAGTGACAGGAAAACATGACAACGAGTCACGAGAGTTCCAGCAATTCAGGAACTGGTTATTTCATGGCTACGACGTGGGGTCACCCTCCCGGAACACTCCTTCGCTGTTCCCATTTGGAGGACTGTCTTGGTCCTTTTCTACGTTGCGCAGAAAATTTCGGATCGTCAGCGGGATAAGTCTGGCCGCATCAGTGGTAGCCTTGAACTCAGATTCAACGCCTGAGAGCGTTTCCGAGCACCGTCCGGCGAATATGGAAAGCCCGCAACAATCTGACCGGAGGGACGAAACCAGTCGTTATACGGACGAGAATGCATGCGACTACTTCAGCATCGCTGCGTCATCAGCAGTTGAGGATGACAGCCCCCACAGCAATGGACTTGGCACATCATCCGCTGGGAACAATGCTCAGGCTCCCGTGACGCCGTGCGACTCTGCAGTGGTGGAATCAAGACAAGTAGCTTTCGATCTACTGGATACTGAACAAGTCCCGGCAAAGTTATCACCATCCAGGTATATTAGCATCGTCGCTGCTGACGCGGGCTCTGACTTTTCTATAGCGCGATGCAGTTTGATCCTGAGATGGAGACAGGCTTCTTCGACTGGACTCAACTCCCACTATCCGCGGGCTTGCCAAGCCACATTCATTTCGCCAGGAGTGTCGACTGGGCATCTACAAGCTTGGGTCCAGCCGAGCACTGGTCGTCAGATCTTCGGCAGATGTGTAATCTCATCATGGCCAGTCCGCACCCCGCAGCGATGTACTGGGGAGAGGACTTGGTTGCCGTATACAACGAGGCCTATATTCCTCTGGCCGGCCAGAAACACCCCGGGCTGATGGGACAGAGCTATAAGGTGGCATGGGCGGAGATCTGGGATGACGTCAAGGACGCTTTCGCAAGTGCCAAGCTCACGGGTGAAGCAACCATGAAGGTCTGTATGCGGTTTTTGTCGCTGACTCATACTGACGGAGGCAGGATGATGATTGCTTATTTATGAAACGCAACGACTACCTTGAGGAGACTTACTTTTCCTGGTCAATCATTCCTATTGTCGGGGGCGACGGAACGGTACGTGACCCTCGTTGCTATCAGTAAACCGAACGCAGCGCTGCCGAGACTGTTATATGCCCAAGTTCTGACGCGTTGCATATAGGTAGCCGGTCTCTATAACCCCGCGTTCGAAAAGACTCGCAGAAAGGTCGCCGAACGGCGCATGCTCACACTCAGAGAGATCGGCGAGCGAACCGCTACCGCACGGGACATCAAAGCTTTCTGGAAGCAGGTACTGGCAGCTCTAGACACGAATGAGCCGGACACGCCATTCGTACTTTTGTATTCCGTTTCCGACGAGGATGACGGGGAATCGTCATCGGTCTTCTCCAACAGTGCAAACACCTCGCGACAGTGCTACCTGGAGGGTGCCCTGGGTGTCCCGCCCGCTCATCGTTGCGCGCCGGAAACTATCGACCTAATGGCCGGAACGGAAGGTTTCGGTCCTGTGTTCCGCGAGATCATGAAGACCGACAAGCCGGTGCACCTGGGAGTCAACAGTGAGGATTTGCCTGCACACATTTTGGATGGCCTCGAATGGCGAGGGTTTGGCGACCCTTGCAGGGCTGTTGTGGTGTGTCCCATCCACCCTACCACCGGTGAATCTGTCCTTGGCTTTCTCGTCATGGGTGTCAACCCCCGCAGACCGTATGACGACGACTACGGTCTCTTCATGCAGTTACTCAGCAGACAGCTCGCGACCTCGCTGGCTTCCGTGGTCCTGTTCGAGGAGGAGATTCAGCGCGGTCAGAAGGCTGCGAAGCTGGCTGCTCTCGACCGTATAAGGCTGTCGGAACTGCTGGCTGCACGCACTCAAGAGGTTCTTGAGAGCGAAACCAAGTTTACTCGCATGGCGCATCTGTCACCAGCTGGTCTGTTCATTGCTGATTCACAAGGGCACGTCACCTATTGTAACGATGCGTGGTATGTGATCACGCGAGTCCACCGGGACTCTGAAAGCACCGACAGATGGATCGAGTCTATCAAGGAAGAGGACCAGTCCCTGATCAAGTCTCTTTGGAATGACCTGGTCACGCAGAGGGAGCCTATCACTGCCGAGCTGCGGTTCAGCGGCACCTGGGAAGACCGCAATGGCAACAAAGGGGACAATTGGGTGCTCTTCAGTGCGTTCCCGGAAAAGCACGAGGATGGAAGCTTGAAGAGCATATTCGGCTGCATCACCAACATCAGCTCGCAGAAGTGGGCGGAAGGGTTCCAGAAACGGAAGATGGAAGAGGCGGTGGAGCTGAAGCGGCAGCAGGAGAACTTTATCGACATCACCAGCCACGAGATGCGGAACCCTCTCAGCGCCATCTTGCAGTGTGCGGACGAGATCACAACGTCACTGTCAGAGATAGGTGCATCCGGAGCGGGCGAGATGGAGAGCGAATTGGTGAAGAACAGCATTGATGCTGCGCAGACCATCGCACTCTGCGCGCTGCACCAGAAACGGATCGTCGACGATGTGCTTACCATGTCCAAGCTCGATTCGGCACGACTGATTGTCACCCCAGTTGACGTTCAGCCGCTCACGATCGTGCAACGGGCGCTCAAGATGTCCGATGGAGAGTCGCAGACTGCCGGCATTGAGATCAAATCTGTCGTGGATCAATCGTTCAAAGACTTAAGGATTGACTGGGTCAGGATGGATCCGTCGCGGGTGCTGCAGGTGCTCATCAACCTTACCACAAACGCCATCAAGTTCACCACGACGGAGAAGAAACGCACCGTCACGGTGACCACGGCAGCGTCGCTACACAGGCCTTCTGCTTCGGACAGTCCCATCGTGAGCTACATCCCTGTGAGATCGACGCAAAGAGACCTGACAGAGGATCCCGACTGGGGAGACGGTGAGGAAGTTTACCTGCACTTTGCCGTCCAGGACACCGGCCGTGGCTTGAATGACCAGGAGAAGAAGTCTCTCTTCCTCAGGTTCTCTCAAGCAAGTGCCAGGACCCATGTGCAGTATGGCGGAAGTGGACTGGGCCTGTTCATCTCGCGCGAACTGACAGAGTTGCAAGGAGGCCAGATCGGAGTAGCCTCGGAAGCAGGGAAGGGGAGCACGTTCGCTTTTTATGTGAAGGCGCGGCGCTCCACCACTCCCAACGAGCCCAACGAGCTCTTCCCGCAATCTCTCTTCCGTCAGGGGCCTGAGACCAAGTTCAAGCTCCGGACGGTATCGTCATCGGACAAGAAGGAGTTGGTCGGTCAAGTGGCGCAGTCGTCGCTCGTGCACTCAAACGGTCTGATCCGGGCCATGGAGACTGAATGGCTGAAGGTGTTGGTCTGCGAGGACAACCAAGTGAATCAGCGAGTGCTGCAGAAACAGTTGCAACATCGAGGGTGCGTCGTCCACGTGGCGAACCACGGCCAGGAAGCGCTCGATATCCTGCGAGAATCCCGCTTCGCGAACGGACGGGAGAGTGACGGCACGGATATCTCGGTCGTGCTGATGGATCTCGAGATGCCGGTCATGGATGGGTTGACCTGTGTGCGGCAGATCAGAAAGTTGGAAAGGGAAGGCCGTCTGCATCCGGTTCCGATCATTGCCGTCACGGCTAATGCGCGGATGGAACAAGTGAGTACGGCTCTGGAAGCTGGAATGGTGAGTTTCTCTGTTCTCTATTCATCAGTATGTCGGGCGCTGATTGAACAGGATGATGTGGTTACGAAACCTTTCCGAGTGCCGGATCTGATTGAGCAGATGCATAACTTGTGCGACAAGCTCCGTTCGAAAGCTCATCCTGGATGACGGTTCCGTTGGCGAAGCTCAGGCTGCCAGTTATGACTGCATTCGGCGGCTGCTGGATCAACGCCTCTCAAAGCACGGCTGCCATTTCGGCTATCAGACGCACGTCTGGAGCCAGCGGCGATGAAAGCTTGTGACTCGCGCCTATGTCGGTCTTGGATTGCCCCGAAACCAACATTGCTGATGTGCGAGGAGATCTGTTTGCAATCACTGGACCGCTAAGTCATGCAACACCGCACGAGCGGCCATTGTGGTGGAAGTTCGCGTTCCTAATTGACCGGATCGGACTTCTTTCCGTGCGGCGAAGACAGGACGTCGCTGGTGTATATATGGTGCATTGCAAGGAGCACGGAGTCAGGCGCACCATCATCGGGAGCTTGCGGGACATCAACTAAAGCTTGATGCATGCCCACACTGGTCATGGCCGGACGATGAAAAGTTCATTAGGCGCAGCCCATAATAGACTCGCTCCGTATAGAAGGCACGCTCCATTCAACATACACGCGGCGTAAGCGCCGGTCTCGTCGAGTGTCTCTGGACCACGTAATAATTCTCGCCCGTCGGTGCCGCAGAAGGGATCCAACACCGCTAAATAACACAACCATGCATATGGAGGATTGCGGCGAGGACGATAGCGCCGCCACCAGCAGTCAGAACCGCGGAGAGGGACCCGTGGGGGCTTTCACGAGCTTCCAAGCCTTGTCTCCATGGCCGGCAGTCGTCGCCTTGCAACGGCGTGTTTGGCCCTTGTGCATTAGCTCTCACGCATTCGCGTTGAAAGGAATCCGCCTTTTCGACACTATTTGCGTACTCCGCTCTTTCAAAGAAGCGGTGCAACAGATGTGAGGTTCTGGTCGACTATGCACTTCGGCTGCGCTACCGCAAGACGTGCGCCAAGCGCGGGCAAGGAGCACTCGCCGCGCACGAGGTACGCACGTACGGCACTCCATAAATCCAGCTTTGAATACCAACAACGTGACAGGCCTTAGGCTACCCTGTGATGGTTCCTGATTCATTGACAGCCCCCCAGGCCCCGTTGGCAAGCGTACCAGAATCGATTCCCGTGGCTGGCCGGACCAGAAACAAATCCCGAGGCCCATGGCGTCGGGAAGAGCTTGGTACGCGGCCGCGCCGGT
>QQTW01000469.1_pt1 | contig 25176 bp, 18 predicted proteins | sample 1904831 | NCBI WGS metagenome assembly QQTW01 (sample SAMN09435610, study PRJNA476489) | Subsurface metagenome, whole genome shotgun sequencing project. | reverse complement strand
GTGTTTATGCTGCCGCGAGTGCACATGGCTGTCAGTGACCAGCTTGACATCTGGGGTAATTCCAGTGTTTGACCCAAGCGAGTGGTCCGCCATTTTTGACAGTCACACTATCCTAGCGATCTGCGGTGGGTCAGTGGGGCTTGGTGGTACTACGTACTTGGTCTCCTCCCCTTCTAGCCACTGAAAGCAGTTGGTCCGCCTCCCATCTCACCAGGGTAAGCTGGGACACGCGCACTCCGGTATCACCGTTCGACCTCTAATTCTGGCCGAGTCTCTGTGCTTTTCTTGCTACGCTTATATTCGCGCAGGACTTGAATCAGTGGGCCGGCGCTTTCTATTGTCATCATTGCTTACTCCTCCCAGGCTCAGTCATTGGGCGTGATGGGCCTTACTACTCTACTGCCCGTACTTTGAATTACCTACAGCGGCCACAGCCTCCCGAAACCGAGAGACCAATCGACCCTGACATTACTCAACGATATCGGGGCGCCTCAGCCGGTCACATAGGCACTGCAGAATTCTTAGCATGGTAACGAAGCTGCTATCGAGGACTGGATGCTGAACAGTGCTTCTTGCTCCTGGGGGCCAGCACGATTGACTGATTGGTGCTCTTTGAAAGACCTTTGTACTGTGCTACAATCAACCTCAACCATGAATCTGGTTCCGATCCATCTACTTACCGACCAAGATCTGTCAACAGGTTGCTCAGGCTCAGACGAAAACTTCGCAGAGCCTTGACCGAAAAGTGCAAGCCACTGGGCGATATAGCGCGCACCCCACAAAACAAGTCCTTCGAAACCTTAAAACCGAAATGGGAGTCCGGTGCGATGCATCTACCTTGGAACAGTCCGATAGAATAGTATTGCTGACACACGTCCAATACCTCGGAGACTTGGTAAGAGCTGTGTCACCCACGTCCGTCAAACCAAGCACTGACATCCCGCAGATGGCCCACATGATGGCCATTCACGTGTACGGGTCTTACCTGTCCCTAGCATCAGACATGGTCCTCTCGCTGTGGAATGTAAACCCTCCACAGCAAGTTGATCAACACTTCAATGTCGCCTCCGACTCCTTCACAACGAAAACAAATCACTATCATCCTCAACGGGCTCACATTCCGGGTGCTCTTAAGCTCAATTCAACCCATAATCTGCATAGCCTCCAATGCCTTCGTCACACATCACCTCCCTATGCACAACATCGAGCACGATTCACGGTTCAAAGCAGGAGGCAAAGCATGATGTGCACTACTTTCATACAATGGGTAGAACACGGTCCCAAGCCAGAACCGAGACCTCCAAGACCTCCAAGACCACACCAACCAAGGCCAATTCCATCGGTCTGAATTTTTCCAGTCCATGGGATGGCTGTTTTGAATGGCAGACCAAAGACCACGGACTAGATGACGGAAGATTCTGGAATTCTGGGGCATACACCTTGGAAGCAATCTAGGCTGTTGAATTTTAGCTGTCTATTGGCCACCTAGCCTTGTCGGCGTGGTGTTATCTGAAACGAAACCGAAACGCGTCAGCCTCGTGCTGCTTACGGAAGCACAACCCTGGTGCTAGCCTTATCAGGCAACCTGCTTGCATCACCAAACGTCAGGAGTCTCTGCTGGAAGTCATTTCATATCCATCTCCACCTGCTCGCCTGGAACAACATGTCCGGAATCCACCATTCTCCTTGTATCCACCAGGCGAACACCGATCAAAATGTCAAAGTCACATTGTTAAATCTGAATTCTGCTCGAGCAGGACAAGATGTCTCGGTTCGAGTCGTGTTAGAGCGGCTTGCGGAATCTTAGTGTTGCGCACGAAGCTCCTCTGCAAAAACGCCGAGCAAAAGCTTAGCTAATTGTCCCATAATTAAAAAGCCCAAATCGTATCCATGAAGCTTCTTCAACCGTCTTTTGTCCTCGTTCTGAATTTAGACTTCCTTCGAGACCAGCAATCTTGCGGCTTTCTTCCACGCGAAGGATGCAATCTGTACGTCTGTAACACCGGAGACTACGTTGTGGCACTTTTGTCCTTCGACGCCGATCTTCGCCCGCGAATCAAGGACCGCAAAGGGCTGATCAATTATGCACTAGAGCACATCAGTTGCATTGCCCGATCACAACCTAGCGATCATCGGTGGTATTTCGTGTCCTCGTCCACGTAACGGCTGGCTGCTGAGAAGGAAATTGGCATTTCTGGCTCATCTGCGGAACACTCGATATCGGATCCGCAATGCTTATTTTCTATGCACGTAAACCAAAGCTAAGTACCAATTCGGCGTCGGGCTCGGAAGCGGGGCCAAAGTAAGGTGAGGATAGCACCAAGTACCTTCTCCTGACTGGACCAGCAACCTAAAAAATGCATTTCGCTGGCTGGTCCTTCGTGCCGATGTCTGTACCAAGGAACACCGACTCTCGCTGACCGCCATGTGCTCGCGCAAGTCTTGACAAAGGCGACCTATCCAGGCCGCTAACTACACACCTTCGCCCCACTTCGGAGCCACCTTTTGGGCACTGTCCCACTACCCTGGTACTTCGTGCCTTCTTACCGTTCTTCTATGAGGGCATCCCTCCGAGTGTTGTTTGACGACCCGCTGGTCAACATGATCATTGAGCGTGTTGTGTTGCTCTATCAATCCCTTCCAACATGGCGGGTGTAGCCTCCAGTGCACCATCACCAGAAGGTTGGCAGCTGGCCAAACCTCTGATCCAGCAACTGTATGTTCAGCAAGATAGACCGCTGAAAGAAGTGCGCGCCTATCTGGCAGAACATCGCAACTTCCTCGCAACAGAGCGTATGTTCAAACAGCGTCTGAAGGAATGGGGCTTCGACCGGAAGAAGGTCAAGGCTGCTGAATGGCGCTACATGTTGAAACTGACTCGACAGAGGCGAGCCGAGGGCAAAGACTCGGCCTTTCACGTAAATGGCAAGGTGATTGTCTGGTCGAACATTCGAAAGCACTTGAAGCGGAAGAAGAAGACCGAGGACGAATTTTTGTCGGCAGGACCAGAAGCGGAAGTGGTCGAAGATGTCATATGCTACACACCGCCAGGCTCTCCACATCTCTCTATAACATCGACTACGTCCTCTCAGGCAGTGGCCGCAGCGCATGGAGACATCTATCCCTCCCAAAGCCCAAGTCACACCATTGCTGACGACTGGCACGGCTTGTCGTCAACGCTCTCTTTCAGCCCCGAATCTGAGCCGAGCAATTTATCTCACACAAATCTCCCGAGTTGCCTTTCGCCATCAGGTTTCAGCGACTGCTCTTCGATTCCTGATCCCGAGCTACAAAGCATCGCATTGCGACCAATCACCATCAAAACCTTGCCACCATTAGATGAAACGGCTGCCTTTAGAATCAGTCGCCTGATGTCAGGTTCGCACAATCAAGCCATACCAATGGCGAATTCTGAGCAAACCTTCCAGCGGCTGACCGTGAATCTCGACAATGATCGGAGTGGCGCCAAGTCCGCCCGCAGCTCGTTTTCGGTTCCGGAGGAAAACGCCCTCGTATGGTCGAGTCCTGATGAGCGATTATCTGACGAAGATATGGCATCCAGATGGGTTGTTTACTACTTTCAGGCATGCATTTGCGAGTCTCAAGGAGATCATGAAGGCATGCAAGAAAACGTGAAAGAAGCCTCAAAGGTTTTTAGAAGCATGCTCACGAGCTTCAACACGTACTTGCTTACCGGCCTGACATTGATGACATCGATTCTCTATTTTCACGACCATACCGAGCTTCTACAGCAATTTTTGGAAAACTCATGCCAGGTGATAGAGAAAGTGTTCTCAAGAGATCATCCCATCCTTGTGCCCTACCGCTACATGCTCTTGTCGGTTTCTGGTGAGCAAGAAGATAAAAGCGGCATGACCCGTGCACTTGATCATGCTCACAAAGCCTTTCAGCTGACTTGGGGCAAAGTTCACTCGAACACGCTCACGGCATTGTACTATCATGGATGCAGTCTTCTCGAAACCAATAGGTTCAAAGAAGCAGAGAGACAACTACAGGAGTGCTTCCAGCTGTCGCAGGAAAACCTTGGACACTCACATTTCTTGACGGTCTGGACGCTAGCCACCATCTCCAGGACGCTGTCAACTTCCAACACCAACAGAGAAGCCGACGCAGTCCGTTATCTGCAAGCTGCAATCAGCAGATGCCGTCGCATGATGCACGAAGAGCACCCGTACTACCTCGAGCTCAACCGCAATCTTGCCACCATTCATCTGAAATTGGGCAACATGTCAGAGGTCGAGAAACTGTATAGGTTTGTGCTGAAAGGCAGGATCAACATGTTAGGTCTGGGCCGGGAGATCACAAAGGCTTCCGTGGAGGATCTCCATGAGGTTCTTGTGGCGCGGAACAAGCTTCAAGAGGCCGCTCAACTACGGGCAGACATCGCGGCCATGGAAGACCGCGGCGAAGGACATTCATCGCATGGGATAACTTATTAAGGGCAAGAGTGCCGCCACACTCCGCCATATAGGGGCAAGAAGAGCCATCCAGACGATGGATATGTGGGTGAGGACTGAAGAGCAAGGTATGCCAATCAACCCTTCCGGGCTTGCAGGCGTAGAGTTCTCAACACGCAATTGGGACGCAGCACACCGAGTGACCATCAGGCTCACTTCCTGCGGGGAGATCGGTATCAGAGTAGTTGTTGACACGGGCACAAATTTCCGCAAATGATATCCTGAAGCATCCTGGGTTTGCAGCAGCAGCATTTCTTATGAGCTCATCCGGCTTAGACGTTCAGTCAATTCGTATCTTTCCTTGAGGAGTAAAGCAGAGCCGGTGTTATTTCTCAAATTCCACGTCTCAAATATACTGCGGACATGGGAAACATACGGATTTGTGGGAGGGAGCGACGAACAGCTTCATTAGTACCTGTATCAATCTGTGAGGAGAATAGAATGAAGATGTCGAGAATTAAAATGCATGACCATCAGACATAGTGTTTCATGCTAAGCAATGATTCACGTTTACATTCTCCTTCCACGTTTGCTTATGCCATAAGATAGTATTATAGGAGGTTGAAGCCCCAAACCAATGCAAGCAGCCTACAAGTGGTGCTTCACCATTTCTTTGCTGGTACCACACAGCTTCAGCTGGCTAAACTACCCATCGGGCCTTGGTTTTTATACATTCTTTTCTTCGCGTGGCACTGCGCCAACGAAAAATACGTACGCCGGTTTGCGGATGTTCTTTACAATACAAGATCACACCCAATCTCGGATCCGGGACAGCCAGGAAACAAAGAAATCGACGGACAATTGTTATCGATGATGTTGACTTGCAGCACCTGGTCTCAAAGCTCGAAAAGGTCTTGAAGCCTCCATCAGACCTGCAGCAGCCACCTCCTCCCCTCCTGGCCATGGAAGGATTGATATGTCGCTTGACCCTGCAAGAACGTGGGCTGTTGCTGGGCACGCTCTGTTTGGTGGTAGAGGCTAGCTGAGTCCGAGAACGCCTCTCTTGAGCAACAACCACGCAAGGCGCTTGTTGCCATCTCGACTGTTAAACAATCCGAAATCCTTCGACCTTCTGAGGCAAGGGATTCGCTTGATCCCCGAGAGCGAGAAGTACCAGGACTCCCTGACTGAGGCTCACCTCTGATCAGACTACAAGGTCAATGTATGGAGCTGACGGCATTGAAGCTGGACTCTTTGTGCTTCAGGACGACGAAGCTGCAGGAAGCAATAGCCAGCAAGTGGACGTCCCAGGCTCCATCGTCTTGACTACCGTGGAATACAGGCTCGTATTCCGACCGTGAGCTTCAACATAAGCACCCGAGTCGCCCGTAAGTTAGAGCCCGCTGTTGCTAGATCGATGATCATCCAGGAAGCTGACGCCATCAATCCAACACTTCAATGGGCTGTTGTCAAGACAGTACTACTAATAGTGTTGAGTGCGGCCCCAGACCTTGAAGGCCGATCCTCCTCACAAACCGGGTTACTTCCACCTCTAACTAGGCCTTGGCAGGCGCCCGGAGACCCAATCGATAGGCCCCTATCGAAAGGGAATTTGGCAGTACCACGTTTCCGTCAGGGCCTATGGACCAATCTCCCGCGTATGCCGCCATCGACTGTCGATTTGGCCGATGCTCGTCTTGGCCGCATTCGCTGACTCGGACGTATTGCCATACCTCAACTTGAAAATCCTACCCGGCAGCGCACCTCGTCTTACAATTGCATGTGCTCGTGACATGTCCGTCTGCCATGATCTCGGGAGAAATTCTCACCCCTTCCATACGAGCGATGGCCCGACCGCTAAAGATCCTTCTCCCGGTCAGCTATGGAGCACTCATGGTTGTTGGTTATAAGACCGCAGATGAAAGAGGATATTTTGGCCTTCCATATTTGCCCGTATTATGAAGCAGCTGTTGGCGCAGGGGATTTATACCCTGGACGAAGACATCCCGATGGGTGGGCTAGCCTGTTATCAGCAATGGACTGCTCCAATCTTGCTTGGGCATGGTGTAAGACAGCAAAATGTAAGCCTTCCTCTTCTATATTGTCCGATATCCTGTCACAACCACAGAGCGTCGTAAACCAAATTCCTGAGTCGACTTTACCAAGGCTTGCACGGCTGTTTGTACCCTGTAATTGGAGCGGAGAGGTCAGAGGCTAATCGTTGCGCTCTAGGCATGTCATACAGATGCCACAGCAGATCGAGTAGATACCAAACGCAGAGGCCAGAGCAGATGTCTGGCTGGTATGTTAGGTCATGCTCTTTTCTCCCCCTGGTCCCCGCTGAAGCCCCTTAGATCGAAGTGGTCCATCAAAAGGCTCGAGAAAAACGTCACGTCCAACTGCTTCCAGGAGCATCTCTCCGTGTGACCACTCGACTTTGTTTTTACCCGTGGCGGTGAACGATCCTCCACCTACACCGAGAGCCAAGAACCCAACTTGTTCAGAAGGTCGTAGTTTCCAGACCTGGGATGCCTGTTTCGTGTAGCATTGATAGACGCGGCATGTCTTCGGCTCAAGGCTCATACCTGAAGTACACTTGCTCATCTCGCTATACTCGACACCTTCATACGATTGCAGTTGCCAAAGAGAGGGAAAGATTTAATATGCCCGGTCTTCTTGGAGAGGTAATTGATATTGCATTTCAGGGCATCGCAGCTTGCGCAACCGGTGGTTATTACACGCAGCCAATGATGGAAGCTCGAGATATGGGCTGCTCTTTCATCGTCTCTTCAGCAGGAAATCTGAAATCTGCGGTCCCATTAAGCATTCAACGCCAGCATACGAGGACGGGATGGAGATGCGATGATGTGCGACAAGGTCACACCCGCCGAGACGTGGACCAAACCCTTTCGATTAGCCGCAGCACGCTACCAAAACGCACAGCACATGTTTCTGACACCTGGTATGCGTGTATCACATGCGGCGATGGCAACGGGGATGTGAAACCGGATAATCCGAGTGGCCCTGGAACGTATGGTCATGTGGTATGACGAACAACCACTGGGCCAAAGAGACTATCCCTTAATTTTTTTCACTGGATTCACAACCAATTTGCTAGCCAGAGCTCAGTATGGCGGACGGCGTATGGCCTTATGGCGTTCAAAAAAGCGCTTTTCCTTTTCGTTCCTCGTGTGTCACGGTATCTACTCCAGCTCAATGTTGAAAAGGTGGCTCGAAGGTGAAACAATTCTCTCCTTTCAACATTGTGAGAAATACTCAAACCACATGGTCAATTGGCTGGCTTTGTGGTACAAATCAACCTCGCCTGAGCACCTGACGGGATCAGAGAATCCGGCGGTTGCTCTTCTTGAACATGACTCATTCTTTGGCCGCACTTTTTGACTTTCACCTACTAACCAGCACGCATAAAGACTATCTGCCCATTTGGCAACCTCATCCATTAGTCGTCACCAGTTCTTAGTATCATAATACAGGAGAAACGGGGCCAAGACATGCACTTGATTGTGTCTCTGCTTTTCTGTGGTTTGAACGCGCAACAGGGTTGTGAGGGCATATTCGCTTTTCCTTGCGCGGCAGCTTTCTTGAGCTTCGTGTTTCCTCGGCTGGTGTTTGTATCTACTGAGGCACCGGATTTGCAAGAGAAAAGAAGGACCTTTAGAATGAACCCTGAGACCAGATATATATGGATGATCCGCATCGACTCTCTGAATCCATGCTCGGCTGCTTCTTCACTCGATACAATCAGACTCGGATACATCCTCCCATCCTCCCAGTCCATGCTTGATACTCTCTCTCTCTCTCTCTCTCTCTCTCTCTCTCTCTCTCTCTCTCTGCCCCCGGAGCTACATGATATCTTCTGCTCATCCACATTGAGATATACCGGCGAACTACCTTCGTCTCCGAGCACACGACCTAGAAGTAACGGACCGAGTAACAATCCTTGGTATCAACTACCTTGACAGTGACTCCCACTTGTCGTAGGAGGGACAGCAGTTCCGTCTGCTCGTTTCTAGTCTACTTCTACTCGAGTTACGTGGCCAACCCCTCACCCGCACCGGTTTAGGGCCGATAAGTATCTCCCTTCCTACACCTCGACAAATGGCAACTATCAAAATCTTCACAGAGATGGGTTAATTGGCTAGAATCAAGCACTATGTGTGTACAAACTGCGTATCTGAGCTATTCTGATTATTTGCATATTCAGGTTTCATGAAACCTAGCACGCCAAGCAATTCTGTTGCGGATGGGGTGCTTGGTACGTACAGGCGTTGGGGTTGGCCACGTTACTTATCTGGCATAACTACTCTCGAGTAGCGTTTACCTCCCGACAAATAGAACTTTCGCCTGAGATACGCGACGTCAACAGTGGGGGCCGAAAGGTTGATGAGGACCCGTTATGGAAAATTCCTTCCGACGGCCGAAGGAACGAGAGGCGGCTACGAACAACACTCAGCCGGGGAACTGGCTTCATCACCCTCCCCGGTGGCCTTCATCGTCATTATTCTACTAGGCAGGGGATGAACTTGGTGATATCGGAGAAGAAATGCAGCCTGCTTTTGGCAGCCTGCCGCAGCAGCAGCAGCAACATCAACAAAGTACTAGTGGAGCCTCTAAGTGCGGCTCGCGCCATCCCCATGGACCCACGGCGGAAGAATGGGACTCTGTCAAAGATGTGATACGCCAACTCTACGTGTCCGAACAACGTTCTCTCAAAGAGGTAAAGCAGGAGCTGGAGACGAGATACAATTTCCGTGCTACGTATGACAAATCGACTTCCAAGCACAGCTCAAGCCAGCCATGGTACTGGTAGCACACTGGAAGGCGGCTGACTCGTTTCAACCAGGGAACGCATGTTCAAAGCAAGACTTGGCCCTTGGGGTTTGAATAAGAACTCAAAAAATAATGACTGGGGCGCCATGGCGAAGTTGCATAAGATACGCAGGGAAACTGGTAAATCTGCCACCGAGTTCCTGATCCATGGACGAAGGAGAACACTCGCACAGCTACGTAAGCATATTAGGAGCAAGTCCATGACCGATCAACAATTCCTAGCGGCGGCGTTGCAATTCGAAATCCCATCATACATTCGTTGCTACACGCCTGAACAGGAAGACATTACTGACGAAGCAAGCTCCACCTCCCAACAGGGTGATGTTAAGTCTATGCCTCGATCCCTTACAAGTACTAACGAGCTGCTTCCGTCGCCTACTATATCGGGTAAACCCCGTCTTTCCATCACCAGTCTGCTCAATCAGCCAGATGACCATGGTCTTCCCTTGATTGGACAGATTTCATTACCGGAAGCAGTATTGCAGACCTCAGCTCGACCCACATCCCAACGCTTGAATCAGCAGCGACCTTCCCCAGCTATCAAGGAGCCCATGGTTTCATCACCAGCCCAGTCTGCGCCAAACCTCTCGTCCTCATTGGCTACGCCTTGCCACCATATCCAAAATCAACTAAACCGGATGGCACAACAAGCCCTGGTCCCATCCGCTGCGCCGCAATGCAAATTTGAAGATCTGGATTCGTGGGTGTTCCTGACAAATCTCCTCAACGACGCGGACCATGGTCCCATGCTGGACTGCTCCCAGTGCAACCAGCCTCTGTTTAGTCACTTGAATAGTCTTGACGACTATGTCCATGTAGATAGTATTTCAAATGCGACAACTTCACCTTCCCCCCAGCTTATACCTGTATTTACGAGTGACCACCGAGCTGCCGCACTGAAATGGGTGGTACGATGCTTCTCAGCATGCATCTACATGACTCACGGGACCCCAGACTTCGCCCAGCAGAGTTTGTTTGATGCCGAGAGCGAGGTCAAAACCATGTTGGAAACGGACAACCCTCTCACCCTGACAAGTCTGAACCTCATTCTCTCCATTCTCCATGTCCATGACCAAGGGAGCATTGTCGAATCAATTGTGGGCTCCGCGTTGAAGGTGGCCAACAGCATGCTTGGCTTCAAGAACCCTGTAACCATCACCATCGCATGGATGACAGCAGCTGCTGGACAGAAACTTCCACAGCCAGGCCTCGACACAATTGCGCTTCGTCGTGTGTGGCAGGACTTTACAGAGCAGTTGGGTGGCGACCATCCACACTCCATCACGGCACTCTATAACCTTTCCTGGAACCTGATCATCGACGGTGCCTGGGATGAAGCCGAGAGAAATTTGAGACATCTGTATCAGACATCGTGCCAGGTCCTGGGTCTGTCGCACATGCAAACCATTGCCGCCCTTACTAGCCTCAGCCGGGTTCTGAGCAATCAGAACAAGAACGACGCAGCCATCGAGACAATGCAAGAAGCTATTGAGAGAAGTAAGAACACCATTGGGCCAAGTCATCCGTATCGACTGGAATCGAAGAGACGGCTTGCACTGTTGTATGGAAAGGTCAACGACAAGCCTCAAATGGAGAGCTTATACTGGGATGTTCTCAAAGGCAGAGTGAAAATGCTTGGTCGAAAGCACCCGTACACCGTCGGTGCTAAGGTTGACCTTGTACAATTGTTGCAGGAGCTCGGGAAGTGGGATGATCACGGCCAGGCTGAACGAGCAATCGAGACCTTATTCGAGCAACAGGAAGACTGTAAGGCATGGCATGAAGCATTTTGAATCGCATCACACATGAAATTATGCATGCTTTCGCTGAACGACTCATTTTCACTGCTTTGGAAAGAGGGGAGTCAGCATGCTCATTGATGGCGAGACTGCCGTTGTCGATCCCTGACAGGGACGCCCCAAGTACAGCTCAATCATGTCAGTTTTACGTTGCAAACACCTTTGCGCATGGACATCTGATGTGATGGGCTGCTGAAGAATCAGTATTCGGGCAACGTTCTATGTTGAGGATCCACCGCTATCATCACTAGAACCAAGCTATACCAGCCCGTCAGCTAAAGTCACGACGCTTGAGGAGGTCTTGGTGTCTAGAGATCACTTTGTGAGCGCTAGAATATTCCCTACAAGCTTCAGCACGGAAGCCTCTCTGGCAGCACCCAGCACCGGTAATGAAGACCCTCCCGCTCAGGCGGGATGGAATTTCTACGTCAAATACGACGTCCGACTTCTCTGATTCTCAACTGCGCGCTCATCGAAACATATCTTTCGCCTCACTGGTCATTTCAGCTTCCTTTTCTCGACTGTCAGACTCGCTTCTACTCTTTTCGCTCCATAGATCCCTACTATATCACGTTTGTCACCCATATGATTCCGTACATCTTTCAGATACTCATCGGCCAGCTGCACGTTCTTTATATGCACTCCCGCCTTCTCCGCCAGAGGCATAGCGTGACCTGCATATTTTCGGGCCAGGGACGCTGAGAATAGTGGGCCTCTCACGGGTAATAATCGCCAGATCTCGTTCCGTTGAATTTTGCGGTATGAGTTCCTGGGAATATCGTCTCGATGACCTGATGTAAATCATCAACGCCCAAACCCGTCTTCTCGGCCACGACGTGTCCCTCTGAGATCTTCTCGATCATGCTTAGCGCCGATCCGTCATAATCAACCACTGCTCTCCCCACCACACCCTCACAGTACGGTTTCACCTTGTCTACTTGCTCCTTTGGAACAGCTGACTCACAAGGAAGCTGCCCCCCTATCAGCCAGAAGACAGGACAAGCAATGGAATATGCGCCTTTTGCCTCTACGGCTTTTGGGATTTTATCATCTGGTTCTGCGTGAACGGTGTAGCAGCCAACGAAGAGCTTGCCCTTGGCATCGCCCTGCGTGTCTTGTGCGAGAGGATCTTCAACGGCGATGTCGTGGCCCACGCACAGAAAGATTATGCCGGATATTTAAACAGCGTCCTCAGTTGATGTAACTACGAGGGAATGGCCGATCTCAGAGGAAATGTCTGCGGCGCGAGACATGGTGCCATTGTGTAGTAGAAGTACGTAGTAGAGCGGACTCTGGTCAAGAACGCAAAATCAAAGATTAGATTTATGGGATGCTTAATTGTTGTTAGCCCAACGCTAACTATTATCGCTGTATGGTAATCCAGAACAACCCATGAGCTACCGAGGCAGACTTACCTCTGTGGCCAATGAAATTGGGTGGCGCTGTACGTGTACTTACCAACAATATTTACGTAGGCATGCCTCCCCGGGAGTTAGAAGCCTCCCAACAAAAACCAACAATGGCCTTCAATGGCCTTCAAAGTCACCTCTCGCTGCACTAAAATTACTAAGATGACACACAAACGGCCCGCTCGCATTTTACATAAATAGTAGTAGTAATCACAGCCTATTCACATGCGCCTTAACTAGAAGGCGGGGAGACATGCAGGGCGCCGCCACTGCCATTGACGGGCTGGCCAGATAGGCGGTAGGCGGTAGGCATTATTGACAACATGCATATGCTGCTCGAAAAATAACTTCAATCACACGTCACATAGACTGCTATCGTTTGCTGCCCTGCAAAAGATGCATTCATATCCTTGCTATCCCTCGTCTCTCTTTGTTCGAGAGAAAAGATGAACCAAAAGGTATTGACATGGTCTGGCATTGTGAGTTTTACAAGCTCAAAGGTACGTATAACTATGATCGAAATGCCAATGGCTGACTGGGCGGCCACAACAGTCAGACTTGAGACGCTCCCGAACCAAGAGTGGTTCCCACAGAAGACGGTGCCTCTCAAACAACCATCTTACTGCATCCAGGACGCAAAGCAAGTCACAAGTTGAAGGTCGTGTCCAGGGCCAATTGGCGCAGAAAGCAAGGGATAAACAAGCGGATAGAGTATAGTATACAACTCTTCCAACGGAAGCACTTGCTCATTCCTACAGGAGTTCTTCATTGACCTGTTGAGCTCCGCTGCCACCAAGCGTGATGCAAAAGCGTACATCACTCGACTCCAGATCACTACATTGGAATCCAAGGACAATGGCTCCTGCAATAGAAACCCCTTCTACCCTGAAAACCAGATGGCACGCCCAGCGGTCAACCTTGGCACCTTTTTCGGGCATGCAACCGCTGTGGAGCAGAGTCCCAAGTTCAGCCAGTACCAAAAAAGTGGAAGCGCTACAGCAACAGACCAAGAACATGCGCATCATCTAGCACTGGTGAACATTGTGGATTTACAGAACCTGGACCATTCGGTATTGCAGGGCATCGGCCTGACCTTGTCTCAACTGCATCGTCTGAGTATCACCCCATGCGTCGTTCTTGACTTTAGGTCATCGAGCAATGAAGCTGTACAACAATCATGGCGGCAACAAATGGTGACTCAAGCCGAACGGTTGGAAAAAGCTATTTACCAGACTCCTGGTGGGTCGGCGCGGATATTGGACCACGTTTATAGCCTGTCAGATGCTACAAGTCCTCCAGAGATCTTCTCCAGAAGACTGCTTATGGCGCCAATCAGGAGCAAGCAAATTCCTATCATCTTGCCTCTAGCTTTCTCCTGCCAGACACAAACGATGAACCCCATCAGTACGCATCAAGCAATTCTTGCTTTAACCCGAGAATTCGCTGGGCTTCGTGTGCATTCAATGCACGATGAAAACCCCAAAAGCATGACACAGCGACTGAAGGCACTCCAAAAAGAAACGTCATTGGACAGGTTTATCATTCTCGACCCGCAGGGTGGCATTCCTCATCCAGCACTACCTGGATCGAATCATGTCTTTCTAAACATGGAGCAAGAATATGACGATGTCCGAAAAGAATTGCTAGATCGCATAAGGGCTACAGAACCGTCTTCTAGCCAACCTAGCTCTTTACAGGACGGATCATTTTCTCCATCCATAGGCGATGCGCACTCGACATCTGTTCAAACAAAGCGAGAAAAAGGTGCACAGGATGTCTTCGTTACAAGTCAGGATCCTTCAAGGCCGATTAATACTGAATCTTCGCGGTTCGGGTTCGCGCATCACCTAAAGAATCTCGATCTCTTGAGGGACGTTTTGGCTTACCTACCGTCGACATCATCAGCAATAGTGACAACGCCGCTCGAGGCAGCGAAATCGAGCAAAAGCAGCCCGCAGAAACCCTCAATCTCTGCTGTAGGCACACGAACTCAGAGAAACCCTCTGATTCACAATCTTCTCACCAACAAACCAGCTTTTTTCAGCTTCCCTACCAATGGGTCGACTGGGCCGATCCAACGACTCTGAGAACATGCCCTCACATTTGGCGACATCAACATTTGTAAAGAGAGGCATGCCATTGACCGTGATCCCTGATCCTCGCGCCAGTCCATGGACGCCCGACAACCATGGCGAGCGAAGGCTAAGGCTGACAGATGCGAGAATTGATTTCTCTCGGCTTGTCCACCTGATAGAGGACTCGTTTAATCGCAGACTCGATATCAAACATTATCTCGCCCGTATCGACGACCGTATTGCTGGTCTAGTGATAGCGGGCGAGTATGAAGGAGGTGCCCTTTTCACATGGGAGACTCCTCCTGGGGCGTCACCGTCCGATGTGTCGCGTCAGGTTCCATATTTGGATAAGTTTGCTGTCCTGAGGCGCAGCCAAGGCGCGGGCGGTGTGGCGGATATTGTCTTCAATGCAATGGTGCGTGGTTGCTTTCCTAATGGCGTTTGTTGGCGAAGCAGGAGAGATAATCCAGTCAACAAGTGGTATTTCGAGCGGGCCAGGGGAACATGGAAAATTCCTGACACGAATTGGACGATGTTTTGGACGACTGAAGGAGTGGAAGCTGGGGATGGAGAAAGATTCAGGGACTACGAGGCTGTTTGTAGAAGTGTGGAACCTAGTTGGGCGGATAAGAAGAAGGCGGCTGATTGAAAATAAACCAACACGATGTTCCAATATCTTCCGCCTTGTGTTACACTTTAAGCCCGACGAGAGGATCGACTCTTGAGCATGGAGCACATATTACGGGGACATGATCAGGTACCTTTGAATCGTGCTTCACACTGCACCGACCAATCTTCTGTAGTTGTGGCTGTGTAGTGTCCTGCCGTAGTCTGGCCGACGTCGCATAGTGTCAAAAGGCTGTCCTTGAACAATTATTAATATAACCGGGCAAGGCCGCTTTCTGAACCGCCCCACCCACCCCAACCCGATGCCCCCATGCCCACATGCATCCTCTAGGCTTGCAGCTCGTTTAACTAACTGGAGTCACACCCAACCTTTGAAACATGCCAACCCGCTCTACGATGGATTTCAAGCATGCCCTTCGTCCACCTTGTGACTGTGACTGGCGGCGAAATATGGAGGAGTCTTAGCCCACTCACCCACAGCACATCCAAGCTTCCAAAAGGAAGCCTTAACACATTATTCTACAAGTGTGGGTTCAATCTGCCTCGAGCAGCTTTCAGCTGGCAGCCATAGATCGGCGGCTGAGATGTCATGCTCTTACCACTCCATCCGACCAGGCAGCAATAATGAGTCGCTCGAGGAGCCTCAAAGCGAAGTGCTCAAAGGGCGGTATATTCTAGACAAGTTAGAATGTGTCATGCGGTGCAAAGTGTCCATGCCTAAATGACTATGCTGTCGATGTTCTTGGCTGTCTGCCTGCTTAAAACTGTTCTGCTGCCTGATTTTTCTCCCATCTCTCACACTTCTCACCCGAGCTATTGAATCACTGTTCTGCATTGTACTCGCTTCTATCTTTGTGACTTGGAAAGACTCGGTGGAAGATTTACCCATGGAAGAGGGTGACAAGCATCCAAAATGCCAATTGTCGATTGTTGTCAGTGGACCGGTACCAGATGCAGAAAATCCATTACTATCACCTTGGCCGAAGATGGCAGCATTCGTCGTAGAAGACGACGACGATGCTGTCGAGATTGGTTACGAACAGCATCACCCACCACAAGAGCTCTACCTCCTGCCCGATGAAGTACAGACACCTGCCGCAATACAGGACATAGTGCTCAAGTCACTCAAGACATCAGCAGACGAAGCTGTCCCTGAGCCTGAAGTCCCCCAGACATCGGAAGAGCTTCCCACTGACTCTCACGTAGAGGAAATCTCCGAGAGCAGTGGAGTACTCCAAGTTTCGCCAGTAGACAGTTCCTCAGATAGCAGCCACAGCCGGTCTACATCCACTACTTCATCATCTTTAAGCACAAGTCCGAGTACAAATGACGGTGCCGAGGGTTCTAGATCTGGATCGAGGAAATCCACGTTGTTCGCATTCCTGCCATCAAAGACAGATATAATTGGACCTATGAAGCAGGCTATGAAGGAACCTTCCTCAATAGTGAAGAGGGCTATGGTACAAGGTCCACATGGGGCAGCCAGATCCTCGTGAGTACTCTCCGCTCTAGTATGACTACCAAATTGTAACATCCCCCCTTAGCAAGTCTGAGTGCGCATCATGCTTGGAGCATCTGCCCAGCAGAAAGATGTACAAGCTCAAATGCAAGCATTCATATTGTCGGGAGTGTTTCACAACCTTGATCACAACCGCCATGCACACCGAATCGATGTTTCCTCCGAGGTGCTGCCTGAAAGAGGTTCCGCTGAAAGACATCCTCAGCACCCTCGACAAAGCACAGAAGGAGCTCTACAAATGCAAAGCCGCCGAATATACTTTAAAGCCAGGCGATCGATGGTACTGTCCTAACCTGAATTGTCAGAGATGGATCCCACCCAGCAAATTACACAGATTGCGGGTCGTAGGTGCTAAATGCCCAAGTTGTGACACGAGGATATGCGGGCATTGTCGTGGCGTGGAACATTTAGCTGGTGCTGATTGCCCGCAGGACTCTGGACTAGAAGCCACCCTGGAGGAAGCCGAACGTCAGGGCTGGAGAAGATGCCATAAATGTCGTGCTCTGGTCGAGCTCACAAGCGGTTGCAGGCACATTACGTGCAAATGTGGAGCCCAATTCTGCTACACCTGCGGCGCCAAATGGTGTACCTGCTCATGCAGGGAGATCGACCAACTACGTCGACACAGAGAGATAGCCGAACGTCGGGCTGCTCAGACTTCGATTTCTCGGCAAGAGGAGGAAGATATCGCTCGGGTTATCTCCGCGATTGAGGAGCTGGAACGCCGTGAGGCGGAGCAACAAAGGAGAGAAGCGATAGAGCGGCAGAGAAAGGAAAACAATCAACGAACTTCGGAGAATGCGGAGCGCAGGAGGAGGCAACATCTTGAACGTCTGGAAGGCGAGAAAAGGAGACTAGAAGAAGAAGAGGCTACCAGACGACGTGAACAAGCTATTTGCAGATGCATCATCAAACGGTATGATTACTTACGAAGCGCACTGCTGGAGATTCAGCGATTCCAACAAACGAGCCTCATCTCTCGTCACAGCAGCGAAATTGCCACCCTTGTCAAGGAAGTAGACAACGGAGTGGCGGTGCAAAATGCCCAGTCAGACAGCCTACACATCAAGCTCGACTCCAACTCGACACTGCGACGAAGTCTACTTCAGTCCGCACACAACGCAGCCGTTAGCAAAATGACCTCGAAACACGAAGCAGAAGTCGACGACACTTTCCTGTTGATGCAGACGTATCTCCGGGGAAAGCCGCACCAGGAGTCCCGGACCAAAGCGGTTCTCGATACATTGCGACAGCGCCAGAAAGTGGAAATGGACAGATTGGTCAGATCACAGGAAGCAGAGACGAAGCGACTTGCAGAAAACGTGGCTGCAGAGCATCAGACGCTCGACTCGGGACACGACATCCAACCCGCGACCCACAACCAGCGGTTCAAGGAACGCAGCACCGCTCTGAAAAAGACGATGCTGGCAGAGCGGAAGTGGTTCGAGGTCATCGCCGAGCGGAGACGGGCCATGATGCGCGAGCTGCAGCGGGAGTTGTGGGCGCATAGCGGCCTCGACCCGCTGCTGGCTGCGAGCACACGGGCAGTGGTGTTGGGTCAGCACGCTGTGCTCCGTTGGTCCGCGGAGCGCGTCGCGACAAGGACAAGGACAAGGACAGGGACAGGGACAAGGCGCGGGACATTTTGAGATGCCGGAAGCCAGAAGCGAGGAGGAGGGAGGGCTGGTCTCGGCCTCGTTATCTGGAATTGGTTGCGGCCTGTTCGCGCGTGGTTTAGGTCAGTTTAATTATGGAGCTCGGTAGTTGTTTTTGATGTTCTCTCTCTGTTGATTGAAAAGGCGATGCGTATGTTCGGGATGAGCGGCCTGGCATTTGAGGTCCAAGTGGGCGTCTTGGGTGATACCTTACACCCCTCCCTCCCTACCCGCACGTCTCGTCTTTTACGTTTATATCCATATCTATATCTATATTTCATATTTCGTCAATCCAACAAGCGAGGGTGTGTTCGAGAGTCTACGTTATACATCTCGTCTCATCTCGTCTCATCTTACTAGATGGTTGCGTCGTTCTAACTTAGGTTATGTCATGTCATGACAGAGATTATTTTTACAGATGAAAAGAGAGAGAGAGAGAGAGTAGACTTATCTTTCACTCATTTTCATTAGCTCCCCTCCTCCATCTCCTCGTCCCTTACATCTCCAAATCCGAGCCGCCTTGATTGATTGAGCGGGGCCTTGGATCCGCTCTGTCTATCCCCCCTGTCTATCTATCTATTTATCTTGCTTCTTAAATCTTACGTCTTATAGTACACTACACTGCACTGCACTACACTACACTGCACTGCAGGGACGCTCATCCGCTTGTTTGTCTTCTGGAGATAAGAGAAGAAGAAAAAAAAGAGGAGAGGAGCGCGGGTTCCTGGTACTTAGCTGGCTGGCTGGCTAGCCGACTGGCTAGCGCTCTCTTCTCCTCCCATCTGTCGTGTCGTGTCAAGATCTAGAGCTAGAGCTAGAGCTAGAGCTGGATATGGATAAATCGGGGCACAGTAACTTACCAATTGATCAACAACGAACCCCGAGTTCGTGATTACTATTATTATCAAGTATATTGATTCTAATTTGGGGGGAGGGGGGGATTCTTGCTGCTTGGGAGTGGGCATGTGCTGACATGATTTGCTTGGTGTCAGTATCAGTATATCTAGTCAGTGCAAAGGTACGACGAGAAGATAGTGAAGGGGGAGGAGAATAGAATCTTCTTTTCCTCCGGCATGGCTGATCAACTGACCTACTCCACTCTTCCCCTCTCAATCCTTTCATTTCTTCGTCGTCCGAACTTCCGACTCTAGCCATGGTTACCACAACGTAACCAATCCTCACGACCCTTCCACTCCACCCCCAAAGCCAACAGGGACTCTCCTGCCGTCGGCCTCCGGCAATACAGCCAGGACCTTGTAAATCCTCCCCATCCCGCCACCACCCTTCTCGACCAGTCTCTTCCAGCTCGCCATCAACGATCTCTTCTTCTCTTCCGTGTCTCCTCCCCGATCAACCCCCTTCTCAAGCCCCTGGATCAACATCCCCACCCTCTCCCCGCCCCCCAACGCCGCAAGGAAATCTCCCTGTTCCACCGGCCCCCAGACCTCCACCCCTCCACTCGCCTCCATCGCCCCCTCCGCCAACGCAGTAAAGTCCACATCAGCGCTCAGATCCACTAGTCCGGGTTCGTTAAAGGGGGAAACGCGTTTGTGGTTCTTGACTCCCCTCAGACTGTTCAGCGGAATGGTGGAGGAGGGACCGTAGTCAATTATCAATGCTGCACCGCTAAAAGCCTGACTTGGGGGGGATTGAGGCTTGATGTTGGTAGCGGTTGGTTCCGATCTGTTCAAGTGGTTGGGCGCTTTGTTCGGGCCACCTATTCTTCGGGCAAAGTCGCCGATATGGCGGAGTGAGTCCGGGGAGATCTCTACGGACGATCCAGCCTGCGGTTTGAGGGATTGATAACGGGGAGAGGATTCCGGGAGGAGAAGGGAGGAGCGGGTTGAGCTTTTGGAGAGGGTCAGTTGAAATTCGGGAATTGATTCGCTTTCGGCCTGGGTCGAGAGAGACGACGGTAGGGAACGTTTGGGGGTTGGCGTTACTAGAAGCTCGCGCCATTGGTTGTGTGTGGGTGGGATGGACGATGTTGAGGGCGTAGAAGATGTCGAGGTTTGAGGACGGGCTGGGTGGAAAAGAGGCTTATCGTTCGAGTCGACGAGTGATGATGATTGCTCGTGTTGCCGTGTCTCAACAGCAACCGACTCAAATGCATGAATCGGCAGTGCATCGAAGAATTCATGGGCAATGATAAATGGCATCTTTTCCTTTCCTTCATCCCTCGGTAACAAATTGATGTCTTCCACCCAAAACACCGGGATCCCCTTATACTTGCTCACACACCTCCACCCCGTCTCCGTCCGTACCATCTCTTCATTGTCCCCACAAAGCACTCTCCTCTGCTTCTCCCTCAGCCCCTCCCCCGCCTCAACAAGATAGACACCCTCAATGCTGCTCGCAAAATCCCTGAACGCAGCAATCGTCCTTAACATGTCATCCATCAGCGTACCTCTCCCGGGCCCAACTTCAATGAGCTGCACGCCACTACTCCGCCTTCCCTGCGCCATCCATTCCGTAACGAACCATATGCCGACCAGCTCGCCAAACACCTGGGATATTTCGGGCGAGGTGATGAAGTCACCCTTGCTACCGAACTGGTCGGAGGACGTCTCGGAGCGGGTGGTGGTGTAGTAACCACCTTGGGGCGAAGTGAGGCATTGTCGCATGTAGGCTGCGATAGAGATGGGCCCTGTGGTCTGAAAGGATGAGGCCTCGGTTAGCCGGTTCATGCAGCTGGAAATGTCCTAGGGAGACAAACCTTGATGGCTTCAGCGATGGTCTTCGCAAGGGGTGTAGACCATGTTCTGCCTCCTACGGCGGTGGATGACCATCGCACCAGACGGAGGTTGGATTGGTGTAGTGTACGACATGGGTGCTTCGTAGCAAAGCGTCGAGTCAGCTGTATTGCACCATTGCGCATCTCTCCCGGAGGAGATGAGACCAAGCGTCACAGGAGGGCACGAATGCGGGATGGTTGTGAAGCCTGTTGGGGGAGAATCTGAAGTTCGGACTGCTACATTCTAGGTAACAAGTTGTTTCCTAGCATCTTGTTACCTAGTAAATTGGTTCCTGAACTGGTAGATCAATCACGGCGCCGCAGGTTGATAGATGACAAGAGTATGTTGGCTGCTCTCACGTTCAGTTCAGTTCAATCGGGGGAGGTCCATGTCAGTACGAGGTCGTTGTCAAGGGCACAAAAGCAAAGTCTGTGGAGATGAAGATTTGGATCATAATTATATATAGTACAATACTGCCCTCTACCCCAGCTCTCAAGGGCGATAAAATGCCTCCAGCTGAAAGCCTCAAGGCAGCCTCAACACACCAGCTGACTTGTGGGAGATAGGGTACAACGCTTCTAGTGCTCTGCTATCATAGAACCACCCAATCCTTCCTGCTCTCCTTGTTTCCTATTCTTTCGACAGACTGCTTCCAAGCCTTGCTCCACCCTTCAGACACCCGAGAAGAATCGGGATCCTGTCTGGCTGGTCGCTCCTTTTTACTGCCTCTCCATGAGGAATCCGAGTCTCGTTCCGGCCGTCGGCTCCTTTGATCGTCTCTGTATGACATAGAAGACCGTGAAAATCCTTCTCGTCCTTGGTCCTCTCGACCACCTCTGGATGACATTCGAGACCGCGAACCTCGTTCTGACTGTTGATTTTCTTGCCTTTCCTTGGAAGACATTCGAGACCACGACTCTCGTGCGGGCCGAGGACCTCGTTCCTCCTCATCTCGAGCAAGCGCTGGCTTCTCCTGATCACTCTCTTCCAAATCCCTTCGGAAAGGGTGCCGCTTCTCCAAATCCACCACCCTGGGTCCTTGGATCTTCTGATCGCTGCTCCAGCCAAGCCTGTCTGGAAATCTTTGGGGTTTAAAAACTGACTGGTTCTCCTTGAAAGGACCTTCAAACACTTCGCTGTCAGATTTCAATTGTGAAGGAGATAGTATCTCTGGATTGAGCTTCTGTAGTGCTTGACTAAGCTCTCTTTTTTGATGCGTAAGCGCCGTGGCCATTTGCTCTGTCATCTTGAGTCTGTAATTGAGGAGCTTGTCATAGGCGCTGCTAAGAGCCTGCAGGAATTCAAGAAGATCTTCTGGTGGGGAAGGTGTTTTGCTATAATACTTGTCCCTGCGACGTTGAGAGCGAGAAATACCGACGAAGATCTTCTCGTCAGCCTCATCTTCGTACTCATTTTCCTCCCTTCCACCGTCCCCGGCCCACTCGCTCACAAGGGCTTCGTAATGCAAATCTGAGTGAGTAAAACGGCGAATTGCTTTGATGAGGTTGTTTTCCCCTGCCTTCGCACTGAACTCGCCTTTAATCTCTGGCGAGATGCCAGGCGTAGTCACCATCGCTAGAGATAGATACATGGTCATAATCTTAGGATCCGGTCTGCTCAGCTTGCTCTGCATGAGGTCGAGGATCGTTGAGGCATATGTGAAGACGTTCGGATTCTTGAAGTCCCTTGCACAAGTTGACATGGCGATCATGAAGGTGCCCCGTCTATACCAAACACCCTCCAGAGCACCATCGACTGGCTGTCGAAGCAGATCGCAGATTTCTTTGCTGGACCGAGACATCCGCAGGAGGCGTAGGTATGAGTGGAGATTGTCGTCGTCTGGCATTACAAAAGGCTCGTTGTCCGGATATGTTAGCTTTGCCCAATACTTCTTGCCAACTGGTATCTGCTTGAGCTTGATGGCAGCCTCAATCAGCAGAGAAAGCACGTTGTTGGCCACGTTTGCGTAGGGTGATGCCACATCGGCACCATTCCTTCCTCCCGCCTGTCGACTTGACAAGTCGACGACGGCAAATTCATTCCTTACTTCATGGGCCGCTTCGTCCGCAACAGCCAGCTCGAGCTGTTCAAGATCAGGCGATGCATCGTCGACCTGTGGCGGAGGCAAAGCTAGCGCGTCGTGCAATGGTTGGTTGTTCTCCCTACGCCCACTGACAATTGGGGGCGTCACTCTAGGCAAATTCATGGTCTGCTGCACCAGAGAGAAAATATCATCCCAGTCCTGCTTCTGTCCAAGTAGTAACAACCGTCCCATGGCACAGACCAAGGTTTGGTCGATGTTCACGTCACCCGACCTCCACCGGCTGACGACGTCCTCCCACAATTTCCTGCCCTCGCCGATCGCATTTTGTATCACCTTGGCAGCAGCCTCTTGATCTCCATCGGTTTGGGCTAACTGCCCAGCATCTCTAACGGCACATGCCTGCATCGTGTTGAGGATAGTGGTATAGGTCCATTTATCAGCGGAGCCGGGACCTCGGTCTGGTAAACGACCTGCCACGGACCAAAGAGCATCCATATTCAAAGCTCGCCCCAGGCAATTGATCATCGCATTGCTGTGTATGATACTAGGTTTGATATGGGACTCGGGCCGGAAAATCGAATCGTAGACCTTCATTGCATCTTCCACTGCATGTGGTTTCTTGTGGTTCATCGTGAAGCCACGTAGCATTATGGTGTAGGTATGTGCATCTGGCTTATGTCCTCTTTTCTTCGCCTGGTCTTCGCATCAGCATGGGGATTTTCCGGCGGATGCTGTCCAGCCAGCGCAGTAAGTCCACGTACCTCATTAAAGACCTTGAAAGCGTCGCGCGTTAGGCTTTTGCTCATGTAATAGTCCATAATATGATTCCAGCTGACAACGCTATCGACGCCCTTGCTCCCATCAGCGCCTGGTATCTTCTCACTCAATCTAACCATCTCCAACGCCTTTGATGGATCGCCAACTTTGAGCTTGTCCAAGACTGACTGCGCCAGCTTCAAAGCGTCTCCGCCAGTCCACTTCAGCTCCGTTTGGAGACCTATATCATATGTGTACTTGGACAAAATCTTGCTGGTCTCATCTGGCGTTCCGATGCTGAGGTGGTGCTTGTTGGTTGCTTTTGCTCTGAGATCGCGGAGTGATACGGACCCCTTTCCCTTCAGCCTTTCTTTCTTGCTCATGGGGGTCTCCGTCTTGGAGCCCAAGGCTTTCTTGAGAAGCCTGAGGTGGTGACCCTTTTGAATGCTTGCAATGGTTGCATGGTTTCTGTTCGAAGGGGTCTTGGTGGCGCAGGGTAAGAGGATATTAGAACATGCACTGTGCAAATCAAGAAGGACCAGAGAACGAATGTTTCGTCTGTGGTAAGAATGGCAGGCCAACATTGGATAGAGGTCTCAAGCTTATACAGCCTCTGTTCAGCCCGAAGCGCAAAGACAACAAGAGCTTGTCACTTTTTTCTTCCGTTCTAGCGTACTCGGCATTTCCCGCCTAGATACATTATTACGTACAGCATGTTTGGGGCAATACACTTTAAATTACGGAGTCGTGCCCCAAAAGTCATTGCATGCGCTAATATTAGCGTGAGAGACTATTTCACTAGCTGTTCTAGCATTCATACTAATTTGTATGTAATTCAGACCAGGATTACTTCTCCTCGCTCTCAACGTCAGAATAGTTCTCATTCTCCTCATCGTCGCTATTCTCACGATTCTTTACTATTTGATGTTGAGTTTTTTGATCGATAAACTGTAGTTTTGAGAGCTTGCTCTTGACTCTAGTCTCTCTCCTCCTGCTGCCTTTCGAAATCCTCCTCCTATTCTTCGAAATACGGCCTCTCCCTCTCCTCCTCCTCCTCGAAATCCTCCTTCTGGCCTTCGAAATACGCCCTCTCTCTCTTCTTTTCCTTCTGCTCCTCGAAATTCTTCTGCTCCTCGAAATCCTTCTGCTCCTCGAAATTCTCCTGCTTCTCGAAATTCTTCTGCTCCTCGAAATCCTTCTGCTCCTCGAAATTCTTCTCCTCAAAATACTCCTCCTGCTTCTCGAAATTCACATATATATGTCTTTTTTTTGATATGAGATTGTGCTG
>QQTW01000468.1_pt1 | contig 25244 bp, 36 predicted proteins | sample 1904831 | NCBI WGS metagenome assembly QQTW01 (sample SAMN09435610, study PRJNA476489) | Subsurface metagenome, whole genome shotgun sequencing project. | reverse complement strand
ATCAGCTGAACTTGCTTCAAGCGACTATTTTCCAGACATACCCCGAGTTACTCGATCTAAGAGTATCGTGAGGTGACAAAACAAGCGCTTCAAATGGATATAGTGCAATAACAACAAAAGATGACCACGTACGTTGTGTTGTCTCGAGAGTTCAATGCAACAGTTGGGAGTATTTGAGACGTTGAGAATTGAAAATAGTTTCCATCCGTTTGGGGGTAACTGTAGGGTAGTTGCGCTGATTACTCGGTAACAGTACGGTGTTTTGGCTACATCAACCCACAACCTTTTGTCCACATTGTTGTTACACCAAGAGGTAAGCGGCTAGATCTCTTCAAGACTGACCAATTGCTCATGTCGGAAAGATTTATTCCACTGAGTTCAATCCGGGTTGTGCTATCACTATTTGAAGCGCTTGTTTTGTCACCTCACGGTACATGGTTGAGCAGAGTATGAGAGTATTCTGGAATTTGAGATAGGGAGAGTATGTGTCGGGGATAGCACTCTTCTAAATATCTCTCATCAGACTTATTTTGTAAGTGGTAATCTCTTAGCGAAACCACACTTTACCATTACAGCCATTGATCACCCTTTCAAAATCGAGGAGCTGCGAAGCAATCTGAAGTTCAGATTTCAGACGTCCGCTTGGAATCGAGATATCTCGAACTGGGTGAATTTGGTCCGGATGGTAGAAAGAAGAAAATCGAACAATTTGACCACCCTGTAGTGTTATCTCAAAAGTCGCTGATTATCGAAAATCTCTTTCTAGTTCTATGTGGCCAGTATATCTTACAGATTGATGACCAATTGTGTCAAATCCAACTCAAGGACCCACAGTAAGGCGACGCAGCGTATATGTCGAACACCTCAAGACACAGACTGCATTGAGGCGGGTATGGACCGTGATCAGGCCCTGGTGATGCCGTACCAGATCAAACCCAGCACGGCGCCGAGCAAGATAGCAGCGGGCGCCGGAACCTTGAACCACATGCCGCCCACGAAGGCGGTCGCCGTGATGACCACCAACCAGGCTTCGTCACCGAGAGGAATGCCGTTGTCGCTAACCCCGCGACGCTCCTCGGTGGTCGCACTGGCCGTGAGGTAGCCCGTCTGCCACAGTCGGTAGACGGCGGTGTAGACGAGCCCGACGGCCGCGGCATTGACGCCACGGAGACAGGAGAAGACGGCCTTGTTGCTTCGACGTCGCAATGGACCCCATATGCCCATCGTAGCGGTGTGCAGAGTGAGACCCGGGGCGAAGATACCGATGTACGCCAGGAGGGCACCAAGGATCGTGGCGGAGTTGGCTGTCACGGCCGATAGAGAACCCAGATAGACGGCAACTGTGCAAGGAGATCCCCATCAGGTAACATTCCAATAAGGATGGAAGTATCTGGGCTGAGGACGGATTTTCCACAACTACGGCAGGACTTACAGTTGAAGTTGGGGCCCGGGAACGCTTGGGTGATGGCCAGTCCAAGCAAGAAGTCTCGAGGTGAAACCCATCCCTGTGCGACCACGTATCTAAAACGGTCAGCATCAGATGTCGTCTTCTCTCGAGTTCAAGAAATACTGACTCGCGCAGCAGAGGAATGACGACGGGACCACCACCAAAGATGATGGTGCCTGGTTGCCTCGGTCAGCTTCAAAGGCCAGTCTGATATGGTTTAATGACCAGGCACGTACCCGCTAAAAACAAGTTTGCAAAGATCTCGAAGAGCCTCGGCGGACTTTTGAGCGTGCCTCGAAGGACCATGAGCGTGATGAAGACCGCGAAGAAGATGGCAGCGAGCCCGATCCCAATTTTCCACGAGATGGTGGCCAGGCCAGAGCCGCTAGAGTTGACATCTTCGGTTGCATCGGTCACCGGCATGTCCGCCGCGGCTTCCGCAGCGTTCGTCCCAGTCGCGTCCGCATCTTGATGGACGCTCTCGCGAGAAACGTTCTGGCCGACACGACGAAGGCCACTGGAGTCCTGCGCGCTTCTCGAACTGGCTCCACCGGTCTGCGAGGCGTCTCGCAACTCGACCGCATCCGGCTGGTTGTCTGCTTGACGCTCCGCCTCGACGTCTCTCTCCGGTCGTTTTTTCTTGAAGAGATTCACTACGGGTGCAATGGCTTTATGGCCCCATCGATAATCCCATACAATGGTCGTCAAGCCCCCAACCACCATGAGCACCGGAAAGTACCAAAGCGCGTTGTACAGCACTCCCGCCGCGCCACCAAAGAAGACCAGGATGCGGGTGACCTTGTCAGTGATCGCCTTCTGGGACAGCTGAACCGCTGCCAGGGCGATGATGCCGACCGTCGCCGCGTTCAACCCGGACAGGAGCGCGTAGACCGGACCGGGCAGCGTCTCACCGATTCTTTCCACGCCACGAGATAGTGCGTAGGCGGCCGCCGCACCGGGAAGACTACGCAAGTCAGACCGAGCCAGTTCATCTCATCCCAAAGGGTGAGATTGAGGGTTGCCCCCGGGAAGAGATCTTCATCACACGCACCTCCAAATGAAAAAAGCGATCATGCCCGTAATGAAACCAAAACGGATCAGATTGATGGCGTAAAGCATCTTGGTACTGCCAGGTCCCGGCAACGCTTGGCACAGAGCAAACAGCTCTTGATACTGTAGTGAACAATCACCCATGGTCAACACTTGCTCCTCGGACAAAGTTCCCCTTGAAATTCTTGCTCCATTATCTCCGCATCTAGGCCATCTCTCGAGCTTCAGAGCAACCCAGACATCGGTCCACCATCTTTCCAGAAAGCCCTCAATGGCTTCTATCCAGACCAGTATCATATAGCAAGTGCAGTGATTCAAGCAGCGCACTATTGCCGCCTCGTTGATTGAATAGGCTTCACCGGAAGCATGGAGACAATTCGGCGGATACAGCTCAATTGATACGGATTCGCGCACTTGCTCCTCCAACCCTCACATCTGACGTAGGACGGTCTAGAAGAACACAGGAAAGTGGGATCGGCCTACCACTTGCTCGTCCAGCCATTGGTACTTGTCGACAAACATGCGATGAAACTGTAGCTAGAGTCAGTCTCGCATACCAATCGCATCCGACGGTGAGATGTGAACTGACAATCTGGAAATGCACGGCGGGACCTCCGAAAGAGGTGAAACCAAGATGCCAGTTCCGAATGAACATCTCGTGCAGGCCATGTCTGCTGGCGAACTCCTTGGGAGAGGCCGATCGCCTTGAGAAGGCGGAGAACAGAGACTGAAGCATCGTGGTCTGCGCCCGTCACACCAGATTGACGGAGTGGGAAGAGGAGAAAACAGTGACCATGACGTTGACGATGGAGATGTCGAGGTTTTCCATTTTTCAATTTTCCCCACCAGCTCTTTCCCGCTCCCCCCTTGCTGGTTCTTGGTGGGGGGGTTGATCGGATCGGAGTCGGGAAGATGCCGAGCCAATCGGCGGTGGCGACCCTTGCACGTGGGCCGTTGTCGTCCCCGACCCGACGCTAGCCGAGTGACATATCGGTCGTCGAGTGACATATCGTCGAGCGATATATCGTCCAGTGACCGCACCTGCTCCCGTCTGCTTTCACTTGCTCGAGGTTCAGGTCTGCCTCATCCACTTGCGTCGCACCTCTTCAGTGTTGCGCTTACAAATATTCCCAGATCATCCAGAGAGGCGGAGGCGGAATGCAGAGTTGCCGCGAGGGCGTGACGCCGCGCATCCCTTGACTGTCCTTCGGATAGTAGAAGTACCATTGCGACGCCGTTCTCCTCATGAACGTGGGCGGGAGACCTTCGCAACTGTCGGGAGCGCTTCCGCCCACGGTATGGACTCGGTAGGCGATGTCGGAATAGATTTGCGGCTTGGCCGACTGGTCCTCCGGCGAATAGTTGAAACGCGCCCAGGACAGCGGCGGTTCGTTGTCGAGGCCGTATGTGAGAGGATCCTGAGGTGGAGAATGGTAGCTGGCGATGGGTCCCCGGAAGATGGCTTTTTGGAGCGGTCCGCCGTACATCACGGGCCCTCCCAATCCAAAATCCCAATCCATCTTGCCGAACTGGGTGCTCTTGGGGAATGCCATGGAGAAGACGGCCTTGGTGGCGACCTTGCGAAGCAGCTCTTTGTCGTTCAGGAACGGACTGAGATCGTACAGAAGCGCCGGCTCGGACTTCTCAGGAACAGGGGGGCCTGCCATGTTGTAGGGGTTGCAGCTGTACTTTTGCGTGCCGATCGTGAGCCCCACCATCTTCAGCTTGTGACCGAAGGGAGGAGTAGGGAAGGGTCTCCCGGGGGGTTGTGGTAGCGCAGGGCAAAAGGGGTCCGGTGGCCGTGGCTTCGGGCCCAATGGAAAGCAGCTGCCCAGCCCGACCACCAAGCTGAGAAAGCTCAGTAGCAGCATCACCGTGATGCCAGGAGCGGTGATGAAATGCCCAACGACGCTCGGGACGCAGTGAGGCGACAGGCGGGTCTTGAGCTCTTTATGTAGACTTTCCGCTTCGAGCGGACTTTATTCTTCATCCCTGGAGGCCTTGCTCCGGCAAATAGTCGACGGTATTGTTCGTGTCATCATCCAGAGGGTACGATCGCTGGGTCTAGGCGACGCCGAACGAGTTGGCCACTAGCGGGCTGTTGGCTCTCTAGATCTATCAAGGAATTGGAATCGGTCCCTCGAATGGAGCTCGAGATACGCTCGCTGCGACGGTCGGGGAGCGTCGTAATGGAAGCCTGGGTCTAGGCCGAGGCCGGCCTGTTGTCGGACTGGTATTTAGGCTTGGCCGGCAGCAGATGATGTCGCTCGTGAGATGTTATTTCGGATTGCAGCTCTAGCTCGCCGAGGAAAAACGCGCAACAAGCGCGATTAACCGGAAGGCGTTCGTAGGGCGATGTGAGCAACCTGGTTGCCACGAGCATTCCCCCACAGGTTTAGAAACCACCGAGAACCTCGGTTTCGAATTGTAATGAACCTCTCATGTTTCTCCAAGTACACGAATCCAGTTCAGGTTCGTTGCAAGGTTTCGGTTGCCCTTTTGGCGCCAGGCCCAGTGGCTCTTCCTCGTGGCCCAAAACATTGAGCGACGTTGTTGAACACGAGACTCGTTTCGTTTCGTTCCGGTGCTACAGACACTCATGTAGACCGTGCCGAGTAGGAACCACGGATGGCGGAGGACGCTATTGTGGACTCGTGACTCTCTGGTACGAGCATACGAGGTCATTTTGGCTCTTCCAGCCTCGCCGAAACAACGCCCGCAGAGTCCCTGTTCCGAGTCGCTGTGCATTGTGCCACTCACGCGGGTAACAAAATAAACGGAACAGCTCAGCTGTGGCCGCAATGAAGGTTGGTAACCTTCATCATCAGGCCGATGAAAGAGAGACTATCACCATCATCAGGGTGATGAAGCTCCCTTCCGTCAGGCGGGTGATGATAAGCCCTTCGTCGTAATCATGATGAAGCTCACACCTTCGTCGTTAGAAGGATGATGATAACCCTTTCGTCACAAGGATGACGAAGCGGTTACTGCCGAGCTGTTCCGTTTATTCTGTCACCCGCGTGCCACTGTAACTCCGGTGCGGATCTGTAAATGACGTCCGTTGGTGGCCTGATAATTGTTGTCGCTTATTTTTGTAACGAGCTGACCGAGACGGTGCGAGAAAGTCGATTCTGCAGGGAGAAAGTAGACCCCAGACGCACTTGAGAGCATTCGGTTGAAGACCAGGAGGACGAGGTATCTTAACTCTTGCCAAAGAATGCATTTTTTCCAAACTGTGCCGGCTCCAGCTGTTTAAGCTGCTCGAACGCCTCTTGGAGGTTGCTGAGGATTCGCTGCCGAGTGAAACGCACAAAGTCCCATGCGGCTTCGTCATCCCCACCCAGAAGGACATCCCTTTCCTTTAAAACCGAGGCGTCGTCCCACCGTCTGGCTCCAATCAAGGCATCCCCTACTGCCGAGGTACTTGGTAACCGGATCGCCGCAGGGAACTTGGATTCTGGTCTTCCGTACACGCCGGAGCTGTATCCGCTTGGAGTCTTGGTGCAGGCAATCATATCCCGGTGATATGCCGACAGCTCACTCCAGCTTTCACTCTCTTCGTTGTCCAGGGTGTCATGATCCTCTCGAATACCGGTGAACCATGGAAACACAGTCCGACGTCGGAGTGTCGACACCGCCGTCGAGCCATGCACGATCTCAGGCCGGCTGATTCGAATGGACCCTCTCGTGCAGGGAACCGGAACAAATCGGCCAAAATCCTCTTTATCTTCCGCCGCATATAATCCGGAGCCAAGATTGGTGGTTCGTCCGGTAGGCGGGTCTTCTCCCTTCTCTGCTTTTCGTTTTCGAACCCGTTCCCACCAAGCGTCGATGTGGCGATGGAAGCCAGGAACCAGCAAGGTACAACCGTCTGTTGTCTCATCATCGAGAGAAACACTGCCTTGGACGATGTTGCCTCCTTTACGCGTACGGACATAATCCTCCACGTTAAGGTCCAGATGGAAAAATCCAGTCTTCTCTCCGGGCCGGTTGGTGTCCTTGGTGTAGTAGGGGTAGCTGATGAGCTTCCAGTTCTTATCAGGTCTGGCTGCCGCCACCACGGCGTAGTATGCCGGATCTTGTCGAACCGCCTGTTGCGTGAGCGAATACCACATGATCCGGAGGAACCCCATCGTACGGTCCGCCTTGGGTTGATAGTGATGTTGGTACATGTCAAACTCGGCATCGATTAGAGAAGACATACTTGTGTCGTCGATCAAGTGACTGAAGAAGCCCGAGATGTTCACGGTTCCTTGCTCTTGCCATTCGCTCCATCGACCGGGTCCTGCAAACCGCTCAAAGACACTGGGCGCATCGAATTCAAATGGCCATGAGAGGACCGTCGGAAATTTGTACAGCGCGTCTCCGCTCGCTCTCGAGCAATGATACTTTCGGAACCAGTCCAGATGCTTTCTCTTAGTCCTTGCAAATCCGCGCCGACTCAGACGCTTGAGACGATGCTGCAACGTCTGAGCGGTATGATTGTTGTGCAGTCCTGCAGCGCCGCCGGCCAGAAATCTCAGATGTGAGTGGCAAAGGAATCTCAAGCCCAGGGCCCTGATTTGCTGGATCAAAACAAGTCCGGCCGGTTCATCCAGTGTGTCCGTGCCGGTTGGAATCTGTACCTTGAGCTCTGCCAACGAGGCATGACACGCGCATCGAATGCGCTGGCTCCTTCTTTTGTCTCTTTTCCGCTTTCTCGTCATTACTTGTCCAAGCTTGGCGTCAACTACACGAATAGGCTCATCGACCGGTAACGAGCTTACGTTAGCGGTCCAATCCTCTTTACTCGTTTCCAAGCTCTCCTTTTTCTTGCAAAACTCGCTTTGAGAAACCTCAGAGTTAGCATTGGGGACAAGTTCATGCCTTATTCTGGTGTTTGCGCCTGGTGGCTCTTCCTCCTGCTTGAAGTTTCCTGGGTGAGCTGCTATGGCTTGGGCTGAGATGGCCGCCGTACTTATGCCAAGAGCCAGTTTTAAATATCTATCTTGATGACACGCGTCATCTTCAATCTTGATCGAGCTGGTAACGTACGGAGCATAATCATCTTCTTTTCGCTCGGATTCCTCTTTGAGCCGCAGTGGCATCTCGTCTTGGGCGGCTTGGATCATGTCGTTGGGAAGCAGCTCACTGGACGAACCCAAGATCGTTCGGTCCACAACGTCCTTGACGAATGAGCGCGTTAGGTGCCTTCCCACTTTTCTCATGTGCTTCCTCACGTTGCAAACGTCCATTGGAAGAATATGATCCACTTTGGGCATTCCTCGAACCGCTTGCCTTCGAGCCACTTCTATGCTCAACTGAGCAATAGCTTTGCTTAACTCGCACATCTTGCAGAGTCGGCATAGCTCCGTCATTATAGTCTTGCCCAGCTTTGGTGGCTTTAGAGTGCTGGGGAATGCTTGGTATGGCCACACTTCCCAGTGCTTCTTGATCGTCTGCCCCTCGAGCGTCCTCCGGGTGGAATAGAGCTCGTGCTCTTCGAGAAGCGGCTTGATCATGCCGTCATAATTGATCTCCATCTGTAAGGTCTTGAGATCGGAATATCTGGGCGTCCACAGGCGGTGTAGGAGGAGGTAGTCCCAGGCCTCCCAGACTACTTCGATCGCACGCTCTTGTATCGCGTCTCCAACTCGGAGGACATCGAGGAGTTGATCCAGTTTCTGATCAGGACCTAGCTCCTTGATATGGTGTTCTATTAATGATCTCGGTGAAACATGACGGTGTTCCAGGACGGCATCGGCAAGCCTCATGCTCGATGATATTTGCCCGGCTGATTGGCTCCTGTTCACCCTCTTTACGTCTAGGCATCCCTCAGCCTTGTGTATCCCGATGGAAACTCAATCACGTGTTTTCAAGTGATCCAGTGGCATCCAGGGTGATCTTCGAGCGAATATGTATGGCGCTTGTTGTGACGCGAAGAAACGCGTAGGAGCGTGTTAGCGCCACGGCCTTTTCAAGCAACAGGAGGTGATCGATTTAAACCGCCCGTAGCACCCAGACCAGCTGGCGCTTCCTCGGACGGTGACGGAATGGATGATGCCAAGTTTCTGGACCAGATGGTGAATATCGCGACCGAGAACTCGCCGGTTCGTTAAGGAGATACCCTAGCTCTCGGGACGCGTCGTGGTCGGCAAGCAACTGATGAACTCCAACAGGAACTTCTATCTCGGTGCAGACGTGACGAACAGCAACCTGACGTATCCCAGCAGGTCGACGAAAGCTCTAGGACGATGGAAGCTCAAGACACACTGGTTCGTTCGCTCGTGGACCTCGGGGAAAATCTGAAGACTCACTCAAATGAAGGTGGCGGCAACGCCCGGGGAAATGTCGAATCTGGCGCATGTGTTGCCTGAAGGTCCACATGAGGTTGGTCGGAGGGTTTTTAAGGTTGTTTCGCGAATAGATCTACCGCTAACACGATCGATGCCAAGTCAATCCACCACGCCACGGATGCTGATGACGGTACCAGTGGGGTGCTTCAGCAGTTGCCGATGGAACTTGATGGGCCCGACACGCAGGGCGGCCAAGGCAAAGGAAATAAAAGGCGTCGGAATGCGGGTGCAGCAGGTGGTCGGGGCCGCAAGTCGAACGCGTCAGAGGACCCTACTGGAGGCGCGAAGCCTGGGACAGCTGCCCGCAAAAGGCAGCCGCGGGCAACTCAAGTGAAGAAAACAGCGAAAGCAAAGGCAAACGTCCACCCTGCTAGACCTTCACAGCCGACGAATCCCAATGCATCCGATCTCGGATCTCCTTACCCAGGGTTCTACAGTACAGACTCGAATAATCCGAGCGCTATCAAGCAGCCAGAAGGACAAACCCAAGTGGAGCCCTCGACCTCAGATAATCAACCAGCACCTGACATGGTGCCTGCCGACTCGAACGTTACTCTTCCTTCCATCCGGCTGGAAAATTCAACGCCCTCGTCTGTGAAGCAGCAGGAGCCGCCACAAAGCTCTTCAAAGGAGCTCGAGTGGCATAAGGTCCAGGAATTGGTCAATGTGGCGATTGGGCAATCTGAAGCTCAGTTGCGGATTGCCACGGCTAATGTGGAACGCGAGGAGCAAGAGCTTCTCGGAATCGATGACCAGCGTGAGCAACTAAGAAGCCAATTGCATGAACTCGATCTTGAAAGGGAAAACCGTCAACAGTACATCAATGCTTCGAAGCGACGCATCCAGGCCTTGGCGGCCGCCGCACAGCGGAATAGGGATCACAAGAACAGCACGAATGACTCGCTGGGCAAAATTTACGCCGAGCTCTCCAATCCTCCCGAGGACAGCAGATCATTTCATGGTAAGCATGCATATTCTTGGCACGGCCGTTCGATTGACACCAGAATCAAGTTCCTTTCATGTCTACCACTAAGCCAGGTTCGTTCTGTTGTTCATCAGGTCTGCACGCTGACCTGGTTAGCGGAAGACTAGTCAATTCTTAAGTTGCCTTTTGAAATGAAGCCTTTGGCGCTGCTGGTTCGAAGAAGACCATCGCATAAGCTCTGATGGTCCGCTGTTTGGTTACCCGGTAAGCTGCCGACGAATCATGACGCGCGAAGGGCTTTCTAGTGACCCCAGTACAGATAGGGCTTCAGCGAAGGTGCGCAGATGCCGCTGCCGGTGCCTGTCGATAAGGGAAGCCAACCAAGATGTGTGGTTGTTGGACTTGATCGACGAGTTATGAATTACCGAATCTTCATCGTCAAGAGTCGCGAAGTATCCCTTGTCCGTTGGAAAGACGTCGTTCCGGTTTGCATGATGATGCCTTGTTGCCTCAATGCAGACGTGCAGGATTCCCCGACTCAACTTTTTCAATTTTACTTAGCAAGAATGAATCATACCTCTGGACGAGAGCATTGCCAGAGCCACAAATCCAAGTTAAACTGGAAGTGCATATTCTCAGATGTGCACAGCAAAGAAATTGTCCCTTTTTGCTTAGCTGACCCGGCGTTAGGAGAATACGATCAGCAACGACGACTCGTCTCGTAATAATCAGCTGAAATGGAAAGCTTCCTGTGAGCTATCTTCTCAAGTCGATCTTGATGGACCAGCTTTGACTGGGTCCTTTGGCAGTGCTCCGTTCCATTTAGAGCTCCTGCATCGTCTTGCGGAATTGCTGGAAGAGCTTGCTCGTAGCACCTTCAGGGTAGTAGGGTGCCGGCTGCCAGAACTCGCAGTGATCCGTCTTCATCGGATCATCGATCATCTCGCACTTATCGGGATGCAACAGGTCTGCCCAGCGGCCGAACTGCATGATCTGAGAGCCGTTCTCGTATTGGTTAAAGGGAGGATCGTAGCCGGTGTTGGTGTCGCCAGTTTTGATGAAGTGCGTGAAGTAGCGTTGCATGGTCTGTGCCAGTGGAATAGATGCATTCACCGGGGGCGCCTCCACGGGCCAGTACTGCTGCCATGTGAGTCAACTGCCGGAAGGGAGGGGAACTTCTAGTTGAGAAGAGTGCACGCTCACCGTGTAGTTGGCGTCCTGGCCATGGAAACCGGGATATTTATTGAACTTGTAGATGTGGGTCTTGTTGTTGAAGGCTTTGTTGAGATAGTAGGTGTTGCAGTCGACCGCCACGTCGCTCATGGCATAAGCCACCTTGCCGATCTTCGTTCGAGGGTCCAGCTCCCACAGGTTGATCGGATAGAGCTCCTGGATGACTTTGTCGAGGTCCGTTTTGGGGAAATCCGGGAACAGGTCCTGGATATGAGCGCGAAAGCCGAATCTCGTGCGAATCCAGGGTGGAGTGAAGAGAGCGCCTTCTCGTCGGTTGTAGCCGGCCATGACCTTGATCTCCTGGTGAAATTTCCCTTGCATGAGCAATCGACCCGGCAGATCCGGGACGTAACTGCCGTCCACGACCGGCCCGAATGCAAACTGCCCGTATGGCGACCGATACGTCATATTCGCATTGATCTCCATCAGGAGTTCCGTCGGCTTGCCCCTGAGCTCCGCGAGGTCTCTGGCACCCGCCGCGTCGAGGAATGCCTGATAGACCATCTCCATCTTCGCGCGGTCGGCCTGCGGGAAGAAGGCCGGGCTTTGCATGATCGCTTGCTGGAAAGGGGGTGTCCCCTCACCGCCGTTCGACGTGATGTGATGCAGGACCGAAGAGGCACCAGCGGACTGACCCATGATGGTCACGCGGCCTGGGTCGCCGCCGAACCGTTCGATATACTCTTGCACCCACTCCAGAGCACGCAGTTGGTCGGAAAATCCAACGTTTTCAGTCCCACCATCTTGTTCGAACGAATCGCCTGCAAGCCAGCCAAAGGCGCCCAGACGATAATTGACGGACACCTAAGATCATGTTAGTCACCCATCAAGCTGTGAACAAGCGGGTAGGCATACATATATAATATCGTCATTGGAGTCGTCGGGACTATCGTTCATGAAGCTCGACGCGTTGAAGAGCCCGCCCGGGTTCCCAAACAGCGTCTTGGAGCCGAAGATGTAACCGCCACCGAAGAACCAGACAACAACTGGGTCTACCGTACATCAGCTCACCGACCTTTAACACCTCGAGAGCACTCGCTTACGTTTCTGTTTATCTTTGTTCTTGAAGGCTCGGTGAGGAACCATGACGTCTAGAGTCAGGCAGGATTCATGGGCTTGGGGATCTGGGTCACCCATCCGCGGATACATCTCCGGCTCTATGGGCTCAGTCCAGCCTACGAGCGGCTTGGTGATGTTGAAGTAGTCCGTCAGGAAGTTGAAGGCCGGGTATGCCCAGCCAATTTGCTTCTGGGGACAGATCTTGAAGTCGCTTCCGTTATTCACCTCCGATTGTCGTCCTCTCTGCCAGGGCTGTGCAGCCTTGAAGCGGTATTCATCGACCGGGGGTTCAGCGTAGGGAATGTTTGTGAAGCTCCAGTAGTCGCAATCCGTCTGCTATATATTGAGCAATGTGGTCCAAGGGAGTAAGAGAACTACTCACGCAGGGAGGGGAAGCCCGATGGACCTCATAATCGATGTCCACCTCCGGCAACTCGTCGCCATCATCAGTAGTGATCTTGACCGACAGAGCTTCCGCACGCGGCTCTTCATGCCATTGGACAGTGCCATGATCCGACAGCTCGACCTGAACGTCCAGATCTAGGTGCAGAGGCTCAGAGATAACCACGGCGGCCAAGGCAGCCAGCAGCACGCTGACGGCTAAGCTCTTCATTTTGTAATCGTTAATGTATCAGCCTTGGCTTCTTATCGTTCAGGATCTGAGGGAGAATGGAACTCGTACTGCCGCAGAGTCGAAGCCTTATATGTCATTCATAGAATCCCCCCTCTTTCTGCATCTCCTCTTGCTCCTTCTCTATCCCCTCCTCTTCTTCCCCTCCTGAGCTGCCGGGACCGGTCGAGACACATGCGGACTTGACATTGATCTCCTTCCTTTGGGAAAGATGCTCGATGAGCTGCATCTGAAGGCGCGCTTTGCAGCTCCTCTTGCATCAGCTGTTATGCCTGCCCCCGCCTCGTCAGGCAACTCTTGACCACTACAGGCATGTCTTTATTGCCTCAGCTGCTGCTCTGTGATTCCCATGTCCGAACCGCCACCGTCATTCTCCATCCGCAGATGATCACATGCACCGTTGTGAGGCTGTCCCCTTTCAATAGACCTTCGCAGTGCGTCCATGCCCAACTGAACGCACGTCAACAGCATTCTAGGACCCTGGTAAAAAGGGTCTTCGTCACTGCTAGCCGGAAGAACAGCCGTGATGAACTCAGACCATAGACGCGATGGTGCATTGGCGAAATATTGATGGCTTGCAGGCGCAACCACGTCGATGACCGTCCAGGTTCCTGATTGCTCGAGTACGATCAGAGGAGATGCCGAAATAGCACAGAAGAAGAAATAGGCCTGGCAGCATGCTTCTGACTCGGGACTAGCCCAACTCGCAATCAATCCCAGTGACAAAGTTCAAGACAGAGGTGAGGTCCAAGTTGACGCGCCTTGCCGTACGGGCCGACTCGCCATGCAGCCGCGAAGCGGGGTAGAATGAAGATCCTAGGAAGCGAGCGCGCCCATTTTATACGTCAGCGTTGAAGACCAAAAGCTACATCTGTAGAGGGACAGGAAGTGGCATGATGCACCACATATCTGAGGCAACACCAGATCGACTAATACAACACTGTGCTCACCGATGTTGTGTTACCTCGGATGCAACTTATGATGATGGTAGGCCTTTGTTCAACTGGTCTTCATACCCATTCGGCTTCATGCAGCTGGCCCGCTCAGAACACAGCGTCTGGCAAGTTGTTGACTTTAGACATTTGAGGATGCCCTCGTCAAATTCTCGACAGTAGTTTCTGACTGGCGCGAGACTTCGTAGGTGTTCGCGCAACCCTGAAAGGATGTTGCATCTCTGGAGGAGAACCTCGAGTCCATTGAACCTGGCATCGCTTCATCCTTTGGGTCCATCTCCACGGCATCAGCTGCTTGTGCTGGTTTTCTGATCGGTGGTGCATCAGTTGCAACGCCCTGCGTCAAAATTTTTGAGCATACAGTCAAACTTGGACATAACGATAGATTTGGGACCGGTGGACCCTATCGCTATAGCCATGATATCTTTATAGCCGGTATCTTTATATCCAAGTTTGACTGTATATCTGGAATTTGTTAGCTATACATTGTTCTAAGCCGCTAATGATTCGTCTAAGGCCTTGGACGTTATATAGCGTGCACCAACCTTGAACAGCTATAGCTGAGGCTGAACTCCAACGAAGCTTGGAACATTAGGTGCCTTGGATTGTCACGGTGTTGACTGACTGTTCGCCCAAAGCTTTGCCGATGTCACAGCATTGCGGTCTGCTCGTGAAAAACCATCGACAGCTTTCCACACTGTTTTCGATCAGGGAGTTGATCGTTGTGAGTAGCAAGGGCCCTTCCATGCATTCGTCCAACGCATCCAGGACGACGAACGTATCATGACTGGCAGCAAGCAAAGCAAGCAGTACTTCGCATAGTTCTGAGACGCTTGCCGTTCTTGTGCTCCGCCCATCAGAGTATTTTGTCCGGAATAGATTGAGGATTGGCGGAAACACTTCGAGAGTCCGGGCAACCTGAACCACGAGTGATAGCAACATACTGGCCACACGAGTTGACTCTCGATGGAGTATTCTGAAGTAATAGCAAGCAACCACTGATCTCGGTCTCCTTTTTCTGATGGTCTGAGCGACAAAAGTGGCCATAACTGATTTTCCCGCACCAGCTGAATGCTTTTGTCAGTTTCTGTGTGCACGCCAGCTAGGAAAGAAAACTCACGATTGCCACCTAACCACAATCTGGATTTGGTGCCATCTTCCCACTCTTGAAAACAAAGTCGACGCATGAGCCATACGAGAGGAGGTCTCACAATACCCAACATGGGATACTCAAATCTTTCAGCGGTTGCGTCCACTATCACTAGCCATTGCAAAATAGTCTCGCTCCGTTGTCTGGCAAGGTCCATCGATATGGCATCCATTCTTTCTGATTGCTCTTGTCTCCACCGTTGAGCTTGGCGATGATAGATCTCACCGAGCTCGTGCAAGCGCCTGAACTCGATGACGGTGGTAGATTGCAGGTCACGGACATCCTCTTGAAGACGCTTCACATAACCCTTGACCGCTTTGGTGACAGTGCTATCATCGTGTTAGCAAGCTTGCCCTATCGTTTTTTACTCTTTACATCTGACTGCAGATGCTTGCTGGTGCGAATCATGCTTACTACTGATCTAGTTGCAATGCCATTTCGAGAATGGGTTTCACGTCCTCCAGCTCTTTTATAGCTTTTGCAGTTTCCCTATCCAGTACCGTCCCTACCACGAACTTCCCAATTGCTCGCCGACCGAGATAGTCAAGTCTTCCTTGCACCTTCAACAGTGCTTCTTTGGAGGCTTCCAGCGGGCCATCGATGTGTTTCCAAGCCGTCAGGCGAGCCGAGTCCGACTCGTTCATCTCAATCTGCATGCGAAGGCCATCGAACAGACCTTTGAAGGCACACAGCTTCCCCACCAAGGCGACAAGAACTGAATGAACATCTTGCTTGGTGTGCACCATGGAACGAGCAAGAGTAGTCACTCGATCCGTAATCTGTATGATCGCAACCACACTCGCAAGTACGCTCAAGGCTTCTGCCATTGTGTGAGTGAATGTTTCGAAAAGACTGCCTCGACCGATGTTCAGATCTTCGGCCTAGGAGTGATTGTTGCCTCTGTATAACTGTATACCGACGGAAGCGGCAATTGAATAGGGCTGCAGCCTTATCACAGCCTCATCGAGGGTGCCTTGCATGACGCGAAGACTGCTATGGCATTGTACCGCATGATGTGGTCATAACAACTGATTGATTGCTTTCAGAGTCGCCGGTATAAGTCTTGTTCACCATATGGTCAATTTGACGAGTGGGCCAGCCACTTGACGAACTGGCCAAAACTGGCCCGGCCGCCAATGTGGGCAGTTGGCGCAGAAATCCAAACTCCTAGTCCGCAATTGCAGCTATTAAAATTCAAGACAACATGAGAAAAATTGGATTTTTAGAGGCATTGGTTGGGAAGAGGCTGGTTAGCAACGCTAGCATGTTTGATATCAGCAATATCGTGAGGCAATGTTGTAATGTTTTTCTCTGCTCATATCAAGCTTTGCTGGGTATTCTTTTGGTGGGTCTTCAGCCAAAAGATACTTAGCGAGTGCATCCTCTTGACGAAAGCGCCGACCCACTCATCAAATTGGCCATTTGGTGAACGGGCCTGGCCCGTTGGTCAACAGAGTTATTTGACGAGCGGGCCAGAACAGTCTCAACTGAGCACCAATGTATCAGGTGTGAGCGGGCGATGGGCGAAGCTCACTCTCCCCAGTCCGGTCGGCCGAATTTTGTAGCTAGGCCAGCACCAGCCGGCAGAAACATGCGAGATATGATGGTAGAGACAGCGTACACCCCCGAACAGCAAGAAAGCCACCATTTTCTATTCCATGATCAACTCCCCAGCCAAGATGCAAGATCGAATCACCCTTGCGAGTGTTGAGCTCTGGAAATGCGAGACATGTAGAGAGGCAAGCAAAGAAATCTAAGGCCGCCTCCGTTCCTTTCTTTTCGTAACGGAATCATCTTCGTCTCTGCTCGCCGCTTGCTCCGATCCATCATTCTCACCTTACTCCAGACCTTCTCTTCACTGCGCAACCCTGTTCCGGCCTACTTTGGGGACTTGCCGCCGGCTCGAGAGGCCCAGCGATCCCCCCCGGTAACCCGGTGCGACGTTGGCAGGGCAAGGCCCATTGCGGATAATGTCGTGCGGCGGAATCCTGCCGTCCAAGGTGGGGATCTGCAGCGCATGTGTAGGCTGGTCCGACGGATAATCGGTGTAGTGGCCGGGGCCCGTAGTGTCAGCGGCGATAAGCAGTCCGTTGGGACCGCCAGGAAACCACGCCTCATGCTCGGGGCCGGAGAGCCTCCCGCCCTCGTTGTTGGGGTCCGGCAGCGAGACCCTAGCTTCACCTCCGAAAAACAGGACAAACCTGATAGAGACGTCAGCAGGAGGCAATCTAACGAGATCTCCTCGATCGGGGTCACACGACGTACTGGACTGCAGGTGCCGCATGAATTGGGGCCCGTTTCCCCGGCGGGAGGATGACGCGACTCGCTGGAGACGCCGTGACCGGCAGGCACAACGGCTCGGTCAATCTTCCGAGCGGCGAGACCGGAAGGCCGCTCGTGCCGGCATTGCTCGAGGTGGTGGAATCATCCTGAAGTCGCCAACACTGCAGCACCGAACGGCCATTGATTGTCGTGATGGCCGTCAACGTCAACGGCTCGGCTTGAGCGCCGACCAAGAATTGCAGGAGCAGCAGGGCGAGTAGAGACAGCATGATGACGATGACCGAGGTGATGGTCAGCCGCGGAAGGTTGAGTTCGAACGCAGAAGGGCGAGGTAGACCCATTGCGGGTGGTGGATCGGGCATTTTTATAGACGAGCGAGGGGGGGTTCTGCCCGCGAAGATCCCCCAGATCCCCTACCACGTGCTGCGCGGCCACAGACTTCCTCTTTGGGACTAGCGCCGCCCTTTAGCCCTAGCGATCTGCCGCACAACGGGAAACGGGCCTCGGCCGCCCACGATGGCGCCAACCTCCTCCCGTTCCGTTTCACGCGCCTTCCCTGCTTGCTTTGTTCTTCCAACCGACGACATGCATCTCCGCGCCCTCTCCTGAGTTGGCTTGACTGCACGCATCTGGTTCTGGTGCGCCTTCAGTTGAACATCCTTGTATTCCGTGGACCTGGGTAACGCAGTCAGCTCGTGAGGAGATGCGGTGCATCGCGTGGTTTTCTCGTGGCCTTTGGTCATGCTCATCGACAAGCTCGTGTTCGAGCTTGTATTTCTCGTGTTTGTTCGTGTTGGTGGCATTTGTGTTCTCGCTCGAGCAGTATAACGGCTGCTCACAGGAAACCACGCGAGCTCGGGGATCCTCTCGAGATGTTTCCTGTTTCCTCTCCAGGCTCCAATGAGAAGTTCCGGCGACTTAAGGCTGTCCATACGATCACCGTTCGGCTACCTGCAGGATCCAGGCTACTGTTTACGTATCGAATTCTGGATGCCGGCTCAGCAAGGGAGACGAGAGTCCAAGAATGGAAGCAGTACGCAGCAAGACTGCGAGAAAAGATCCCTTGGCGAGCAACGGACATGGATGGGCGTCCGCCACATTACATGGACCAGCTCGCAATATGTCACGATGGCCACAAGATACGCGCTCGCCGAATGCATGGTGTTGATAGCGGCCCTGAGGGAAATATTGGCCATCAACAGGAGTTGACTCTCGCTCCCTGTTTCTAGCAGCAGAGGTCAGGAGTGCATGCAGCAAGGCCTCGTAAAGGACGAGAAGGATCATTTGCTTCTGAGAGATTAACATTCGGTGGCTTCTATATACCGTGGCCTAGGGCGAGCTCGCAGCCTTTCGTTCCAAGAGCAGCGCTGGGTGGCGGCGAGACTCAGAGGAAGCAAGGGGAAAGATGTGTCAAAAAAAAAATCAAAGGGCTTCCTTCCGGGCAACGCCCCTGCTAAGAACCTTCGTCAATCATGCCTTCACCAGCCACCCCTTGGTATTCTGCGCCTGGTCCCTTATACCGTCATCACTGTCGAACATGAGCAGGCTCCGGCCGAGCACGATCCGTTTCCATGGACCGAGGGTGCGACTCGACCTGGATGGACCGCGAGACCAGCACATCCGTGTTCGGTCGGCCGTGCAAGCCCTCGATGGTGGGTTCCGTCTCGGAGATGTCGCTGCGTCTCATCTCCGTGGTTCTGGTCACGACTCTGTTGCCCGCAGCAGAGCCATTTCCTTTCTCGATGTCGTCCAGCTCCTTGTAATCTCCGCTCAGGAGATATGTGTCGTTCAGCGTGCTCCTCCGGGGCTTGGAATTCCTGGTGTAGATCACCGTGCTCCCACCGTAACCGGTCCTCCGACCTCCGCTGCCGTTCGTTTGGGACAGCCGGGACTCGCACCGTCTCTGATACAGATGCCGGATGAAGGACGGAAACACGGGCATGCATCCGACGATAACGCCAATGGTCTGCTCGGTGATGCTGCGACGAGGTCAGCCTGGTCTGGGATGAGAAACGATGTGGCTCGCGATACGTACGCAAGCAGGCCCACGATGATCAAGACGACTGTTCGATTGGGATCCTTGGCGCGTTTGATTTGCCAGCCCAGACGAGCAACGCTCGAGGCCGTGGCGCTGGACATCAATCAGCCAACTTGGATGACCAGCGAATCGTGGAGTGGATCCTTACAGTACACCCACGGTGAACACGGCCAGGAGTCCAAGCTTTCGTTTTTGGGGCATATGCAGACCCCAGACGGCCACCAAGGGCACGATGAGCATGGCGATGTCGGTGATGACGTTGATGGTAGAGGCGCTGAGCAGCAGCACAAAGGTGTTGATGCAGGTGTGCCCTGGAACCTCCGTCTTGCCGACGCATTGCAGCAGCACCGTGGCGACCAAGGCGATGCAATACAGCCAATTGAACCAGATCAGGAACCAGATGGAATAGAAGACGGAGTCTTTCTGGACCGGTGCCGGTTTGAAGATGCGTAGAAACAGCAGCAAGATCGAAAACTTGGTGAACGTCATGGAGATGCGGGCGACGATTTCCAGTTTGCCAAACAGCTGTCATCGGCATTAGGACGAGAGTTCGGCACCGACAAGGAGCGATGTCATTACCTTGATGAATTTTGCTCCTTGCTCGGCGGGGACATTCCACATGTCGACCCCATTTCCGAACTTCAGGCTCTCAAACAGAATGCCTGCGAAGCCAAACAGACCAATCTGCATTGTGTTAGGAGTCGGCGCTGACGAGGATTCGGATAACACCTACCCAAGCAATCACCATGGTCCCTTGGAGAGGTTAGCAACATTCATTTTTCTGCAGAGTAATGGCATCTCACAGTCGTCCCACCATAATCGGCGATTAACAAAGTATCGGATATACATGCGCAGGATGACGACGGGCGTGGTGATGGCGAGGAAGATGGCCAGCACCACGATGGTGACATATCCGTCCGAGGATGGGTTGACAAAGTTGGGTGTCACGCCTGGCGGAGGCTTGATGGCCGGCTTGAGATCAGACGCCATGGTGATAGACGATTAGGACGCGCACGAAGAAGGATAGCTCTACAACAGCGAAGCCCAACGACCCCACAGGAGCACTGCGTCTGGCACCACCAGACCGACGATGGACGAGCTTCTTGTAGCTTCAACCCAACCTCCACCGCCTGCGGAGAACGCACCGATCGTCGGCTATTTAAGCTTCAACGCTGGCGTGTTCGAGAAGGCGAACCTAAGTTGTGCGCTCTTCTTCACAAAACCATCGCGTCCGTACGTGGACCGCATGACCACGCGCGAAACGAGCCGAGCTGGGATCGAGCCATCTGGAAGCCTTGCGCGAACGCATGGAGCAGGGATGGGGCTGCGCTTAAAGACATCCAGTGCGTTCTCACTCCGTGTGCTCTGACCAGGCGGGAATCTGCAGCGGCCATGAGCCTAGACGTCCCGCTGGCCAATCGCCTCGCCATACTCAGGGTATCCCCCCGCAAGCGACGTGCCACCGCATGCTGGGAGTTTGACAAGCTTCCCCTACCAAGAACGCTGTGCGAGCTGGACTGGCATGAACGGCTAGGAAGGTCAATGGATGGGAGAATCTTCAGCTCGATGTCTACCAAGTAATTTACCGACGATAAGGCGACCCGTACTCGAGCTGCCATAGCCTTGCTGCAACGTCCCGATGCTTGCTCAGCTACGGATGTACATACATGCTGATCAAACACAGGCACACGCGCCGGCATGAAATGCACATGTTGTGTTGATCAATCAGGTCCGCATTTCTCTTTTCTCCCGCGTCCGTCCATCCTCACGACCTTCCGTATGTTGTACCCGTGTACGAGCACGAATGGCGGAAGGAAGATTGGATGAAAGGCTGAAGAAAGGAGATCCGGAGAAAGACGACGGGACGAGCAAAAGAAGCTTACGCGACCAACAACAGCTAGTGGGACACCCCCAGGCCTCCTTGGTCATTCCCCCGCCTCGGTGGCGCTCTGCCCTGCTGTCCGTTCTTACCGATGAGGTCCCCCACGCTGACGACCAGCATTGGCTTTCCAGGATCCCTTGATCCCACGCTACACCCACCATGCGGTCCGAACCGTGTCGTGGCATCCTTGGTTGGACGAACGAATCCTGGTTTCCTGTTTCAGCCCGAGCCCGGATTCGCTTCAGCCTGCATCCCTAGTGAATCGAGTAAGTTGTTCAACCCCGCTCTCATGACTACACGATTGCTCCATCCCTTGTCCTTTGACTGAGGCTCGCACATCTCCCGAGCACGCCGGGGCTTGGACATCTAGAGATGGGTCGTCAGATTCTTGATTCGCGACGCTGACTCGCGTAGGCTCAATCTCACGGCTACACGTCGTTGATGATCTCCCATCAAGGACGGGATCGTGCGTTGGAACTACAGTAGAGAACTCGATTAAATTCAGGCTAGAACATCTGCGGATCATTCGACGCAGTGCCAAGGTTCGAGATCATCATCCACGTGACGATATTTCCCAACACCATGGTATTCATTGCTAATGCCATGCCCTCCTCCACTGGTCCGTGCTGCTGCCAACTCAAACAGTTCTTGGCCTGAACAGGGAGCCGCTAAGATCACCCGACCTGGACCCTGGAATTTGTCTCAACAGACCGCTCTCGATGGTCGAAGCTTGGCAATTTGCTAACAGCCACTACCCTGGTCGGGAAAAACACGCTGGATGAAGCTTTATACCAAGTGCTGACCCAGACACTCCGCAGATCGACGGTAGCACAACCCCCTGTGGCGCTCCACTAAGACTACAACCAAGCCAGATCAGACAGGGAGAGCCCGGAGGTGAGGTGTCTTTGGCGCGTTTTGCATTGCCAACGCAGCGAACTTGGGCGCGTCCTGCACCGCGCTCTTGGCAATCTGAGGCGTCTGTGCCAGCATCTGGGTCGACGACCGTTGCAGAGCAGCCAGGTTCACGCTGGTCTTCAGACCCGGAAGTTTGACCCCGGCGAACTTCAACGACATGGTATCGGTGTTTCCAGGTCCGGTCGATCCCTCCTCGCCGACGACTCGTCGCTCTTTCTCTGCCTTCAGCTTCTGAGCTCGTGCTGTCTCACTTTCGTAGGTAGGGGTCGGGAGACGCTGCTCGTTGGCTGGACCGTTGATGGCGACCCAATCAAAGTACTCTTGCGAGCAAGACCGCAAGCTCTCTTCATCTATCGACACGGTTCGATCTGGGTCGAACTGATCCGGACGAGGTCAAGCGCAGTTAGCCTCGGCCTTGACATGATGCTTCGATTTCTTAGAGTGGTGCGACACAAAGTCCGGCAAGGCAGAACAAGCGCAAGTCGAAAGTGAAAATAGACAACGAGAACAGAAACCAAACTCAGCCCCAGAATCTCATTGCATATAACTCACCGCATCTCTCCAATTGACTCGTTCACGGTACCAAGCGCATTCATGGATCCAATCGAAACCAAACGGGTCGGCTTGCTCCGTCCTCTTTCTCACTTCCTCTCGGAGCTGCCAAAATAATTCATATTCATCGTGTCGGAACGGTTTGACTGGTGGTTCGGGCGGAGCTGCGGTCGCGATCCGTCGTCGCTCTTGACCCTTCATATACCGCCGCATGCCCCAAGCTCCGAGGAAACCAGTTCCTACACTGGGAACAACCCAGTCGGGAAGGCGCAGGCCATTGTTGCCATCTGAGGACGAGGCGGAATCACGCTGGCCGTTGGATTGCGTCTCTCCGACAGGCATGGCAAGGGCCCTCTCGAGCGCCGTAGCGGCAAGGACGAGTGTGAGCAGCCGCATGGCTAGAGGATTTCTTCAAGCACCGATCGACAACTCGATAGTCGCATCCAGACGGGAAAGATGGGGACTGGCGCGCCATGGTTATATCGTCGCAATGAACAGCCACTCCCGTATCCCAATAGCCGATAGGTAAGTCGGCTATAGCAGAAGCTGCCGGCCGCGGACATCGCGAAGTCCCATACGAGTCGGCCTTGCGAAAGGTTCTTGGCTGTGCCTGGTCCTTTTGAAGACAGTATTCCGTACGAGTAACTCGTATGGCCCATATTGCGAGAGTCCGAGAAGGCTGAATTCGAGAGCATGTCGCCTGTCGGCATATCGTGTTCGGCTTCAACAGCGTCGTTGAAGCGTACTTCTTGCGACATCGATGAACAAGAGAGGTCTCTCGTCGCAAGTCCAATGAAGCTATGGTCACATGTTTGCGTTCGGCGGAAATGAGGTTGCTGTCGTCAACGGCCGCGGCGCAAAGTGTTGATGGTGAATCCCATTCGTCAAGCACAAGCACTAACGGGCATATTGCATCGTATCTCGTAAAGAGAGAGGATCGCCTAAGTACCTTTTGACTGCATAGACGGCAAAAGGATACTCATTAGCCAATGGAGCGGACACGCAAAAATCTCACGATAGCACAACACGCTATTATCGAGATGAAGACAGTCAAAACTGCAGAGAAGTCTCCTCTTTAAGGGTCTATTGAAGTACTTAATTCTTTGATGTGCTTTGAGCCTTCAGTGTGTGAAATGCGTTGCAAGAGCGTGGATTTGGGTGGATTCTACTTAACCGTCCGATGCCGTTGGGCACAAGTCACTCCTGTATGGCAGTTGTATAGTAAATATACATTGGGCCATCCCTCTCTCTCTTTACGACTGGGTTGGTCCGTTCGTAAAAGACAATTCGAGCACTCAAAACTCGGATGATTCGTCCTGTATTTAATGAATTTTGGATTGATAACCAATCGCAAGGGAAAGAAATCTTACTCTCTTCACTCATGTCGCGTGATTAATTCCTCTCGTCGTCCGCTCCTCGGCTCCCATGCCATGCGCCACTATGTGCCTAGCTCGTCAGGAGCGTTCTCAGCATTCAGAATACTTGTAGTGAACTTTCTCTGTAGGTGTGATATGTATTGTATTGATTGATTCTAGACACGTACTCGGTAGGGTAGATCTAGCCAGAGGGGTGGCAGCTGCCTGCCAGGCAGGCCCAAGTCAGAACAAAATCAAAGGATCCTTCTGCCTCATCTGTTGCACCCGTTGCACCGCATATAACTGACACTTTCAACTGGTCGAAGATCGCTCTTGACCCTCGGTGTCCACATCACACCTGCTCCCTGAATGCTCAATCCCTGTACCAGCCCTCTTACTACATTTCCCTCTGGACATGGGCTACTTTGAAATCCAATGCCAGCTCTGCGGCGTCAGCTTTGCCATCGCACGGATTCGACGGCCTGATGAACCGATTGAGGCTGCCTGGGACTACTGGGGCTATGATTGTGTCACTGTCGACCCATGCCTCACTCGTTTCCGTACCGATGCGCCTCAGCGCTCACTGGGATGTTCCACCCAAACATGGATGTCACAGCACGACGGTGAGCTGGAAGAGCACCTTGCTGGACCGAACTGCACTGCAACATGCGGATATTCGGGCCACCGCATCTCGCTCGAGGAGATGAAAGGATGTCGTGCGGTGCAATGCATCCTCACCAAAACGCCGGAGTGGGAGCCCGAAGAAGACGACCAAGACTTTGAACTCGACTCGAATCATTTCCTGACTGGCATCGGCGATGGATCTCCCGATGAAGCTCCGTTGAGCGACCTTCAGCCGGTTCGACACGGAAACGATGATGTTCTTCTGACCAACACTCCTTGGAACTTTGTGCGTGGTGCCAGATTCATCCCCATCCTCCACTCTACGCGCGGGATAATGCTGTCTGACTATCAAACGGATTAAAGATGCCAGAAGAACCGCACAACGATGATGACTGGGGTTTCCCGTTCCATCCCACCTGCTTTGAGATCTTCAAGAAGATCTCCACGGCGCGGTTGGGAAAAGTAGATATCACCGGTTTGTTTAGATGGCGCTCGGTTAGAGAAATCCCGACCTCGCTCGACGGTCAGAATCTTTCCAAGCCTAACTAATCACCCGATTCTTCTTTCAGATGGAAGGAAACTGGGCAGATGTCATTGACAACTTCCCCCGCGAGCAGGCGGTGAGAGATGGATACCATCAATGGTGGTATCATGAGCCGGGAAAAGAGTACCTGGTTGCGAATCCCATCGAGGTTCCTGGTCTCCCAGCGTTGTTTGACGCTTGTCGTCGAGGGGTGAAGGTGGTCGACTCGAGCAGCAACGGACATCCTACGACCAATGAAGGCTCAAAGGAGGCTGGCATGGTGGCTGAT
>QQTW01000467.1_pt1 | contig 25267 bp, 28 predicted proteins | sample 1904831 | NCBI WGS metagenome assembly QQTW01 (sample SAMN09435610, study PRJNA476489) | Subsurface metagenome, whole genome shotgun sequencing project. | reverse complement strand
GATTGGATGCTTGGCTCTCAAATAGTTCAGCCGCAAATTCCGAGGCATCACTGTCCCGGCCATGTAAGAGAATGAAGGTATGGCTGTGCTCTGCGAGCGGAGCAATCACGTGAAGTTCTTCCATGCTGTGCTGTGGTCGCGGTAAGTTTGGACGTTTGCAATTAGATCAGGTAACGACGCTAACTGGCAGGGGTTGAGCTAGATGTAGGCCTGAGGGTCAACTGCTCGGTAGAGGTTAGGAGTGATAGTCTTCAAAACTTCAGGGAATGATCTGAAGATAGTAAAACGAATTGGAGATTATGTGAGGTTGGGAGGGGATCTGTCCTTTGTACTTTTGCGCAACCTCCAATTTCGAGTCATTTCCTACTGAACCGGACAGGTACCATGGAAACGGAACTTATCGTACCACCTACCATGGAATTGAAAACCCAGGGTTCACGGCAAGATTAGACAGTTGTAAAAAGCTGACTTGACCCGCTATCGAGGTATGACCTCGGGACCATGAAAGTGAGGAGTAGGTAGGTAGGCAGAATTTAGAACTTGACGGGTTTTAAGAACTTCACGGGTGCTCCTGCGGCTCACTTGCTGGAGCAACTATATCATTCTTGTTCTCCTTGCCATCTGCCGCTTTCCACCCTGTCCCAGCCTGAATGACCGTAACGCAAAGCGCCAGGGCGGCTCCGGCAATGAACAGAGTCCTCATGGCGCTGACGTATCCGCTCTGGGCAACCTCGTGATCGTCCCCTGTCAGATGCGCGACCAATGCTGGGCTGCCAATCAGCTTTCTGATAAGGTCGTCCCTGCCGGTCAACCCTCTATCCGCGAAGCCATGTTCGAGCGACGTTCTAAGCGAGCGCGAGAAGATCCCTCCGCCAATGGCAGACCCGAAGCTGCCGGCAAAGCCGCGAAACATGGCAACCAGCGGCGTCACGATGACGTGGATGTCCTTCGAAGTAAGATGGAGTAGGTGTACAAGAGTGTAGTTCAAGGAAGCGCCCGTCACGAAGCCATTCGTAAAGGTAACGACCATGTAAAGCGCCATAGACGAGCTAGCAGTCGACATATATGCGAGCACCAACACACTCATCGCAAATAAGATGCCGCAAACCAGAGAAGCTCTGATCATGATCAGACCGTGGGACTATGCGCGTTACGGATCAAGTACTTACATATAAAAGCTCCCAGCCCGTCGGATATGGATCCAACCGGTCAAGATGCCACCAAGTGCGAAGCCCGCATTTGTCGGAACCAATATCACTCCCGCTGATGCAGGGGACCAGGCGCGCACTGCAAGCGCGTACACCGGAGTATAAAAGAAGACCGTAAAGCGCACCATCATGAGACCCAGTGTTGCAAGGCATGTCAGGAGCATGGCGCGCGACGTCAGCACATGAACCGGAATGACCGGTTCTTTTGCGTAGTTGGACTCGATAAGCACGAACAGGACGAAAAGCCCGATAGCAATGCAGATAGGGGTGGGCATAATCTGGGATGACGAAAAGCCAAAAAGAAAGAGTACCAGCGAAGACACCTATGAGTTTCAGCAGGCGTCAATCTTGAATATAGCGCAACTTTGTCTGTACTTACCAGCGTTATCATACCAAAGTAATCGATCCGAGCAAGCTGATCAAGCAGTCGTGCTTTCTTCGAATCGTTTCCGTCCACAGAGACCTTCTTCACAGCGCATGATTTCGGAACCGCAAAGAAGACGCCTATACCAGCGGCCGATGCGATGGGTGCTTGCAGCCAGAACACCGCTCGCTACAGTCATCAGCCAACTCGATACTCAACAAGCTCCTGACATGCATACCCAGCCGAGACGCGGCGCCAGAGCACCGGCGACGACAGCACCGAAAGCGACGCCAACCGTGAAGCAGGTGTTCAGCATGCCCAATAGCAGACCTCTACGCTTCTCCGAGACTAGCTCCAACACAAGGATAATGGCGACGTTGAGACATCCTGCACCTCCCACGCCCGTAATTGTCCGGCCCAGCAGGAAGACCTTCAGCGAGCGTGCAAAGGCTGTGACAAGTGTGCCAAGTACGACCATCACACTCGAGAAAGTTATGTAGCTGTTCGCAGAGAAGATGCGAGTCAGGCGGCCGCCAAGGGGAGTTACGCTGGACATCGCTATCTGTTAAACGACCTCATGTTAATTTCACGTCTTCCTCTGTGGGTCGTGCCTGCTGGATCATACTAGGTATGCAGACGTAAACCAGCTGGCCTCTGCAAAGGCATTGAGGTCCTCTGCTATATCCGATTGTGTCGTTGTGACTAAAGAAACGTTCGAGGCTGCACAACAGTTAGTTTCAGGGCTCGTTTTGAGTAAGACATGAAGAGTTGCCTTGAAGAAATATGAGACATGCTATGCAGCCAAAGATAGCAATCCCTCGCGCACGACTTATAGGGCCTTTGCTGCTACTAGCATCGTCCTCTCGCGGTTCGGTGACCGTTGAGCCTGCTGGTCTCGCAAACAGCGGCGTACGCTCATCCCCGGTCTCTTCCCGTTCGGTCATCGTGAGCGTCGTCAGTATAGGGCGGCTTTAGCAAACAGGAGAGGTATCTCCTTTGACAAAATCGGCCTTTGAGCTCCATTGGTACTCAGGAAACTTTGTAGCTGATGTGCGAAGAAGTTCAAGACGTCGCTCAACCTCCGGGGCGGATTTGTGGATTATTAATGCCGACCTCTAACTCCGCGCTTATCCGCCTTATGTAGGCTCGACTTGATGACATAGTACGTGCATAAAATTCCCTAAACGACGAGTTTCCTTTAGTGCTAACTATGAATTGTAACTTTGTCGGCTACACTAATCTCATATCAATCGCTGTTGCAGCAAAAAGCACGTTATTCTAGTTTACAAGCTCGAGACTGCGGATCCAGGGCGTTTTAACCAGCACTTCACCATGTCCGCGAAACCATCCCACCACTCGAAGAACGGTTCGAGGCCTCCATCGCCATTCCGGTGGTGAGCCGCATGCTTCCTGGCTCCACCAGCCCAGCCTTTCGGGAGGATTTTCTCGTAGCCCCAAGGGAGATCCATTCCAGAGTGGATCTCGACCAACAACCACACAAAGACTGGCACGAATACCGTCCTTGTTAAGACATGCGAGCCGATGACGTTAAGGCTAAAGTTGGCCAGTAGCACCAAGCCGAGACGCTCTGTGATGTGCAGCTGGTTGGTTACTTGCGGATTGATCTGGATGTCGTGTCTGTGATGCGGTGCGTGATATCGACGCAACAGCGGGACGGTGTGAAGAGCAAGATGAAAGAGGAAGAAAAGGGAGTCATAGATAAAGAAACTGGCGACAATTTCTAATGCCAGACGTCGGCTGCTCGGTGGCAGCGCCGGCAGCGCCCGAACAGTCTGAAAAGGCGAAGACACAGTCGTGTTGTGCAGGCTCGGTATGAGAAAGGTCTTGCGATGTCCTCCACGGCCTTCCTCGGCAAACCCTGAAGGATCATAGTTTCCAGAGATGAGAATGTCCTCCAGGGGCACGTCTGCGAACTTCTTGACCATTGTTAGGTCCATGACAAGAAGAGGGACGATATATGTGAAAATTTCCACAAGACGCCGCGATGGACGACGCATCCCGCGCACGCTGAGCTTTATTTTGCCGTCATGCGCCGCCTTCTTTGGCTCGTGGAACCGCCAGTCTGGCCGATTCAGGAACGTAATTGTGAACCAAGGCTCAATCACGGCGTAGCATAAGACCGTCCATACGGTCTCGAAGACGGAAGAACGATAGAAAGAGTTTTCACATAACGCATTCCACACGTATGACAGGCCTGGCTCGTAAAGGTGAGGAAATAAGACGGCAGAGAAAAAGACTGAGCCGATTGCAATTCGAGCCTTGAATGCAAAAGACGGGCTGAATGACATCTTCACAATGATGTCCAGGAGAGAGAAGTCTGCTTCAAACTCAACGATGAATCCGGCCGCTATAAGCTGAAGCCATCACCAGCCGATCCTGCTAATCACAGACACAATACAGATCGAGGTGGCGTAGTCTTTTCTACCTCCTATGATACGCACAGCTATCAATGGAACACATTCACCTCAGAATCAGGGAATAATGAGGGTGTGCACATGTGAGCTTCATAAGATGGGAAGCTTCGTCGTTCACCGCCCACAAGTATTTGTCAAAAATGCGAGAGGCCGAAGCGCCAAGCGAAGTGCGACCTCAACAGCGGACGTCATCGATCTCTGCTTTCTCCACACAAAGTTGCCGCTACTGCAGTGTGCGCACTCCGTACAGCAGCATACAGTCCTATCCACCGAAAATTCGGCACGGCATCGCGTGGCCTTGAGCGTGCATTTGCTGAAGTCACCATGGGTCCTTATCGCATATACTCCGACGATTTCGGCCCTCCAGGCCACCGATCTTCCAAACCGTCTCCGGAGTAAGCCTGACTGGACTGCTGTTGTTGTTATTCGAAGATATGATGAGTGATATTCGAACAATGGAAGCTGGCGAGAAGCTTCACGGATCGACGTCGCCGAAGCAATCAACTCCTGATGCTCGCAGCGAGGTGCAAGCAGACCAAGGCCGTTCTCGATCCCTCATGTCTTCAATCCGTGTCAATTTCTGTATTGGCATTCTTTTCGTCAACTACTTCCTCGCTCAGTACGATAAGTTCATTCTCAGCTACTTCCAGGACGATGTGCAGAGCACCCTGTCCCTTTCGCCCACTCAATATGGCCTCATCACCGGATATGCGACTGGCATCGTTTATGCTCTGCTCGCCATACCAATCGCCTATCTTGCCGACTACACCCGCGCTCGCGTCTGGCTACTGACGATATCAGCTCTCTGGTGGAGTTTGTGCGTCATCTTTCAGAGCCTTGCCAACAACTTTTGGCAGATATTGTTGGCGCGCATTGGAATGGGCGTGGGGCAGGCGAGCGTTGAGGCCCTGAGCATAAGCCTGATCAGCGATCTGGTGGAATGGCGCAATGTCTTTGTGGGCGAGAGCGTCTTCTTCGTCGGCGTGTACATTGGAGAGGCCGTCAGTGGACAGATTGCCACGGCGTTCACCAAAACCGGTACGAGCTGGCAGATTGCGCTGAGAGCAATGGGCATCGTAGGACTGGTGGTGGCTGTCATTTTGCGCTTGGCTTTGAGGGAACCACCAAGACAGGCTTCAATTGTGAAAAGCTTGACGGAGATACGAGTTCGGAATCATCAAGTGGCCTTGGGTAAAGGTTATAGCTCAGAGTCGCCGGCAACAGCACTTGCGATTGATCATGAAACTCCCGATGGACCCCACTCAGCCAGTGATAGGAGCACTAGATTGAAAAGTGCGAAACTGAATCTGCAAGCCACAATGGCGTACCTGATACGGATGCGCTCTTTTTGGCTTTTGGTTCTGTCTGCTGGATTCCGGCAGCTGGCCGGTGTCGTTTTCGGATTCTACATGCCCAGCTACCTGGCGAACACGTATCCGTCTCAGGAAAATCTGCTTTCGCGATATGGCATCATTGTTGGAGTTGTTGGTTCCGTTGCCGTTCTCAGGTAAGCTTTTCATCGCTCGGCATCCATGTTACGTAGAGAGGTATTAACTCTTTGGTTCTTAGTGGAGGTCTCATAACTTCGTTACTTTGGGATAGGACCAAGCTCACCCCTGTCTACCTGACCGCATTTGGAGGCATGGTCAGCAGCGTCTTTGTGCTGCTCATGATCTTCTCTCGCGACATCGCCGGTGGGAACGAAGAGAGAGGCGTTGTTATACTATATGGCACCATGTCCGCAGCTTACATCACCGCGGAGTTGTGGCTCGGAGCTCTCTTCGCACTTGTCGCCTGGCTTCTGCCTCCTGCGTATAAGACTTTCGGTCTAGCGATCTGGAGCTCGATTCAGGTGCTCATTTACTCTGCCGGGCCGGAGATCATTGGGCTTGCTCTTAGAGATACAGATTCTGCGAGCGAGGAATATCGGCGGGTTACGCAGATTGCGTTGGCGGTTATCATTCCCCTGGGCTACTGGTTCGCCGGTATAGGACTTTTGTTCGCATCCCGTCTTCTGAAGCAAGACTTGACTTCTCAGGACTTTGCGCAAGGTAAGGCTTCCAAGAAAAAGAAGTTTGGTATTTCGACCTTTGCCGTGGTTTTGGGCTCTCTGGTCATTGCGCTGTTCGTCGCCAGTTTAGTGTACAAAGCCTGAAGGGCGCAAACATGGTGCTTGAGTCGAGACAGCCTGGATAGAATCATCTACAGATTAAGTTCGGACATATTATAAACATATCTTCCGATCCGTCCCGGCTGAACGGACTCGCATTTCAACTCTTCGGCTGCACGTGTTGCACATCTGGTTCTGGGGATTCCTCAATCTGATACTTTCTCTTGTACTCAGCAACTATGCCGCGCAAGTCCTTTGCCACGCACGGGGCAAACAAATCCTGGAAAAAACTTTTTCGGTGACTGCGCAGACCGACTTCCTTGAGAAGCGCATCCGTGTATGGAACCGAGTCCCAGTAGAGCCAGTTCCCTTGATCTCCCTTTGAGAGATATCTTCTCCTGCACCAAGCTACAGTCGAGGCAATCTCAGACTCCATCTTCTCGGCAGATGGCAGGGGTAATTTGCCATCCAGCGCGCTAACGGCCCAGAGTGCCTGAGTCTCTGCGTTTCTGAACTGGTTTGCGACGGCAATCTTGCCGACAAATACAATGGAGTGATCGTGAACGGGCAGCGCACCCTTGTACAAGCGGAAGGGAGTTGTGCTGGACTCGGATTGGTAGTACGGTGGTGGCTTGGCAAGCATGGTGAACTGCTTCAAGATCTTCTCGTCCGCGGCTTGCTCGAGTGCCTTCCATTTGGCGGATTGTTCAGGAACTTCTTCAGTTTTCTTGATTGGCAGACCCATCTCCGCAGCCGTTTGCGTTTCAAGGTATGGGAAATTCGTCTGCCAGCCGGTTGCATACACGACAGCGCCTGTTTGGAGTTCCGTCCCATCTTTAAGCACCAACCCATCTTCAGTCATCCGGTCAATGTCCTGACGGAAAACACGGACTTTTTGTGCAATGGTGTCAAAGAAATCATCCCTCTGATTGATTCCGCTGCTATCGTTCTCCCAGAAGACAGGGGTGTCCGGCATCAGGTTCTTGTATCCGTTTGCCTTGCCGTCAGCGCGGTCATAGTTGGCACCGTCCAGCGCCTGAGCGTTCATCTGCTGCCAGATCTTGCCAAGCATTGCGTTTCCGTAGCTGGTGCTGTGCAAGAAGCGGACCCACCATGTCCGTTCGGAGAAGAAGCTCGCGAGGAACGGCGAGATGAACCGGTTGTAGAGGGACTCGTTCGCGTTCTTGTACGGGCTCCCTACGCCCGCGTTGACGTACGCAGCTGGTCCGCATCCGGACTTGCGAATGATCCAGGAGACGGACTTGCCAGCCTTGGCGGCAGCGTAGGCCACATCCGCGGCAGATTTGGCCCCTCCAAGGACAGTGACTGTTCGGTAAGCGCTGTCCTTGAGGAGACTCGACCGGCCAAAGTCCTTGTGGTGGATTGCGAGACCCTTGAACTTGTCTCGATCTTGGATGTTGGGGATGTTGGGCGTCGAGGTAACGCCAGTCGCGTCGACAACCTTGGGTGCGCTATACGTCGCGCCGGTGCCTTGAATGCTAGCAATCCACTGGCCGTCTTGCTTTCGGAGCTTCTCCACCGTGGAGCCGTACACTATGCGGTCTCCGAGACTGGACCCGGCGTACGAGTGATCCTTGAGGTATTGTTCAAGATATGATGTGAAATACTTGGCTGGAAAATGGTCGTGGTAATTGTCTTCTTTCGGCACGCCGGTCAACGGCCGGTCGGAGAATTCGGCCATCCCCAGAGGTGTTTGCGTCCAGAAGGCATCGTAGATTCTCTCTGTTGAGGTTGGCTAGGGGCACCAGGCATGTTGATGAGAGGTTCAAGAGAGTGTATACAAACCGGCACTCCATACACCGCCCGGCGTAGAACTGGACTCGAGAATAACGACATCTGATCGAGGATGAACGTCCAGATACGTTCTGGCCGCTTGTATGCCATATATACCTGCCGGCTCATTAGCAACTGAATTTTGAATATTTCAATCGTGCCCGACAAGACGGAGCACATCCACAATCGTGGTGAAGTGTCACTCCCGTACATACCGGCCCCGATCACCAACAGATCGGCCTTGCGAGTCTGCACTGCCATGCTGCTCCTGCGAGAAAATGCGAAGAAGAGACGCTTGGAAACCTCCAACAACTGGATATCCTCGACTAACTGGATACTCCGTACTCACATATAGATAAGCCTCCAACAAATTGATACGACTGATCACCTAGGTATTTACGCCGACGATCTAGATGTGTATTCGATCCCCTAGTAGATTACGACGCCTCCGCGCTTGATTGGGCTAGATGTCGGCTCAAAATTATACCGCTTCTATCATTCTGCATAAAGCGAGATCGAAGAACGAGATCACAAACTCGTATGCCCTTTCGATGTGTGTGGACTGAGTAATGATAGTTATCTATATAACTGTGCTTTGGGGGATATTCAACATTGTTCAGGAACAAGGCAGGTATATAGGTACGCAGTGCAGGGACACGGATCGGCGACATCCTGGTCATTGCCTGCAGTAGTTACGCTACGCAGCTCAATATTGAGCAAGACGATAGCCCTGGTCTTCACGAGTAATCTTAACATCGTAGGACTGCTACCGAGTTAGCGTTCGCGGCAATACGCGTAGAGTTGAAAGTGACGAGTTTTATAAGTTAGGGTGTTTTAGGATTATGGCAGATCAATTCCAGGGTCACCTGCAAATTCCCGCCAAGAAAGCTCAGCCCCTCGCGACGGCTTCAATGTATTTGGAATCCATGACCATTCCAAGGTTCGAGCAACCAAGCTACTGTACTCCGTACTTGAAGAACGATTATAAAATCAGCATCCGGTACATGTACTTGCTCTGCGCATAACCGCGTAAAATTTGGACCACAGCTTTCGAACGCAAGAATGCCAGCAAACAAAACCTTATATATCCTCTACAATGCCGATGCTTCTGTCATGGGGAAGCTGAAATACGGCTACAAGAAACTGCGAGCGGCGCCTGACTGTGAGCCGGCATGCGCTGCCTGTGATATCACTCATGGCGGTCTCTCTCTGAACGAATCCGCCGAGTGGGTGAATGCGAAGAAGGAGATCGAGGCCGCTTCGGATCTGAAAATTGTCCAATGGCACAGGGATGAGATCGCGGCGCCAGTGAGTAAAAACATCATGTTGGATTGATGTTTGAGTTGCACCATTACATGCGCAGGCGCTAATTGTTCCTCTATCCTTGTAGCTCAAAAAATTTGTCGAAGGAAAGCAACTGCGGTATCCAGCCGTAGTGCTTCAGGACGGGGATGGCGATGACGCGTTCACGGAAGTCATGAACAGCAGCGAACTTGCAGCCTGTAATGGCAAGGCGGACCAATTCGTCGCCGGCATCAAGGCCAAAGGGTTGATGTCCTGAACCATTATGTGGTGCCGGGGTTCCAGGAGCATGATGGGTGTATAGACAATGGCTAGATTTTGAGGTTGTCGTCTTCAGTAATGAATGCCTTTTCTCCATTGTATATGGTTGCAATTGTTATTTGCGCAGTGATGGATGTATTCCTCTTCATTTGAGCACCGGAATGACCCAGAAAACCCTCTGAGTGATTCCCACAGTCACTAGACCCGCCATCAACCATGACAACGGAACGATATGCTGAGGCCATGCGAGCATCGCTGTGAAAAGGAGCCCGGCCTCCGTCCCTTCGACGAGGGCAGGCCGCATGGCGACGCTCGTCAGCTCTTTGACCGACTTCTCGTCCCCCTTGGCCTTCCTCTTCTCCAAGACAGCGCTGATGTAAAAGAGCACGAAATTATTGACGTGGAATGTTGCTTCCAGCAAGGCGACGGGTAGCCAGAGGAACAACTGACTGTCGACGTTTGCGCCAACTCCGTCAGGTTGCGAGGCGGCTACGGCACAGGATATAGGGATCAGAGAGTACACGATGAAGTCGCACAGCAGGTCAATGAAGCCGCCCAGGTCGGATGCTTGGCCTCGGTGACGAGCGAGGGCGCCGTCAACGCAGTCCAGAGCCCGGTTTGAGATCCAGAAGACCAGGGCCCACAACGGGCTCATTGAGCAAGCAGCTGCGCATGACGCGAGACCGCAGATGAATGCGATGACTGTAACATTGGTCGGCGATATGAACGAGGGAATACCGCCACAAAGCGGGTCGAAGACGCGATCTTTCAGAGGGCGGAGGCTAATATCCAACATATTCTTTGGGTGTTTGTTGATTCATTGGGTAGCATTCCTGTCCGTCACAACATGAATCCACGGGATCTGCAGTTCCTACGCGAGTGCCCAGACGGCAATTTGTCAACCTCCATCATGTCCTCCCTTCCGATGTTGAACAATAGACGAAGAATGTTGATATGGGATGCCGATCCCATCGCATCCATGCTGCTCGATATGCTCTGAACATTTTGCCCAATACATATATTTGCTAGTTTAGGACTAAATCTTTCTGGCGCTCCTTCATTTTTAATCGACGATGGCAGATTTAAAGCCTCAATTACCACTTGGCAACACGTCCATCTTGCGAGGCATATCAGAAAACTTCTCGTTCCATGCCTCGCCAGAAGCCTTCATCACCTCACGCATCCTTGAATTGCAACGGTCAAATCCAGACGCGCTCAAGTCGAGAGCGCCGGTCCGAGCAAAGGTGCTTAACCGCAATGTAGCCATCATCTCATCATATGCGCAAATCGTTCACGTGCTCGGGACCGATGGGCGCGATAATGGAAACGATAGCCCTCCATACGTCGCGGCTGCTGCATATCAGGACCTGATGGCACCTTTCTTCCCTACTCCCAACCTCCTGTTGACAGACGGTGTCGAGCATGAGGAGCTCCGTAAACGGTGGGAAGAGCGTATGAGTACCCTCACGGACAAATTACGACCACTCGTTGCACAGACCGCTCGCGAGCATTTCCTCGCATCAGCTTCCGAATCAGTTGAGGTCGACTTGTATGAAAGTCTGAAAGCGTTGTCCTGGAAGATCATTCTCGGTGCATTTTTGGACTTGAAGCCGAGTGATCCCGATTTCGCTCAAGTTCAAGACTCTCACGAGGTTCTGTTGCGAGGTCAATTTTCATTATTCCCGATCAGCGTTAATGCAGGCATATGGGCCTCGCCCAGGAAGAAGGGTATAGACGCCAAAAAGCAGTTGAAGGCCAAGTTGGCGGAACGCTTGAGACAGTCTCCGCAAACCTGCCCATTCCAGACGACCGAGGATGGAAAAATCGAAGACGCTGCTAATCACGCCGTATTGTTTACCAGTAGCCTTGCAGTCAAAGGCTTGGCCTCACTGCTGACTGCGTACTTCTTGAATGTCTTCTTGTTCCCAACAGATAATCCCAGCGCAGCCGGAAAACCAGCCGCTTCAGATGACGCACAAATTAGCCTAGCTGGGCTAAAGAATGTGCTTCTGGAAACCGAGAGACTCAGTCCGCCGATCGTTGGCATCATGCGTCGGTCAACAAGAGAGAACGTCATTCCATCCGAAGACGGCAAGCCGGATCTGCTGATACCTAAAGGTTGGGATGTCTGGCTTTATATCGTAGGAGCGGGTCGAGATCCGTCGGTCTTTGGCGACTCTTGGGATCAGTTTCTCCCACGAAGATATGACGCCGACAGCACAACAGCAGCGGGCCTCGCTTTCAGTGCCAGGAGTAAAAATTGCCTGGGCCAGGAACTTATCCGGGATATCGCTCTAACCTGCGCCAGAACTTGTATCGAAGCTGGTGTCCACATCAGTGGTGAGGTCACGCAGAAAGGAGTGCGTGGATGGCTCGGGTGGGAGCGGGACGGTGTCGTGAGCCCAAACGACTGGGCTTCTGATATGAAACAGCTGCCGACGCAACGACCGGCGAAGCCACTTCTTGTCCGCATTTCCATGTAGAAATACTGAGTGAGAAAGGTCTCAGTCGCTTTCGGATGCGACGTTTTGATCAGGAAAGCTGGTGGTGGACCAAGACTCCTCAGCTCTTCTTAGCAAGCTCTCTCACAACGACCTTTCTGACCAGCATGAACCACCATAGTGCATTGAAGCCCACCAGGGTTGCTGTTCCAGCTTTGCATTGAAGCCGCAACTTTATATAAGCCTCCCAGGCTCCGAGTCCGTGATGCTTCCCATATCGCCTCAGCACCCAAGCAACTGTTCCAAACCGACATGCTGCGAAGACGACGATAAATGCGACGTCCAATCTCTTATCAAACCCGCCTGTCTTCCTCCGTACCCACCATCTTGCGTTGAGGATCGGATTGCTGGCGTTCATAAGAAGAAATGCGGTTATTATCCAGATGCCGACATCGTATCCAGATGCAATGAGCGACTGGAGGTAGGTGAGGCCTGTTGAAAGGGCCAAATGATGAACGAAAAAGACTGGGGAAGTCCTCAGGACTCGAAGCAGAGCACTGCGGAAGCCTCCGGCGTTGTTCGGACTGCTCGTTTCGTAGAACATGGCCCAGGTATCGTAGATTAGATATCCTGCCTCCCAGGCTGTCAACCCGTTCGCAAGGGCGCATTTGCCGACGATTATTGGGTTCGCGCTGTCATCGAGTAGGCCGTCAGTCATTGGCAGTACTTTGCCCGAACCACCGACAATTTTCGTATGTGACTGGTCATCTGCTATGCTCCATTGCGACGGTCGTAGAGCGTAGAGCACAAGAGCAGTTGTGACAGTCGCATGTAGAGAAGAGACGAGCCTAGTGGCGACGACTGCGCTCGTGTTCCTGGCTGTCAAGGTATTATGAAGAGCAGCATAGGTTCCGGCGGAGATGGCCACAACTCTGTAGGCCCGCAGAGATGAGAGGACGTCCATGCCAGGGACGTCCTCGTCCGAGGCGCTCATAGATCCCTGATGATATGTGCGGACGATGAGTGCGGATAACGGTCCTCGGGTTGATGGATCGTGCGTAAAAAATCCAACGTGCTTCCCGAGGTCTCGACACTCGGAATTTTCTCCGAGACCTTCATCCCGACCTCCGGGGGGTCCCGACGTTTCTTGTTGAGGTTATCGTAATACACATGTTTAGTAATTAAACATAGTCCCAAGGTATCAAAGCTGCCAAAGGATGTCGGCCCGAAAAAGCGAGGTTACGTTTATACTACTGATGAGTACTTCGCCCATCATGTTCAACAACATTGGGCTACTATGGTTGTATCAAGTTCTCCAGTAAATGTTATCCACAGAGACCATTTGACAAGCCTAAGGTACAGCTGATTAATAGAGAGACGCCCTTGAGCCACCTCGCCATATACCCTAAGTACCAGTGTACTTGAGGGCGAACACACCACGCTCAATGCTGTTAAGCAGAATGGTTCCACTTGGGAAGTAAGGATATACGCTCCAGCTGCCCGCAAACTCCACCACGCCACCCTGAGAATCGTCTTCCGGACGGCAATCGAAGAAGCCAGCCTCTGAAAAGCCGTCACCGGTCGAGTCGCTCTCCACCGACCGAACGTCGACGATACGCAGGCCTGATCCGTAGTTCGACATGTAAGCGAGGCCATTGAGAACGTACAGATTGTGATCGATGGCTTTGGCGGGTGACTGGTAGGTTCCGGTATTGACCGGCCTCCGGAGCGACCTGACGTCCCAGATGTAAGTCGTGGTCCGCCCATTAGCAGCCTCGCCAGCGCCGTCCATCTCATCCAGTTCGTCGTCGAGGAGCAAGTAAGACATGTTGACGGGGTCAATGAGCCAGCCTTGGTGCGTGTAGCTGGCGCCCGTGTAGGGTGCCCTCGAAATGATGGTTGGGGCAGACTTGACAGTGACGTCCATGATGGTGAGCTGAAGAGTTGTTAGCGTTGACGATTCGAGAGGAATGGACAACTCACAGTGTCTTCGTTGAAGCCAAAGCAGATTTCCCGGCCCCAGAAGTCACGATCTGGGCCGGTATATGTCACACATTGGGCATCGTGAACATAGCCATCTTGGCTGAGGCATCCGGGCGAGACTGGCGCAGCAGGGTTTGAAACATCGACCATGAATAGGCCACCCCGACAGCCGGCAGCAGTACCTGTGCCAACGGCATATATCATGTTCTTGTCCTCGTGCGCAACGATGTTGTGAGAGGACCCGAAGCCAGTGAAGAGTGCCGTCAGGTCTGTCCGTAGATTGAATGTCCTTGGCCGCTGAATATCAAGCAGCTATGTATTGTAAGCATCTAGAAAAGAAGATTGGCCGTGTAAACGAACACACCTTGCGCATGTCGAAAACTTGAAGACCATGATTCCGAGACTCGGCTCCGATGTAGACGAACCCATTTATGACTTTCATGTCCCTCCAGTCACTGTTGACCGTTTGGGTCGGGAGACGACCAAGGTATCTCAGGCTTCCATCCGCGTTGACCTCGACGAAGGCAGTGCCATCTGTCTGACCGATTGCACCAAACTCACGCCCGTCAGGAGAGGTCCAACCTACAGAACGTGTTAGTACCAATGCAAAAGATATATTGATAACCAAAACACTGACCCCAAACATCGTTGCCTGTTCTCGATCGACTGCCCATGTCTTGGTGGCTGAGAAATGCTAACAGGTCTACATTATTGCAAGAGAACTCTCCAGCCTTCCCATTCGTGCAAGGTGTAACGGCCGCCACGGAGCGATATTTGTTCGCGTCGAATGCTCCCTCAGCCCTCATCCTCGACCATTGCTCCTCTTTCATGGACTTGAGCCGTTGCATCTTGTTCAAGTTCTGCTCTTGAAGAGCAACACTCATGCTCATGGTCAAGAGCCATGTTGCTGCAACCGGAGTGAACCTCATGTTGACTGTGGAACGGAGTGACGAGGCTTGTTCTGTCAAGGAGCTCTCGAGTGCTGCATCTCTTGATCCGTCCTGGGGGGGCTAGATATAGTAACTTTGCCATCGATGGATGTCGCCTCTCGGGGACTTGGATCACACATCGCTTTTCCAAATGGGGCATCTGGAGATGATGGCAACGGAGCAGCGTCGTGTGCCCGCTCTTGGCCCGAAATCGAAGAAGATAGGAAAGCTTGGCTTCGTAATTGGGTGCCACACCTCCCATGATAGGAGCAAGAGGCTCGTTTATTACCCGACACTAGAAGCTTTTATGCCTCCACGGCCTCTTAGAAGAGAGAAGAACGAGCGAAGAAGAAAGAAAGCATTTCAAGAACAAAATAAACAGTAAATAAATGAGTACAATGCCTTACCAATCAGTATCCCTTTATCCAGAGAAAGCCTTGAAGAAGACGCTGCAAACGATGTCCCACTCGGCAGATGTTCTTGCTGCCCTACTTGACCGTCATTTACAAAAGACCCTAGATAGACTGCGGGTCAACCTCGATGTTGACAGGGGCCCAGTCACAATGACTGCCGCGTAGACGCTACCAACCCCTCACGAACAGACCACAACGCGATCTTGACCGTCTGGGGTAACCATGATCCGTCTGGTTCCTGTCGGGTACACCCGTCCGCAGATGGTCAATCATGCCTGTGCGCCGCACCCGCATGCATGGTACGGTATGAGAATGTGTTCTTCTCGAATTCTGTTCGTTGAAGTCACATGCGGAATTATCGCGAATTTCGTTATCGTAACGACTAGAACCGCGAGGGCTGTTGATCCATTGGTTTCACCTTCCTCTTCCAGGCACAAAGACCGCTCGGTTCCCCGCAGCCTTCTGCCGTTCCACAGACACTAGATCTTGCTTGATCAAGGTTGATGTTGGACGCTCAATATTGACTGGTAACTCTATGCTGAATCGTGCGGGGATAACGGCGTTGTCCGAACATTGGAATGAGACCACATGCACCGGACGAACGCGTAGCCGCCGACATCGACCATTCATGGATCCCTCCGCTAAGGAAATTCTCGTTCAGCGAACGTGCGGCCGCGCGGTGATTGGGTAAAGCCCTGGCTCCTAGCCACACAGCCTGCGAGGGTCTCCAACTTTGATGGAATTAGATGAAAAGGTCGGCGTACGAACGTCGAAACCGCGCAAAACGCACCTCGGTAATCGGTTGACTTTCGGCAACCAAGCCTGCCACACCTGCCAAGCACCAGGCTTGGCGCAAGCTCCTTTGTCCAGCTCCGAAGACTTGAACATTCAAGAGCTCCCGATCAAGCAGCTCATAATAATTCCAGCATCAAGAACAAAGTTGTCTTCCCTGAAGCCGAGAGCTACCGATATCACGCGGAAGGGGTATAGAGTTACCAAATCAATTCTAGCCCAGGTGTGTTATTGTCCGTATCGCACATCACCCGTTCCTTGGGGGATGATGGATTATCTGGACAGGAATATTATGCGCTCATCCATTCATCCATACGGCAACCATCCTGCTCAGGACTTTCCACATCCTCTTATTCGTCATTTGCGGGTTGTCGTCCACCATGCTCGGTTGGGTCGTGGCGCGCCTCCATTATTCTCTCATGTGCCTTCCCATCGCGTTTCTATCGTTTCGCGACGCGTGCTCCATGTGTTCCAACCGTAGGATCATCATAATTGGAGCGCCTCCTCCTCCATTGTAGTTTGAAGGGAGTTTTGACCGACATAGATAGTCAGAAAAGTTGAGGAGAAGGAACAAATATGTCCTGTTTTTCAGACAGCGCGGGTAATAGCAATATTGAGACTTGGAATCATTGCCCGATACAAGGTTTCCATCAGACGTGATGAGCCGAGCATGTGGAGGAGAAGAGTTCTCAGATATGGCCGGGCAGACCATAAAGATACCCCTGGGAAGAGCCGTTAATGGAGAAGGAACGGTCACATATAGACACAAAATGTAGTCACAAATTTTTCTCAGACGGAGCAGTAGTGTGACCACACATCAAAAGCGTCCAAGGCTATGAGGCCCCTCAGGGGTGTGGTAATGAATCATAGCAATGACTGATGTCGCGTGTGGTCCTCAATCTTGCACCTTCATTGCGCACATTGGACAGTGTAGATGAACTGATGATGACGGCGACTCAATGAACGAAATGAGGGGAATGAATTGATGGTCTATTATGAGCAAAAGCACGAAATGTACAGCATCGAGTGAGTATAGTCTTTGCCAAAACATAGTTCATAAAGCGTTGGTGGCGTGAAGGATCGAGATGGTGTTAAACACAAGTCTTCACTGTGCACATGAAATCGCAACAATGCATATTGATAACGAGAAAGCAATCAAATTTGGTTGTAGAGAAAATGACTTCACGCAAAATTGTCATTCTAAGACGCAGAAAGTACGCTGCAATACATACATCTTCTTACATGATCAAATCGTATTATACAGATGGCTGCTAAGCCCGAGTTCCGTTCCGATGTGCGCCGTCAGCATTCTTTCTGACCTGTTGAGCGGGTTTCTTGTCGATCCTTGGCGTCTGTGGATAGGATGTGGACGCCGACTGCTGCCTCGAGACCTCCACCGCGGCTTCAGCCTCAACCTTGTTCATCAGGCTGACGACCGACAGGCCACGACCGCCAATCCAATCGCTCCAGCTCTGTTTACCAGAAGTTGTCAAGTCTGCAGAAGAGGAATCAGAGTCATGGTTTGTAAAGAAGAGAATGTGGACTCATGGAGGTCTGAAGTATATGAGAATGCAGATGTACGTAGATTCATCCGTGCCTACCATTCACACTGCCCGAGCGAGCTCTCTGTCCTTGCGCTTGAGCGGATGCGGCGCGTCTCGATTCGAGGAGAGTGCGTGCGAGGCTGTTCGCAGAGCTGATGCCGCTCTGGATGTTGCGGACGTCGTCGAGCGAGATGCCCGACGGCAACGGAATCTTGTAGTTCCCGCTCAACGTCAGAGCACGCTGCGCGTCCGCACCCCTCGTCTCCACTGTCGGACTGTGGACGCGGGGTACTTCCTCTTCCTCATCTGCTTCGTCAACGGGTGTAGCCGATGTTTCCCGGACGGTGATTGTGGACTCATAGGATATCCTGGAATCGCTCCCGGCTCGGATCGCTTTCGGTCTCTGCCTCGTCTGTACCACGTTTGCTTCAGGTGCTGGAGTATTTTGGGGATCTCCATTGTTTGCCGAGTCATTTGCTGCATTCTGTGCTTTGCCGCCTCCTCGTCCGCGCCTCCGAGACGATCTTGACCCAGTAGAACTCGGCCGGGGCCTCTGGTATAGTTCGGAGACTTGGCCTTCGAGACTCTGCACTCGAGATTCCAAGGACGATATCTCCCTCTGCAACGAAGGCTCAGCAGTCGGCGTCTGGACGGCACTTTGGGATGACGAGTCCTTGACTTCAGCACCCGAAGGCAAAGATTTCGGTGGCTGGTTCAGTTTCCGAGGCCTTCGTCGTCGCGAGGCTGCGGCGTCCGGAGATTCCAATTTGTTTGGCTGGTCAGCAGGGCCGCCAGAGTTGGTAACGCTGGGACTGGGTAGGGCGACGCCGTCATTGTGCGGCGATTGTGCCCGGGGAACAAGCTTCCTCGGGCGGTGCGGTTGTGGAATTTGTGGTTGATCTGCACTGGACGCTGCTTGCATTTTGAGGAAAATTGGAGTATTCTAGGGTTGAGGTTATGGCATGTCGAGCGTTCGGACATATTGTATGTAGAAATCCAGAGTGACGGAAAGTCCATAATGACGGCATGAGCATCATTTGGCGTCACATGGTGAAGATCAAAGTGCCACAACCAAGGCCCGTACTACAAAAGTGCATATCCCCGCTAGGTCCACCAGGCCTCTGCATTAGTTCGCCCAGCAGTCAATTGTGGTCCTGAGATTGGCTACTACATAGTAATGTTCGGGAGTTTACTTCCGATCTGCAAAGTTCACACGAGGATTTAAAAGTAGCCTTCACATATTCATGAACGACTAGAATTTCCGCTAGACCTTGGAGATGATCGCAAAGCCTATGGCTCAAATCACAATCCAAATATTCAGGAGGCTCTCGTGAACTCCTGTAATCGGAGCTGCCCTCAAGCTCTTCACGACCACGTCACATAGTACCTATACTCGGAGGCCGTGTGCATTTGTTTGTTGGTCTTTACGCGTTAACGCCATACGCGCCCAAACTGCCGAAATGCGGTCTAAAATTCGTCTTCGCTCTTCGCTCCACAGGGCTTGTCGGCAGTGATTTCAGGGTAGTTCCTGAACTCGCCAGTACGCTGCGGAAACTCCGTCTTTCGACTGGGGAGTCGTAGAGTCCTGTGGGCAACAGACACCAACAGCTCCGGAACTTTCTCGGTATCGACGACTGTACCATCAGCCTAAGACAAGCATAAGTCAGTAAACCGCTTGTGGCCATGGAATGCACTGGTTGGCACTCAGTCAGAGTCTATATCAGGACACTCACCGCCTTTACACGCCATTGCAAATTGTCCCGCAAGTAAGGAACAACGTCCTCAGGTTCCATGCTAGCCAGCTCTCCAGTCTTGCATTTCCTCTGCAGGATATGCGAGAGCGGTATCGTACCAGAAACCTGTACCTCTTTGTTCAGAGGGCTGGCGAGCACGTAATGAATACCTGCGAGGCCATCCGCAAGAGACCACAGTGCTGGTTCCTGGCTGTAGTCGCCAATGAAGGCATAGACGGAGTAGGTGTCAGATTTGGCGGCTTTGATGTAGGTCGAGTATTCATGAGAGATCGAGGTCTGATCTTCCCTTGGTCGCAAGGATGACGGGGTGCGTTTCTCCCTCCTAGAATGCTCACGCGCCTCTTCATGTGCAGTCTCGGATGGCCCATATAGCTCATTGATTCTCTCTCGCAAGGAGTCGGGATTTGCATTGTCAGCAAACTCTGGGTAGGTGTAGCCAAACTTCGTGAAATCACGGACGCTCTCGGAAGTCCAGAACTCGCCGCCTGAGCTTGACCGAAGGGGTTTCAGCTCTGTACTCAACAGCGTTAGGAAGAAAACTATGGCGGAGACGCTGTTGCCTACCTGTGTCTCTATCGATCACAGTGCCCTTGCTGACGGTGAAGGAACTTTCGTAAGCCTCGGCCGGCTCCACGTAGCTGTCAGGGTGAAGGAACTGCCGCATTGCAAGATATCGATCTACACCGCAGTGTATGAGCCAGAAAATGGGGTCAAAGGCCGAGAGCGTCGTATCGCTCATAGTTCCACCCCCGCCAGTCATCCCGTGCATTTCACCATGGGTGCCTTCCAAGCTCTCGGTCGTGTCTTGCTGGCCTCTTATCCATGCTGGCACGGTGAAGCGTGCAAAGTCTCTATCCGAAGTGAGTAGAGTGTACATGCGTTGACGTAGGCCCGGTAGATTCGTGTCAAGGAGCTCGGCAACACGGGTGTTTTGACTTCTGGGATGGCCTCCTTCCTGTTCCTTGATAGGATGGCGCACCGTGTACGGCCACTGATGCTTGATCTCCTCGAGTTCAAGCGGATGGAAGTCGTATCTGTAAAACGGGTTGCGCAACCTCTTGATGCCTTCGGGTGTGGGAATGTCTGCATAAGGCTCGGCCACAGCTCTTGGTAGAGCTCTCTGCCCATTCGGAGGGTTTGCCGCCCAATCCCAGTAAGGAAACCGTATGGTGTTTGCTACCCGCAACAGCTCGTCCCGCTCGGCATTTTCTGGAAAGTCACGTAATCCATCCAGAATATCTTGATGCAAAACTTGCTCAAAGTAGGCAAGATACGGTCGGTGCCAAGTAGGGAATAGTTGTGAGGTGTGTACGCAGTACCCGGTTCCTTCTCCTCCCTGTACAGGTTCGACATCGTTCCAGCTCGTATACGGCTGCCCATGAATGCCTAGCTCACGAAACAGTCAGACGAGGACAGATAAAGGTGATTGCGAGCCGGTCCTCTTTAAGTACCTGCTATCTGATAAAAAGATTGTGGGTGCTCCTCGTCTTTGCTCCGCCTGTCCCGGTTTTTGTGCTGCATTCTCAGCAGGCCCATCCGGAGAAGACCCAGTTCGACGTCGCTGAGGTCAAAAATGTTACGGCGTGGTTGAACACCGCCCTCCGTAACGCCAGTCGCTATGAAAACTTCCTGGCGCGACTTGAGGCGCTTGAGCGGATTGGCCCATACCGAGGATACCAGTAGAAGAAGACATGCAACCACGGGAAAGCTGTTGGGATACATGACCGCGAAGCGCAGTGATAGCAATACTATTAGCAATACGATATGAAATAAAGGTTGCAATGACTGCGAAAGAGCGTGCGAATCCACGTGCAGACTCTGTGGCTACCTCGAAGAATAAGCTGTCTATGACTCGAAGAGTAGTCACAGCTCTTCACAAGGAGTGGAACAAACAAGAGAGAGATGACTGAAAGAGTGGACGAGTCTTTGACTCTAAAAGAGAAATCCTATGACGAAGTTGCGGCGTTCGCAATGCACCACCCAAGACGAAACGAAAGGGCGAAAGGTAACGAGAGACGATGCACTGCGCATGCTGGAGGTTTTAAGCTCCCTGAACCACAACTCCATTCCATCAGAAACCGTACAGGGCAGGACGACAAGGAAGTCAGTGTAAAATTCAGGAGAATAGGAGAAGGTGTGCACTCTATGCCTGCCGTGGTTGATTCAAGGTTATCCCTAAAAGGCTACTGTCCTGTGAACATGAAACTATCGGACTATCGTCAATAGGTTCGCCTCCCTCTTCCTTCGACAGGGCCCTTGTAAGGCTGCCATGAGACGTGAGCCGAATCGGAAGCTGCTTCCAGAAGAGAATTGTCAAACTGCACGGTTCATCTGGGGGCGGTTCGGTCTGAGATAGAGGCGTTGTTGGCGTCAGAGTTGGGGCCAGCAAGTGCCCTGCACGCCTTGGAAGGCCGAAACGATGCGGGCCGGAATTTAATCCGCGGTAGCGTTGCAAAAAGGGGGCTAGCGCGGCTGCGATTATGCACTCCTGAAAATCATCCCAAGGTTATTGTGGTTTGCCCGCCTGAAACATACCTAGGTAGAACAGGTCTGGTTCTTTCCTAAAACTTGGAGTGCAACGAAGATCATGCACAGAAACATGCGAGGAGCTGAACATCTAGAGTTTGAAATTAGGCTTGGTCCAACCTGTAAATGCATGTCTTGCCGCAAGAGATGCTCGAGGTAGTAGGCTTCGGGCCATACTACTACCTCCCTCGCTCGTTTGGAGAGACCGGATGACGGCGTGCACTTCTTATAACTCGAGACGCTTTGCATGTAGTCCAAATCGCGTGTTGAAGCTTCTTTCTATCATGGGAATGCGAGGACTGTATAACGCCTGGCCGTGTCTTTCATCGACCACGAGGGGATCAAAACTGTGATAATCTTACTCTGACGTCCAAGTGCGATCCAAGTCAACCCTTAGAGTCGTTTCTAGTCCAATCAAACACCATACTGCCTCTCAATCGCCCTTGCCTGCTTGAATCTCTCGGCCTCTCGCTCCATAGCTTCCCGCTTCTTCGCAGCCTCCTCACCCAGCCCTTTGATGCCCTTCATACGCTGTCGTTCTTCGTACATGGCTCGACTCTTCAGGATCCGGTCGACAATCTCCCCGGCATTGACGTGCTGGAAGTCATGCGCCTCTACCTGCTTGAACAAGCCCATCTCCTTGGCTGCTTCGTACGGATCGTACGTCACCGGCATGAAAGATGTAGGACCATGATACACTGCCTTGGGTAAACCATATGGTAACGCTTCCAGGAACGGCTTCGACGGCGTGAACGGTGCACTGAGTATGATTGCATGGATGTACTGCATCAAGAATGTTAGCATTGAACGAGCGTTCTGGAAACACCATTTGTGACTGACCCTGCACTGAAGCACACAGAGACTGCGCTCGAAGATGTTCATGATCGGATAGTTGATGCCTTTCCAGTAATTGATGACGTCGTCGTCGTGGACTCCCGCGACAACGTAGACAGGGCCGTAATCCTGCCCCGAGTCTGTTATCCTCTGTTGCTGAGATTCCTTCGTATACCATCCTCGAACGCGGGCGTCATCCTCTTCAGCCTGGATGACCCGCCGCAGGAACGCAATGTGTCCCGAAGAGAATAGATCAAAGCCTCCATCGACGTAGACGACCCGCTGGTCCTTTCTGGGCGCGGTCCCCGCCACGACCTTGTTGAAGACTCCCTTTTCCTCCTTGGCATGACGCTCTTGATGCGGCGGCCCGAAATGCTCCTTGGCTGTGTGCGAAGCCGTCCTCTGTAGCCTTGCAATCTTGGTCTTCCAGCTCCATACTTCTGAGCCCGGCGAAAGACCGGTCTCGTCGGTCGCGTACTCTTTGATACGTTCCTTCATCTGCTGGCCCACCGCTTTCCGCTCCGCCTCGTCTCCGGGACCTTCCAGCCCCGCCAGGACCTTCTCTAGTGAATTGATGAAGTGAGACCTTGTGCAGAGCAGCATGCGTCCGACGAGATCAGTCGTCGAGATACCGGGAGTCCTTTTAACGACCTTGAACCGACCCGCAGCTTTGACAAACCGGTAGCAATCTTCTCCTGAACTATCCGATGTTATGTCATCCCCGTGCACAACGTAGCGGCAGCCGTAATGAGAGATCCACGGAAGAGACGTGACGTAGGGTGCGTGAGGAATGGCCTTTGTGGCCCAGCGGCAGGCCTCGACGGCGGCCACCCTGAAGCAGCCGTCTCAGCACAAGATTTATTTGCTACCGTTCTTTATCCTACCTCTCCTCCAGCGTCATGACCGTCGGCCCCTTGTTCTCCAATATCGCCTCGTCAGAGTGGACTCCAACCAGCAACTCCTTCCCAAGTCGTCGAGCCTGAAGAATGGCTCCGGCGTGGCCTGTCCATGATGATGGGGTCAGCGACACGCCCTAAAGTCTGAACAGACGTGCTTGCCATGGTGAGCAAAGTCGAAACAGCCGTCTATCCAGATGCGCTCGTCTGCGATGGGAACGTCTTCTTGCGGATCGGTAGGCCACTGTCCCGGCAGAGGCACAGAAGGTTCCTGCATGATCCCGTATGCGCGATTGTCCGTCTGCGACTACGGTGATGTTCACAGGACACTTTCACAGGACCGTTGACTGATGGACCAAGGACGCATGGCGGGGCACCGGCCCCTCTCCACAGTCCGCAATCCGCTAACGACGCGCGAAGGGGATCGTCACCTGGTGAACGGAAGAACCCCTCTTCGCGCCCATAGCTTCCACGCAGCAATTACCACGTGATCGCTGCAGTGATGAGACTATCCTAACGACTCCACGACGACGTTAATCACGGCGATGGTTCTACCAGCAATCATGCCAGCCCGGCGACTTCACCCTGAGGGCCACCGTTCTTAGCGTCACTTCGTCTCCACAGTATCGGATTCGGATGCCACTGCGGAACCACGCCCCGGCTTCCACCTCCTCACCGACATTCGACATACAGATCAATGCACGAGTAGGGAGTTCCACCGGCCAAACACATCCAGTCGTACCTGCATGGTCGCGAGACCCACTTCAGCCGCCTACCCATGTAGACGCGTGAGATGCCCGATTCGGCTGCCTCATCAACCCTGTCCGGCGGGCGGTTCTTTGGCTCGAGGAAGCGTCGGCCCTCCGCGCCGGCCAGCAAGACCAGGAACCCCTTTCCTGCGCCATTGACGGGTGCGGCGATCGCGCCATCAGGGCCGGACTCCTCGTCCACGGCGCAGACCGCGACCGCCTCCTCCCACTCTCACCGCCGTCAGTCGTCCCGCCACAGCATCGCGGCGTCGGTGAGTGGGCTGGGCTCCTCTCTTCGTCGATCCAACTCGGTCGAAGGGTCGCATAAAGCCAGGAGACCGTCGACTGCTGCCACCGCGCTCGAGTCTCCCGTCAAACCGCAAGCGGCGGATAGTGCCAGTCATCGCGACACGACTTCGGGCCACCATCGTAAGGCTTCCTTTTCTGCCGCCGAGCCCAAGACGCCTCTCGCCATGCTCGCTGTTCCGTTTGGGGGTTCTCGCAAGGAGGACAAGGAAGCGGTCCGACAGGCCAGCGCTTCATATGCGAGCAATGCTCAAGTCAACGGCAACCACGTCCCTCCGCCAGTCCCGCCGCCAACCGGAGGATCGCAGACGCCTTTTGCGATATACCAGCATATCCACGACACTGCGTCGAAACGAATCTCGACCCTAGATTATCTGCGGAAAGCGTATGTACTTCCGTCCAACCCACATCTAAATGCAGTCTGATAGCTGTCCTCTACAGGTACGAGGGCCGGGTCTACTGGTTCAACACATTGCTGTTCAACAGAGCAGACCTCACAAAACTCCCCTACTTTGAAGCCAAAAAGCTTTCCCGCCGCGCCACGAACTACCTCCTCCTAGGCCTGTCCATCCCTACGATACTCGATCTGAACTCGCAGTCCCCGGGAGAATACCTCCGCACCCTGA